>Ga0315282_10000852_pt1 | contig 59677 bp, 70 predicted proteins | sample YL17G07_20_MG_FD_203693 | JGI IMG/M metagenome (GOLD analysis project Ga0315282, IMG submission 203693) | Sediment microbial communities from Yellowstone Lake, YNP, Wyoming, USA - YL17G07_20 | ecosystem: Environmental > Aquatic > Freshwater > Lake > Sediment | place: USA: Wyoming | collected...
ATACCACCCGGAGGCTGACGAAAAAGCTCCATGTAACCACCTAGCGACCAGGCCAGGTAGCTACCGCCATCTAAAAACGCCGGGAAACAAGCCTTTTTTCAGAATAAGTCATACTAAAAGAACACCCTCACCCAAAATTACCCAAAAAAACAAGCCATACTAAACCAACAGCAAAAACAACAAGCACGGGATTACTGGACTTCGTGCTACCAACCGAAACCGTCCAGCTCCACATGCATGATAATATACTAATACAAACCGAGACCGTCCGGCTCCACATGCGCATATACAAACCGGGGAGCTGTGTGCAGATCGCATACCAGGCAATAGAATAAAAAGCAAGCACGGAACTACTGGACTTGGTGGTGAGAAACTGGGGGTGTAAGTGAGCTGTAAACCCGTAAAAGAAGGTAACACGAGCAGGGAACTACTAGGCCCGTCGGGTAAGTATCTCTTCCCGCTTGAACACTTTTACGCTAGCCTTCACCAGGAACAGGTCGACGACAGCGATGATGGCGCTCATGAGCAGCACGACCTCGATGGTCAGGGACACGTAGCCGAACAGCTCCAGGATGAATATGCTTATGATGGGGATCACGAACACGGCGCTGACCTGCTGTGCCGCCCGGATGTCGCTCATCCGCGAGGATACCACGATGGACAGGTAAACCGAGGCTATAGCGAACAGTGGGGCAGTGACGGTGATCACGAGGAGCCAGAGCAAGTTGGGGACGAGCGCGTACCCGAAGATGCCGTAGGTCATGGTATCGACGAGAGCCGCATATATGAAGAACGATAGCCACGTTATGGCCACCGAAGGTATCACGGCGGCCAGCGTCTTGCCCACCAGGATGTCATTCGTCGATACGGGCGTCGCCAGCAGGGGCTCCAGCGTGCCGCACTTCTTTTCGCCGACGATGCTGTAAGATGAGATGAGCGTGGGGATGACGCTGGGCATCATCAGGTAAAAAGGCAAATTACTCTGTACGATAAATGCGATGAGCACCTGCCTGGGCGTCATAAAGGCAGCGCCTGGCACGAGGGCCTTGAAAGTGGCCACGTCCCCTGGCGAAACATTCACGGGAAGTGCAAAAAGATAAATAAGCGGTATCACGATTGAGAAGACCAGCGGGAAGCTGGCCATGGTCGTCAGGATGTATTTGTTTTTCATTACCTCTTCGAACTCCTTTTTAATGATCACCATTATGTCAGTGCTCAATGCTGTCACCTACGAGCTTGATGTACGCGTCCTCGAGCGAGTGCCTCTGCTCGCTCACGAACTGTATCCGGCCCCCGGCGCGGACGATATTATTTATGATGTCGGCGTTATCCGTCTCAGGATCGCCGACCTCCAGCACCAGGTTATTTCCATTGCTCTCGGCATGCTTGACGCTGTCCATGCCGCAGATGATCGAGGCGATGCGGTCGTTCAGGCGCTCGAGCCTGATTATGACCTTACGCCCGTACGCCGAATACTTCAGCTTCTGAGGGGTGTCCAGCTCCAGTATGCGGTGGTTTATGATGGCGATGCGGTCGCACAGCCGCTCGGCCTCGTCAAGGTTGTGAGTACACAAAAAGATGGTCCTCCCCTCGTCTTTTAGCTCTTTGATGGAGTCCCTGACGATGCAGGCGGATTCCGGGTCCAGGCCCGACGTGGGCTCATCCAGGAAAAGGAGCCTTGGCTCGTGGACGAGGCACCGTGTCAGCGCCAGCTTCTGCCGCATGCCCTTGGAAAAGCCCGCCACGGGCGAGTCCCTGACCTCCCATAGGTCGAAAAGCCGCAGGTAATAGTCTATGTTGCGCTGGGACCGCTGCCGCTCCATCTTATATAGGTCGGCGTAAAACCGTAAGTTCTTGTAAACGCTGAGCTCATCGTAAAAGCCCGGCGTCTCGGTGAGGATGCCGACCATGCCGCGTATCCTCCTCGCCCCGTCGGCGTCGTAAACGTCCCGCCCGCACACGTAGGCAGAGCCCGACGTGGGCCGTATCAGGCAGGAGAGCATGCGCACCGTCGTAGTCTTTCCCGCGCCGTTGGGGCCCAGCAGCCCGAAGACCTCGCCTTCGCCGACAATGAGGTCGATGGAGTCGACAGCCTTGAAACCATTAAAAATTCGAGTGAGGCCGCGGGCCTCTATCATAGGGTAAACCATGTTACAAAATTAAATTATTTTAATCTATATATAAATATATGCCGATTAATATGCAATGGGTCAGGGGACTACTTGTATAATAAAAAGTGTAAGAGCCGTGATGCTATGGCATTCACGGCCCTGTTATTTCCACCTGGTCAGGATCTCTTCCCGGTCAAACATCGACTTGCTAAAGTTGAGCACTATCACGTCGATGACGAACATCACCAGGACGACCCCGAGGAGCACTTTTGTGTCGAGGAATAAAAATCCCGACATCTGGCCGATAAATAGCCCCATGATGGGAACTATGAATATCGCGCTGATCTGCTGTGCCACCCTTGGATCGTTCACCCGTGAGGATATGACCAGGGCGACCATGATGCCAAGGAAAGCGAGCAGTGGCGCCAGCACCAGCATGCCGACCGCCCACGTCGTCATATCGGGAAATATCAACTGGCGCAGGCCTATGTAGATGATCGACTCCGTGATGCCGAAGAAGATCACTGACGACGCCCAGGTCGCCAGCAGCGCGGGGATGATGGCCGATAACGCTTTCCCGATCAGGATATCGTACACGGTGACCGGCGCCGCCAGAAGCGGCTCCAGCGTGCGGTTTTTCTTCTCGCCGATGATGCTGTAGGAGGCGATTATTGTGGGGAGTATGGCGGGCAGCATCATGAAGAACGGCAGGACGGTGGTGATGAAGAAGATGATGAGGCTCTGCTGGTTGCCCTGGCCGTTCCCGAATGCCGTCCCCATGTACGAGGTCTCGTTGCTGGACAGGTACGTGTCGGGATAGAACACGGCAGGCGCTATGAGCGCCGAGGGCAGCAGGAGCGAGAACAGCAGGGGTATGAGCAATATCGACCCGAGGATATACTTGTTCTTCATGATCTCGTCGAACTCTTTTTCCATGATGGCGATTATCTTGTTCAGCGTCATTTCGCCGCCCCCGTGACCTTGAAATATACTTCTTCGAGCGAATGCTTGTTCTCGTAGACGTATTGCACGTCGGCGCCCATGGATACGAGAGCCCTCACCAGGGCCGGGTTGTCCTGCTCAGGGGCCCCCACGCTCATGGTGAGCGTATTGCCGCTCGAGCTCAGGTTTTTAACATATGGGAGCGCCTGTACCTTTTCCACGAGCTCCGGCGTGGCCTCCTTTAGCTGGATAGAGATGGACCGGCCATAGAGGTCGTTCTTCAGGCGTGAGGGCGCATCGACTCCCAGGACGCTTCCCTTTATGATGGCGATCCTGTCGCATATCCTGTCCGCCTCGTCCAGGTTGTGAGTACATAAGAATATGGTCCGGCCTTCGCTTTTTAGCTCCAGGATGAAGTCCCTTACGACCCGGGACGCCTCAGGGTCGAGGCCTGACGTGGGCTCATCAAGGAACAGCACCTTAGGCTCATGGATCAGGCATCGGGCGATGGCCATCTTTTGCTTCATTCCCTTTGAGTAGCCGCCTACGGGCTCGTTACGCTTCTCCCACAGGCCCATCATCTTCAGGTAGTGCTCGATGCGTTCCTTGCCTAGTGCATCCGGCACCTCGTATAGCTTAGCGTAAAATTCCAGGTTCCGTAGGGCGCTTAGCGTGTCATATAGGCCCGGCGACTCGGTGAGCAGCCCTACTTTCCTTCGTATGCTCATCGCGTCGCTCTCCCCGCGTATGTCGAGGCCGTCCAGCAGGGCCGTACCCTCGGTGGGCCGGATGAGGCACGTGAGCATGCGTACCGTCGTGGTCTTGCCCGCGCCGTTCGGCCCCAGGAACCCGAATACTTCTCCCTCGTTGATTTTTAGGTTAAGGTTGTCCACGACCCTGGTTTTGCCGAAAGACCGGGACAGCCCTTTCATTTCGATCATAATAGTAACATCACCGGATAATTTAATTCTGATATAAAAACGTGTCGAATCCAATGAGCTATCGTATATAAAAAGCTATCGGCGGCTCATACGTCAAATAAATATAATGCTGCCAGAGATAAGTATGATGCTCGAAAGACCGGTAATCATCGAAAAGATCGATGGCCTGGGGGGCCTGGAGCTTATAGGCTCCGTGCATGCGCTGCGAAAGCCGGCCCGTGAAATAATTAAAGAGCTGGCCCGCTTTTCGCCGGACTACGTTTGCGTGGAGCTATACACGCCCCTGCAGCCTACCAAGTCGTTCGAGATCGAGATGGCCCGTGAGCGATACCTGGATAAGTTCGTCTGCATCGACCGCTCCATCGATGTGACCTCCTTGCGCTACCTGGCCGGGACCAGTCCCGTTGTCTATCTCAAGGAAGCCCTGGTCAAGTATTTGCTTTTACCTTTTAACGTGTTGTCCATATTAGCGTATAGTGGGCTGCCGGGCATTTACGAAGCGCTTACGGGCGGCAGGTTTTTTACTTTCGGGTGGTCTAAGCAGGACACCCGCAGATATATTTTTGAGCGCGATGAGTACATGGCAGGCACCCTGGCGGGATTATTACGCTCAGGAGAACTCGGTGGAAAATGTGCGGTCCTGGTAGGCAGGCGCCACATGCCAGGCATGAAATGCATCCTGGACGCGTTCCGGTACACCAATGACATAGGCAGCTATTATGCGGGCGGCCGGGTCTACGACGTCTTCAGCCTGGCAGAGTTAGAAGAGCCGTATACCCTGAACTATGAAAAAAGCAGCAGCAACTACGTGAAAAACCGCATAATAGAAAGCGTCGTGAGGTCCTTTTTCCTGCCGGCCTACGTTCTTCTATTATTCATGGCGCTGGCGGCCCTAGTGCTGGCGGCCACGGCTGGCTTTTTAATAGTAGTAAAAGGCTCACTTTAAAATAGTCACAGGTGGCTAACGCCACCCAAAAAAATTCACTCGACGAGGACGGCGTTTACTTCGCCATCCTGCCCCGGCCGGCTCGTGATCTTCGCCTTGCCGAGCTCCGTCATTACGACGGCGCCCTTGGTCAGGATGTTACGCCTGATGTAGTTCTTATTGGCGGGGTTTTGGACCTCGGTGGTCATAGTGGTCTTCTGTGTCTTCCCCGTCTTAGGGTCCGTTACGTTGACCAGATTTTCTTTCAGGACCTTGACCTTCGTGCCGTTGCCCATCACGTTGACGACCTTCCTGTTGGTCGCCCCGATGACCGGCTGCGTGACGTCGGTGCCCAGCTCGAACTTCCTCTTGCCGCGGTTCGGCCTGAGCCTTCCTCCGGTGGACTTCCTGATTGATTTTCCCTGATATTTCATTATATGTACCTCAATGAGATTTATCACAAAACAGCTCGATTACCCGGGCTGCAGTCTATCCGTTTAATATATGAAAGTTGTATAAATAGGTATTGGGCGGTATCGTGATTTTTCGGGGATTACCATTTTTAAGTCATATGTCATTCTTTCCATGGTGGCGGGGGATGCGCGTTATGGAGGGTAAGCCCGTAGTCGGCGACTTTGCGCCCGACTTTTCTCTAAAAGACCAGAACGGCGACGACGTGAAGCTCTCTAATTACCGGGGGCGCGTGAACGTGCTCCTGGCTTTTTACAGGGGCGCGTCAGATCCTTATAGCATGCGGTGGCTTTCCGGGCTGAATGACGATTACCTGTTTTTCAGGAGCCTGGAGACCGACGTCCTGGCCATCAGCCCCGACGACGTCGATAAGGCCCGGGAAACCGTTACCAGGTACAAGATACCGTTCAGGCTATTATCGGACCCCGACCTGACGGTCATCAAGGAGTACAGCGTGTTCGACGACCTGGAAAATGGCGACGACGCGTCGGTCTTCATTATCGATAAGGACGGCAAGATCCGCTATAAGTGTATCGGGATAGTGCCAAGCGATTTACCGCCAAACGATAAATTGATGGAGACCATACGTGATATGACATGAGCTAAAAGTGCGGATTATGCTTTTCTATGCAAGAATCCAATATATCCCTGTATATGGAGCGTGGACACAAATACGAGGAATTGCTCGTCGAGCCAGGGTATAAGGCGCCGGACTTCAAGCTGAAAGACGAGGACGGCCGCGACGTGTCCCTGTATGGTTTTTTGGATGATCATAGCACAGTCCTTGTCTTCGTCCGGGCAGTGGACGACGCCCATACCGGGGAACAGCTCGACTACTTACAGGATAGCTACCAGAGGATCAAGTACCACTGCGCCGAAGTGCTGGCCGTCTCCTGGGGAAGCGTCGAGTTCAATAAAAAGCTGGTAGAGGACCATAAGCTCGCCTTCCATATCTTGAGCGACGAGGACTGCTCCGTGCTAAAGAAGTACCAGATCTATAATGATTATGATAAGCTCACGGGGCCTAACGTTTTTATCCTGAACTGCGCCGGGCTAATCACTTATATGTATAATGGCAAGGATCCAGAGGATATTGTTGACATGGCCGATATCATCCACGTGCTCCATGAGCTGATGGAATCCGGAGGCTATGAGGTCTACGGCGGCGTCGCCAACCGGTAAGCTCTCTAAGTTTTAAGAAGCCCACTATGAAGCTTATAGTACCGACATGGTTTTATCGTGCCAGGCCTTTATTAGGAACGATGCTGACGCTGGGGCTTTACAACACGTACGACAAGGTGAAGGTCGTGGAGGCGCATTACCGGGGTATCGCCCGGGGCGCGCCGATAGCGTACGCGTACGGCTTCAACCTCGCCCTCGTGGGCTTCCCATACGAGTTCGAGAAGCAAGAGCTCGTGGAGTTCGTCAAGGATAACACGACCATCGGCGCCTCGGGCCTGTACCTGCAAAAGCTCTACGACGAGAAAAGGCTCTACGTCATGGATATTCCCGAAAAGGGCTTTCCTGCGCAGTTCGGCGCCCTGGTGGCGACGACCTCCCGCCCCGACAGGAATAAAGGCGTTAGCGCCGATGAGATCGCCGACTTGATGGTCAAGAACAAGCCGCTATTTATTTTGATAGGCCTGGGGAGGAAGGGCCTGCCGAGAGAATATTTCGAGATGGCGCAGTACCACCTGGACATCACGGACGGCAAGGGCATATCGCTGGAGACCTGCACGGCCATCGGGGCGATAGCCGCCAGGCTGTACACGATGGCGGAGTATAAGAAGAAAGCCATTAAAAAACATTAACATTATCTTTTTATGGCCACTGCTATTTTATCCAAAGGCTTTACATCGATGCCCAATTTTTTACTGATGTCGGCTATCCTCGTATCGGCCGTGTATAGCGTGGCACCGGTCTCTCTTGCGAGCTGCAGCGCCATAGCATCGTAGGCTTGCAGGCCATGCTCCCCCTCCAGGCGCCTCATCTCATCGATATTACGGATGACTTTCATCTTTATACTATCGACGCCAGGGATATCGGCAATGCACTCGGCGGGCCTGATGGTCCGGCGCGGAAGCCTGGACAGCCAGCCATCATCTTTACTGAGCGCATAAAGAGCTGAGGAGTCATAGATGATAGGCTTACGCGGAAAATACGGTATAATTATGAATAGCAGGAGTAGCAGGGCTATGAGCGCCAGGAACAGCATCAGCCAGTTAGTGCCGCTGATGAGCATCGTAATTACGCCCACCGGCTGTATCTCATGGGCGATGATCACCTGCGTATACGCGACGCCCCTCAAGCCCAATGAGTTATAATGCTCCGCCTTCAGGTAATATTTGCCGTTCATCTGTGGGACCGCCCATATAAGCTCAGACATGTTGCCAATAACGCTGGATTCGCCGATCCTGGCCCACGTCGAGTTGTCTGTCGAGCCATAGTAGACCACGTACCCGGGGTCGCTTGAAGGGGGCACGGAGGTCTCGATCTCGGTTTTATTGTCCCTGATGACGTCTCCCCGGCCGGGCGTGACAAATACTATATCAGGGTATACCAGTGGCGGGGGCGATGATGTAGGCTCCACAGTTGGGGTCCAGGTCGCATACGGGTTGCTTTGCGGCGGTATAACTGGAGCCGGCGTAGCCGTCGGTGGAGGCGATGCTACAGTAAGGGTAAATGGCTCGGTTTTTGCATTAAAATATGATTTACGATCTAGCGTATAAGGGATGGTATAGGAAAATTTAATGAAATAAGCGGGCACAAGGCTATAATTGTCTGCCAGAGACGTTTTCCATGCGCATCCGGGTTCCAGCGTCATCGCAGGGTCATAGGAAGCTATAACGCTCGTCGTGAATGGGTCGGAAGCGTCGGAGCGGTATATTGCCACGTTGTCGAGGCGTATGGTAAACTCGCTTTCATCGGGCACTGAGGCGTCTATATACCATACGCCGTCGCTCGGATGAGACTTAGTGATCCGGAATGAAGTATTGGCGTATCCGGATAAGGCCGGCTCGCCGCTGACAAGCGGTGCAAGTTTTGTGAAATGGACAGATGCCTCCGGGAATTGAATGTTAGCGGTCGGCGCCAGGTTGAAGGCGATGGCCAGATGCTTTTTTTCGCCGCTTCCAAGGTTTTCCATCGTCCAGGTGACTGTATCGTTTACGTATACTGTGCCGCTATCGTATGCTGTCCATACATTGCTTAATCCTGGCGGGAGAGCTTTTTGATATATGAAACCGGAGATATTTCCGCTGCCCGTGTTCTCAATATCGACGCACAGCCTGATCTCTTGTTGTAAGCCAGTATAGAGTGAGGAGGGGATGATCGTTTCCTTGAACTTTAAAGGGACTGAAATATCGCCGTTTTCGATGGTATAATCCTCCGTATAGCTGGAGGATGGGGCCATACTTCCGACGAGCCTCGTCGAGCCATTCAACAAGGTGATGTTCAATGCCGAGAGCGGCGACCTTGAAGAGGGATTGATGACCATTAGAGTGCCATTTCCGGGGCCATATGCGACGGTGCCGTTACGATAATAGAGTATATTACCGACCTGGTCGAATGTTTGTACCGACGGCTGGTATCCGGCTGCATCCCCTACGGTGATTAAGCTCATAGAGATAGCCAAAAAAGCGATCAGCAATGTCAGTTCTTGCTTATACATGAGGGTCTACCCCTACCACCATAAGGTCGGAAGCATGGTAATCGTCACTGCCCGATGCAATATATGTAATATTTTTCGTTTGCCCGGCAGGTATATTGAACGGCCCGAAGATATTGAGGGTGCCCGATAATATCCCATTGTTGATCGGGATTGAGCTAACGTGGGGGTCGCTGAAATCGCTTACTGTGAAGCCGCTGGAATAGAAATCATATACGTTTACGCCACGCAATGTATGTGAATCATTATTTTTAATGGATATGCTTACGTTAAAGGCATTTCCACTTAAAGGCGTTATTGAATGAGTTACACGTACTTGAACAGGATATACTATAGAAAGCTGTGTACCATTATTATGTGTCACGCCGTTCGACTCGGTGGCCGTAACTATAAAATCATAAGTATCGGTATCAATTGTCGTATCCAAGTCTAAATCTTTTTCGAACTTTTTCCATAGGCTGGGATTGTTTGTATCGACGGCTATCTGGCTCATCGGTAAGGGCCCCATCAGTGTCGTTCCATTGCTGTACTTGATGGTCAGGTTTGCCCTGACTATGTCATATGAGCCGAACGGGTCGGTCACATTTGCAATGACCTTTATGCTTGCCGGTGGCGTCGTATTCGATACGGGGATGTCATTGGAATCCGTGATAGTAACGCTTTTTACGGTGATGTAGGTCTGGGTGTCCATGTCCATGTGTGAAGGACGGTCTGATGAGTGGTAAACTCTCAACTGGTTATTTGAACGTAATATCAACACCAGTTTGCTTCCCGCCGGAATATTTATGTTAGAGCTGGAGAGTGCTATGCTAAAATTGAGCGTGGCATAGGCACGCCTACCAATAGTAATCTGGCCTGTCCATGAGCCGATGGTCGTATACGTTGCTCCATAATTGTATTGAAGCAAAGCCGATATCGTAAAAGTACGTGCTTGATTGGGATTATATAAATAAAGGGTTACGTCGGGGTCGCCCTGAATGATAAAATTCCTCGCAAAGGCTGGGTTCTGAGTCCAGGAATAATTCGTACTGGCGCTCATTGTAGTATAAGTGACATCAGACGAGTTCGACGACGTATTAAGATAATAGCCCCAAGACGCATTATTATGTAAATAAAGGGTTTTCACCATGGTATCATTGGATAACATTATTCTATCCGTTGCCGTCGAAGACACGCTCAGGTTATTTGATGAGCGGACCGTCACGTTAACCACGTCGACGTCTCCCAGGCTCGCGTACACCGGCACATCTACCTGCACGATGATGTCAACGCTACTCGAAGGACCGAGCGAGCCAGTATCAGGAATGCCATCATTATCGGTATCCGTCAAAGCCGTAATCCCATCAGCCTTCAACAGGCTTACCGTCCACACTGGAATAGAAGAAGTATAGCTTATATCGAATACGTCATTTCCACCAGAATAAAGGTTAGTCACAGTATGCTTAAAATTCCATACGGTATCAGGTAAGCTGCTTTTCGTGTAATTCGGCAGTATCGACACCGCCGGTGACGACGATTGAAGCGTGAATTGAATCATTTTATTATGGGTGACCCCGTTCGACTCATTACCCGTCACGTTAATGGTATAGACGCCTGCTGGTAGAGAGCTGCTTAACGTTAAAGGAGCGTTATCAAAAGTCTTCCATAACGGCGGGCTGGAGGGGTCCGTCGAATTATACATCATTTGCTGGTTATTAACGAGTGCCGTCCCGTTTGGGTAAAAAATCGATATGCTCGCATTCGATATGTCATATGCGCCTATCGGGTCCGTTACATTAGCCGTAACATATAAAGTATCGCCGTGTATAAAATTTGATGTATCCTCTATACCATTAGACGTTATAATACTCGTAACGTTGACATAAGTTGAAGTGTTCACCCGTACGCATGTCCTGTAGGTATTACCATAATATACGGTAAGCGTCTGGGACTGGAGGTTTTCGACTTTTAAGATAAGGTATGACCCTTTTGGCACTATGACGTTACCGTTTATAGGGATAAACTTAAATGTATACAGCGTAGGGCTGGAAGCTATAGGTAAGGTGCTATAGCTGGAGTCGATTAAAGACGTATATGTGCCATTCGTGTATAGCAGTGATACGTTAGCGTTTATTGAGCTAGAAGCCGTATAGTATAATGGGACGCTAATATTGCCTACTATACTAAAATTGTCTGAAAAAGCAGGGACCTGCGTCCACAGCACAAAGGTGGATGTTATGGTTTTAGTAGCTGAGCCAGTCGATTCCGGAGTCGTATTCAACGTCGTTGAATGCATATAGAATGTTTTAACTGCCAGAGGAGGGAATGGCGTGTTTGTATATACCCTGGCGGATATAATATTTGAGGGCTGACCCGCAGGATTCACTTTTAGCATGGTTGTATCGAGGATGGCAAGGCCAGCAGTCGGTGGTATAAGCTTTTCTACTATCAAGTTAACGGAGTCATCTGCCTGTAACGATATACAGGGCGCGCCAGTATTAGCGTCCCTATAGGCATTATTCACCCAGTCCCACACGCCGTCGCCATTATCGTCTCTTGCCAGCAATATCGTATTATCTATATAATAGAGATATGTTGGCCAGCTTGCTGTAGAAGCAGACACGTTCAGGTCGAACGTCCTATCTGCGCCCATGTTCGATAGCGTTAAACTATAAAATATGTTTTCTCCAGGGCTAACCTGGCCAGACTGGTCGGGATAAACGTTAAAGTCGCTAATATAGACTACGATTGACTTTAAATCGTTTGAACTTTTTTGGTCTATGTTGTTGCCATTTGAATCATTGAGCTGAGTGTATACGTTAATCGTATACATGCCGGTTGCAACGCTCTCGATATTCCATGGGAATGATACCTGGGCCGTTTCAGCATAAGGCACCGTAAGGTTTACGTTTGTCTCATTATGATATACTATATTGCCTTGGCTGTTTTTAATGTCAACTACGACTTTAGGATTCTGGTCTGTTACCCCAACATCCATGGCCGTGGCGTTGATGATGACCATCGGGGTGGTAAGGGCATCGATGCTTTCGCCATTAGCGGGCGATGTTATCTCCTTTATACCGACATCATAAACATTATTGTATATGGCAGAATTTATCGTGTCCATTGTCGACCCTTCAGTCGACCCCACGCCCCATATCACAGGTACAACCCATGTTTCGCTTTTTTTTAATATATTACGGTCCCATGCCTCGGCCATGCCCCCATCGACTCCATTAGTACTCGTACCATTTTGTAGATTATCTCCAGCTATACGAGTCCATATTGTTCCATATTGGTTTACATCGTGCTTTGAGCTCGATATCGACGATCGAAATCCGCCGACATGAATGGCATCGGGATTAGCGTTATTTTTATAGCCATAAACGATATCGTTCGATGAATTATAGAAATCATCGTCATTCGCGATATCGCCATTGAAGTTAAAATCGCATCCTTGATAAAACCTGAATCCGGTGATATTATTAGCCCCGGAATTATTGATATAATAAATGGTGGCGAACCAGAGGTTATTGTTCCTTATGATGGTTTTTTGAGTAATATTGACATAAGAGGGAGCACCGGTGACCTGCGGTGTCCTGTAATTTGATATTATCACGCTTTCGACGGAGCCATCGGGGACCGTATTGAATCCGACTATTATCGGCTGTCCTGTATCTGTGTATGCATAAGCGACATTGTTGTAAGTATGGTAAGTTTGCCCGCCATTGCCAAACATCATCAAGCTGTTATCATTTACATTATACATTCTTACGGCGGTTTTGGACCCGGCATCAGCATCGATATTATTCGCATAGTTATTATCCTCATTTCTTCCGAGGTGATCATTAGCAGCTATTGTCGTACTGGAATCGCTCTGATTGAATGGGTATACGATCGCAGAAAGCTGTCCTCCAGTAATGACATTTAATGCAAGGGAGACGTTAGCCATCGGCGGAGATAAGGTTATATCATACCCGTTGATAGGGTCATCGTAGAAGTATAGTGTCCCATTCTCCACATACCAGTTTATCTCGTCTTTCACGTATTCGCCCGTTGAGCGGTCAATCTCTATATCGTTCTTGATCTCGGTGCCATCTTCCCGGACGATCTTTTCTACTTTATAGCCGGCCGGTACAGGAGCCGACATGCGGTACCAGCACCCATCCATCTTATCGTTCAACGAGAGGTGTATTTTGGTGCCATCCTTACTCACTGCCACCGAAGTGGTGGCCTTCGTTATATCCCGGCTAACGTTGAACTGCCGGGTAACCTCGTCAACATTGCCGCTATCGACTGGTATCACCACTTCGACCTTTTTATCTTCGTTTTTAATGTCTGCTACTTTCGACCCATTCTCTATGGCACTCGGTGCCAGCACTTTCACGCCTTTTATGTTCATGCCCTTCATTATGGGGGCGCTCTTCACGGCGGATACCATATCCAAAGATGCCGTGCTTACATTCGCCCTCACGACTATGGCCTTCTGTGCGGGGTCATAGGCGGCATACTGGACACGCAGCACCTTTTCAACGATTTTACCCACGCTCACGTTAAAATATGCCATAGAATAATTATAAACACCGTTCTCGTTGACGTAGGCAAGCACCGTATAATTGCCTAAAACGATGGCCTTATCCTGCTTATAGGCGCCCTCATAGGTATCATTCCCCATACGTTTAACGGCGAGGTACGCCGTGTTGTTCACCGGGTCCTGGACGGCCACGCTCGGGGTGCCGGCATTCGTCGTTACGATGATATCAATCTGCTCCGAGGGCAAATAATCAGTCTTCGATAAATTAATGTATAAGTATAGTGGCTGCGTCGCAGTCGTCTCATTAAGGGGCGTTATCGTTGCCTCTGGTGTCGGAGAAATCATGACGGGGCGGGTGGACACCACAAAAGTATCATTGACTGTTATACCTGTAGCGTTATCTGTCACAAGCACCGTATAATTATCTAAAATGATACTCTTGTTTAACGCATACTCGCCCACATAGGCGCTATCGTTAATCCTTTCTACCGTCACGTTGTAAACGATGTCGGCCGGGTCAATGATATTGAGGAGCGGGTCCGTGGCATTATAGATGAAGGCCCTGACAACATCGTTTGGATAATATGTATGGTTCTCAAGTATAAGCGTCAAGGGCGTTAACGTAATATTAGTGTCAGGGGCCGGGACCGGAGAGGGGGTTGTAGCTGAGGAATTATTTATGGATACCCCTTGCTGTATATCGCTCTGGTCTTCAGCCATGACGCCGGCTACGCCGAGCATGCCGGTGATGATAATCACGGCTGCTAGCAGAGATACTAATTTGCTAGCACTGATATGAACGCCCCCTTTTTAGTCACATTTTTACTTGCCTTTACGAGGCCTCGTATACGTCCACGCTACCCATATCAAACAGATCAATAGTATTAAGCCCCATAACAGCGTGCCTCCGCTGATCGGCAGCAGCGGCAGCGGCAATATCGAATACTCGAGCGTCACGCCCCAGGAATCCATTCCAAGCTGTGATTTTTCCCAGACATAGGTATCCCCCTGGACTAGGGGCTTTTCGCTGGAATAAGTGATATGCCCATTATTTACATCGGCTTCAATCACGGCCTTTTCAACAGGAATGCTCGAAGATGTGAACGGGTACTGGACTGTGCTAAATAATAAGCCGTTCTCAACTATATCCGGCGAGTCATACTCTAGTATGATTGTAAGCGACTGGTATGGCTCGATGGGCACCCAGGCGCCATACTGGATAACCGTCGAATCGTTGGCCTCTATGACCTTGATATCGTTAATTGCGCTTCCATCGCCCATCCTTGCTTTCACGTTTGTAACATTCACGGGCTTTATAATAGTCGTAAATGGGATTGATATAGGCCCGATCTTGGAAGGTGTTTCTTTTTGTAGCATGAGCGTGATTACGCCGGGTACAACGGACCTATTTATCATGTTCTGAATGGTCAGCGTCCTGGTTACATGAGTATTTTTGCCGAGGTCGAGATGGACTTTGTCCTCCTTGAAGACCTCCACGACAACAAGCGGTTGTTTTGCAGCTTGTACGGCCTGAACATGTGCTAGAAATAATGCACAAATGATTACTAGTATTATTAAAGCGTTTTTTAACCTACGTAAACGGCCGGACATCTTCTGCATCCTCTATTGAAAAAGCCCTATTTGTTTAAATATATTATGATAAAGGGGGTTGTTCCCCCTTTATCATTGGGGCCTATTCTTTTTTTAGAACCTTCTTCTGGCTGTGCCGACCATGCCGATGACTAAGAGGCCGGCTGCGCCGATGGCGGCGAGCGTCTCAAAGTTCGCGGTCATCATTGTGGACGCGTTGGTCAGTAATGGCGTTGACTGCAGGTTCATGGACTGTGCCGGGTCGACGCCCACCAGGAAGATGTCCATCAGCGGGTAGTCACCTGAGCCGGTAGCTGTATAGTTTATATATTTTGTAGCACCGGCATCGATCGGGCCCTCGTTCCACCAGTATGCGGTACCCGTCACCGGGTTAGTGACACCCCCGGTACCTGTATAATCAGGACTAAAGTTACCTGCGGTGAAAGCTGATGGCACGATATCGTATACCAGGACGGTATCCGGTGACGTCTTTGAGCCAATATTTTTAACCGAGATATCTATCCTGTAGACCCCGCTACCCTGGTCAGTCACATTCTTAGTCACCTCGATGTTATAGCCATTCAATACCCATATCTTTTTCAATATTTTTACGCTATCTAAGCCGTTTGTCGATGAATATGTTTTTGGCATCTGGGTATCATCGTTTTTCACGGTGAACGACGGCTTGATAAAGCCTGCAGGAACCCCGTTATATGTGAAATTGAATGACGTAGCCGTCCATACACCATCTTTTACCAGGTCATTTGGAAGAGTAGACGACCCTTCAGTAAGTGTCCTTTGATCTATGATTGTATTCAGGTCATTGCTGGGCGTTGACCAGAAAGACACGGAGTTAAGGGTGAACGTCACGTTCTCAGAGTTCGTATTGGTGACCTTAGGCGTGAATTGCCACTTATTTCCGGAGAGCTGCTGCTTGCTTAAGTCAGTCGAGATCCCGGATGTTATCGCCGTGGGGTTGCCATCGATGCTGACTCCCGCGGTTGTTGGGGATGTCGTGACCGAGTAAGCAATATCAGTGTTGGCCATATCAAAGAGCGCCAGATTATATGTTGTATTGTTGTGCGCCTCCTCGTCATTCTCGGTCGCTGTGAAGTTCAACGTGGGATTCGGATCGGTTGGGGCCAACGTTCCGACATCCCATGTGATATTTCCAGTTACGGCTGTCGCATTACCTACGCTGGCAATGCAATTAGAGAATAACCAGTCATTGGTGCTGTCGCTGTCTAAATCTTTAGACGTGACCGCGACGTTAATATTAGTAATGTTAGCCCCTATAGTCGTCGTATCTTTATTCAAAGTCATGCGGACTGTCGTATTTCCGCCTACGTTGACCTTGTTGTCATCATAGGTGGCCGTCACGTATAACGGGAGAGTGCCCGTGTCCGCCACGGTATAGTTCACGTGCATGCTTGCGCCATGTGACAATTTAGGAATTGTCACCGTAACCTTGCCAGCTACAGGTGTATTATCGGCAACGTATGCGCCATCACTAGAGGCCCAGCCGCTCGTGCTGCCCTTATTAAACGTCACATTTATATTATAAAGGTCAGTGTATCCAAGATTATTCGTGATCGTAACCGTGCCATTGCCACTAATCGTTCCGTTCGTTGTCGAGCCACCAGTCGGCAAGGTCGGCGTATATGCATCGCTCCTATTCATATATTCAGTGATCGAGATACCAAGAGTATTAGTATCCGCGCTCGCAGGCATTACCGGTAGGAACGCTACGATTAGCATCCATACTATTAATAATTGAAGCAAATATTTAGGAACTTTTCTTATCTGAATGTTAAAGGCCCCCTTAAACCTTTATTTTTTGATTTAAGCAACCGATAGCTATATGTTCATATCGGCTACTGGTCAGTTGTTAAGTACTTGTAATATATAATAGTTTTCCTTATGAAGGAATTATATTGTATTTATATAAAATTATAAAATTAAATAAGGCTATTTTTAGAAAAAATATTTTCATTAAATGTAATAATTGATGTTTTTTAATTGAACAAAGAAATTTTTATTCTGGATAAAGATTTCGACCAGATAGAAAATAAAGAAAAATAATTATGATTTTACGTACTCGTCCTAAAAAAGTTAAAAAATTTAGGCATTTAGTATGACCGCGCCACAAGCACGATGCGGCCCGCGGGCTTCCCGCAAACGGGGCATGTGCCCGAACCCGTCATGCCCTGCGGCTCTCCCAGCAGCTTGCCGCCGGTGACGTTCTCCATTTCCAGGCCGCAGGCCTTTTCACCACACCAGTAGAGGCGGGCGAAGCCCGACTCTACCTGGGCTTTGGCCTCGTCCATCGTCGCACAGTCCTTTATGCGTGACATCATGGAATCGGCCGCATCCTTTAATAGCCCGGCCTGGAAGTCCAGGAGCTTGCCCATTACCGTCGACGGCAGGCCATCCATGGGTATGGATTCCTTTTTGCCGTCCCTGCGCACCAGCATGACGGCGTTGTTCTTGAGGTCTCTGGGACCGATCTCGATGCGGAAGGGAACGCCTTTCATCTCCCACTTATAATACTTGGCCCCCGGGCGCTCGTTCGAATCGTCCAGGACCGTATTAATGCCCGAGTCATTCAGGATAGCCCGGACCTTCTTGCAGGCATCCAGGACTTCCTCCCCGCCCGCCTTGAACACTATGGGGACGATGACGACCTGGGTAGGCGACGCGTTGGGAGGCAGCACAAGCCCCTTATTATCTCCATGAATTCCAATGACCGCGGCTATACACCGTTCGGAGATGCCGTAGCAGGTCTGGCTCACGAACTGCTGCTGGCCCTTGTCGTCCTCATACGTGATCTCGAACGTTTTTGCGAACTTCGTGCCCAGAAGGTGGACTGTGCCCACCTGCAGCGACTTACCATCCGGCATCATGGTGTCGAAGGCCATGGTGTAGTCGGCGCCGGGGAACTTGTCCCAGTCCGGGCGCTTGTTTATAATAAAGGGTACGGCGAGCTTAGTAAAGAAATCGCTGTACAGGTCCATTGCCTCTCGGGTCTGCCGCTCGGCCTCGGCGTAGGTCGCGTGGGCCGTATGCGCCTCCTTAAAGGACGTGACCTCACGCAGCCGGATCAGCGGCCGGGTATGCTTGGTCTCGTACCTGAATATGTTGACTATCTGGTATACCTTTAAAGGTAGATCGGCATGGGAGCGAATCCACAGCTTGAACATGGGGTACATTGCGGTCTCGCTAGTGGGGCGCAGCGCCAGCGGGATCTCCAGGGGCGACAGCCCGCCATACGTGACCCAGTAGACCTCGTCCTCGAAGCCTTTGATGTGCTCCGATTCCTTGAGAAGCTCGGGCCTGGGGATGAGCATCGGGAAGTAGCACTCCTGGTGGTCGACGTCCATGAGCGTACGCAGCATGTTGTAGACCTTCTTGCGGATGGAAAAGCCGAACGGGAACCAGACGTATACGCCTTTGATGGGATAGCGCACGTCCATGACCTGCGCCATCATGAGCAGCTCGTTATACCACTCGCTGAAATTATCCTTAGAAGGTAATGACTTAGACTCTTCTTCCACGATATCATCCTCGCTCGCTGTAGGCATAAGATACGGTCGATAATATTAAAGTTTATTGTAATAGATAAATCTAAATAATCTACCGTATATTGTTAGGATGGTGTTGTAATGGTAATCGGAGTCACGATGATCACCGTCATACCGGGCGAGGAGCGGGCCGTCTACAACGAGCTTACGAAGATCCCCGGCATCCGCGAGGTCTTCCACGTCTTCGGGGAGTACGACTTTATCGCCATCATCGACGTGGGAAGCCTGTCCGAGGTTAACAAGGCTGTGGACACGATAAGGGAGAACGAGATGGTCACCTCCACGAAGACCATCATCGGGGCCGAGCTGTAAAGCTTCGGCATACGCTCATTTTTTATAGATATTTTTTATCCGCCTGTTTTTCATAGCCGTAAAATGGCAGCAAAAAAAAATTCTTTGCGGGCATACTCCTTTTTAAATTGAAAAGGTAGTTTTAGGCTAATAAAGGTGAAAAAACCATATTAAACGCCGAAGCTTTTTTACTGCTTTATAAGCGATACAGGAAAAAATATAAGAGGCCTCAAAATAATCGATTAATTACTAAGCACATAGGTATAAATCAAATATAAAGGATGGTGACAAAATGGTCAACTTTTTACTAAAACAGGTGGAGATAGCTAAAAAAATTGACTCCGCAGCTGCCATAAAACAGTGGAATGACTGGAAATGGCAAATAAAGCACGCTATCAGGGACATCTCCACCTTCGAAAAGCTTCTCGGCACCCGGTTTAACCCGGAAGAGCGCCGGGACATAGAAAAAACCATCCGGCGATTCCCGCTTAATATCACTCCTTACTACCTCTCATTAATTGACGCCGGCGACCTCAAAAACGACCCGGTATACAAGCAATGTTTCCCCTCACCGCTGGAGCTTAACGTCGAGAAGTGCGACATGCTCGACCCGCTGGCGGAGGAGGCGGATAGCCCAGTGCCCGGGATAACCCACAGGTACCCGGATAGGGTGCTGTTTCTAGTTAGTAATGTCTGCGCGATGTACTGCCGACACTGCACGCGAAAGAGGAAGGTCGGTAACGTGGACTACATTCCCGACAAGCCCACGATCTTAAAAGGCATCGGGTATATACGGGACCACCCGGCCATACGCGACGTCCTCCTATCGGGGGGAGACCCCTTTATGCTACCCGATGACTACCTGGACTGGATATTGACCGAGCTCGACGACATACCGCACGTCGAGGTGGTGCGCATCGGCACCCGGGTGCCCGTCGTCCTGCCATGCAGGATCACGGACCGCCTCATTGATGTCTTAAAAAAGCACCACCCGATATGGGTCAATACGCACTTTAACCATCCGAAGGAGGTCACATTGCCTTCACGGGAAGCTTTGAGGAAACTGGCGGACGCCGGCATCCCCCTGGGAAACCAGTGTGTCCTTCTGGCCGGGGTGAACGATTGCCCGCAGATCATGAAGAAGCTATTCCAGAAGCTGGTACAGAACCGGGTACGGCCATACTACATGTTCCAGTGCGACCTCTCCGAAGGCCTGTCGCACTTCCGCACGTCCGTATCGAAAGGCATAGAGATCATCGAGAACCTGGTGGGCCACACGAGCGGCTTCGCCGTACCGACATTCGTCGTAGACGCCCCCGGCGGAGGAGGCAAGATACCCATCATGCCGAACTACGTGATATCGAGCTCGACGAATAAGGTCGTGCTGAGGAATTACGAGGGCGTGATTACCACGTACACGGAGCCCGATTCTTACAAAGCCATGAAGTGCGACGATAATTGCAGCAAGTGTAGCCTTACGCCCGATAGCGAATGTACGGACGAGTCAAAAGCCATCGGCATTGCCAGGCTCCTGTCGGACCGCAATGAGTCCATCTCGCTGGTGCCTGAAAAAACCAGGCGTTTCGAGAGGCGGTGCAATGTTTGACATCATCGCGAAAATAGGCCGCACGATCGTGCAGCATGGCCCCCATAATGACCGCATATACGTGATGAGGCTGTCGAGCCAGGACATGCCCGGCATTACAAGTCGCCTCCACGATATGGCCCGGGCGAATAAATACTCGAAGATCTTCGTCAAGGTCCCTTCATTTGCCCTGGATGCCTTTATGAACGCGGGATACGTCGTCGAGGCATATGTGCCCGGATTTTTTGACGGGCATGAGAGCGGCTACTTCATGGCGAAATACCTCGACGGGGCGAGGGCCACGGAAATGAAGAACCACATCGTCGAGGGCGTACTGTCCGCGGCGAGCAAGATCGCGGGAAAGTGGAAGACGCCGTCCCTGATGGAGGGCTTCACTTTCCATATGGCGGGCCCCAAAGACGCAGAGGACCTCGCCCGACTCTATAGTAGGGTGTTCAGCACGTACCCGTTCCCCATCAACGACGCGGCTTACATATGCCGTACGATGGAAAAGAACCTGAGATACTTTTGCGTGCGCTCGAACGGGAGACTCGTGGCGGCATCGTCGGCGGAAATGGACCATGACCTGAAGAACGTGGAGATGACCGATTTCGCGACGCTGCAGGGCTACCAGGGGAGGGGGATCTCCGCGTACATGCTCCACAAGATGGAAGAGAATATGAGGCAGGAGGGGATGAAGCTGGCCTATACAATAGCGAGGGCGACGTCCCAGCCTATCAACAGGATCTTTTCCAGGGCCGGATACTCCTATGGCGGCCGCCTAACGAATAATACGAATATATGCGGTACGATCGAAAGCATGAACGTATGGTATAAATCACTGGGACGTTTCGCTTCGTCAGCATTTCCTTAGGTAGCCATAGCGCGGCGAGGAGGCGGCGCCGGATCCGACCATCTTATCGACCCAGCGGTCGAACTTGAGGCGGTCGATGCCCTGCGCCGAGACCTTTACCCAATACTCTTCCACGGCTACGTCCCCCCTGTCGGAGAGCTCGTCGAACGCCTCCAGCAGGATGGCCTGCTGGCCCTTTTTCCTGGTCTTCCGGGCCTCTTCTTCCATTTTTTCGTTGACCCTGCGCTTGTCTTCCATGAAGTGTTTTTCCTGGACCTCGTGGCCGATGCGCTCCATGACGTCCCTGCCCAGGTGGGGGGCCGCTTCCGCGAAGGCCGCCGAGTCGCCCGATAAGCTGGCTATGACGGAGGCGCGGGCCGCTTGCGCCTCCTTGAAGTCATCCGAGGCGAAGAAGACCTTTAGCCGTGCGGCATCCAGCCTCTTGTTGCAGCTACGGCATGATACGGTCTTGTGGCCGGGCTCCATGATGAAAGCGTTCCTGCAGTGCGGGCAGACCACTACGGCGAACTTCGGCATGATAATTACGATGGCCCATGCCCCTATAAAAACCTTAGCGGAGCGGCTTGAAAATATCGGCCCCGGGCCCTTATGAGACGGGGATATTACTCTCCTTAGCCTTTTCTGTCATGGGAAGGGTAATTTCGAGCACTCCGTTATTATAGGTCGCCTTAGCCTTACTCTTGTCGACGGGCACCGGCAGCTTTATGGAGCGATAATACCGGTTATAGGCCCGCTCGTGCCTGATAAATCCTCGCTCTTTCTCTTCTTTTTCAATCTGTTTCTGGGCGCTTATCTCAAGAATGTCGTTGTCCTTCATATTTATCTTAATGTCGCCCTTGTCGACCCCCGGCATGTCGGCGGTCACTATTACGTCGTTCCCCCGCTCTACGACGTCCACGCTCGGTACCTCTGTCATTTCATGAGGCATTCTTCCCGGCGCTAAAGCCTCGGGCATTTCACCTAACATCCTGCCCATCCTCTGCTGCATTCGCCTTAATTCTTCAAATGGGTCCCACGTATATCCTGCCATTCTCTATTCCTCCATATATATTCCAAATTAACGTCTCAAATCTACATGCAATTTTGATAACCATTAGCACCAATTTTATCCATAGTTAAAGCGGGCGGATAATTTTTTATCCCGGATTTTTGATTGAGGCCGTATAAAAATGGCAGAAAAGAAAGAGAAGAAGGGTGAAATGACCATCGATGCCAGGGAGATGGAAGCCTTTGAAAACTGGGCTAACAGCGGCAATCGTGTCGATATGTCCAAAAGAAAGATGACGTGATAATGGTCTCATGGCGCAGATTCAATATGGCCTTCTAAACGCACTTGCTGAGCATGAAATCAGCTAGCGCCTTACTTTTTTCCACGCTTGTCATGAGCGTATCGAAGTGGTCGACCTCAAAGTCGTAGCCCGAAAGATCAGTCTTGTCCCGGATATCGACGATGAGCACGTCCACGATATCCTTGTAGAACTCGGCCACTCCCTTCGTCGACGGCTCCAGCCCCTTTGCCTTCATTAGCTTGGCAGCAGGCCCGCTGACTGGCTGGTCGCCGATAAAAGGGCTTACGGCGATCACGAACTTTATTTGCAGGGTCTCCCTGACGTCTTCCAGCGCCAGTATTGGGCCTATGCTCGTGATGGGGTTGCTGGGGCCTATAAAAATATTATCGGAGGCGTTAAGGGCATCCATGACCTCGGGCGTGGGGATCAGCTGGCCGAGCAGCCTGACCTCTGTGACCTCGGGCTCGCCGTGCATGGCCACCCAGAAGTCCTGGAAGTGCATGTCGCCCATGGGCGTGGTGATGACCGACGTGATGTCGTACTCGCTCATGGGCAGCACGTTCATCCTCACCCGGAACACGCCGCACAGGTCCTTCGTCGCCCCGGTCAGCGTGCTCCCGCTGTTGAGCATGTCCGTCCGGTAGATGCAGGTGGCGCGGTCCCTGTCGCCGAGCATGATCTCCTCGAAGTAGCCCATCTCCTCGAGCGCCTTGAACGTATTAAAAGAATCGCCCTTGATGCCCCACCACTTCCGGTCGTCGATGACGCCCGCAATCGTATAAATAACGGAATCAACGTCGGGAGTTACCTTGTTACCCGAGACCCACACGTCCTCGGCCGTGTTCACGATAACAGAGATATCCTCGGTGTCCTTGAAGCCCCTCAGCAATTTAGGGGTGCCCGTGCCGCCAGATAGAATGGATAACATTGGTACCGGTTTATTATATGTGACCATCTGTAATAAGACTTTAGAGAAACACCGGAGCCATTTTACCTTAACATATCTACAATTTCGTCCTCGGATATACCGGTATGCATACTAACGGATGCTATAATCCCATCACGCAAACCCGGGTCAAGCTCATTATGTTTAGGAACGGATACTATGCCGTAGCCTTGTATTGGATGGTCTATGGAAAAAATCAGATGGCTGCCTTTCTGGCGCTTAAACGCATAACCAAGATCTCTAAGCATTTTAACGATATCTTTCCAGCTAACAACTGGCCGTTTCCGCATCGTTAGCCACCATCGGGTCTATCTCGAGGTTGATCTTAACGATATCCGCCGATGGTATATCAAAATAGGCCTCAATGACTTCCCTGATATTTTTCATAAGGGCATTCCAGTTCTTGCCCTCGGTAAATATGCCCATCTCCCGGTTGCTTGCGACGAGCATCTTTTCGCCCTTGAAGACTTTAAGGCTGACTTCAAGCATCTTTGTCCTCTTTGCTTTATTTTTAGCCTCTATGATTAAATAATCATCTGCATGAGTCTGCCCGCCCGCCGGTCTTGCCACCGTTTTAAGAACCATTAAACCAACCTATTACCCGATAATAGGTTGTTGTCCTTATATATTTTGGTATTTCTGCATTTAAAAGTAGCTAGATAATGAAGTATAAAATACTCAAGTAAGTTTTAAATATTCGCTTGTGTTGCGGGAGCTTCTTGTATTTCTGGCACTTTTCCCAGGAAGTACTTCCAGTATGCCAGGAGAATTATAACCCCCACAAAAAGGTGTAGCGAAAAGTCCAGGCCCCACAGGTCATTACCGGGCGAGGCCTGCATCACGCCCTTGGAGAACCACCGGAAATAGTTGAGGCTCAGGTCGAATAACGTTATGAGCAACAGGCTGCCCCTCGTGTTGCGATAGAGCCAGGTGAAGATCAAGAACGCACCCAGGTTGCCGAGCGCCCACCACAGCTCGTAATCCGCCCGCCCCGTGCTGATGTTTGCCAGGACGAACGGAGCCCGCCAGATGATTGCGAAGGCGGCAGCAAAGATGCTAGACACGAGCGGGCTATAACTCTTCAGGAGGCGGGGCATCAAGAACCCGAAAATGGCAATGCTAGTGACGAGCGCATAGTAGGCCTGCCCGATGAACGTGGGGCCGTCGGCGATGAGCGACCTGCTAAAAGACAGGTCCACGCCGGACAGGGCAATAGTAAAGAGCACCATGAACTCGATGGCCAGCGGTAAAAATAGCGCCACAATATACCATTCAACGCCTATGCGCCACTTTACCAGGCCTTTAAAGAGGCTTTTTATGCCTTCCCGCCCCTGTGAGAGCAAAAGCAATTCCATGGCGGCAACGAGAGGGCCGAGCACGCCGACGTTGTATAAGCAAAGCCCTATATTACCTGCATTAAAGCCCAGGAACTCGAGCGGGACCCAAAAGATCCAGGAAAATAAAAAGGCCAGCCCTATAAAGATAAGGGCCTCGTTCTTCTCAACAAGTCCCATAATGGCCCTCCGAGGTAACCGGCCATACGGCTGCTATTAGATCACGACAGGTATGGCACAGGACCATAGGTGGCACCGTACTGCTGGTTATACAAATAGGCGTTCCCGTTATACGTTTGCTTAATGTTCGTAACGTCGCTATCGGCGACGGCCTCGTTTTGTACTACACGGTTATACTCGTTACTGTCCGGGTCCAGGTAAGCGAGATAGGCTCGCCCGGCTTCCGTCGCGTTATTTTCCCTGTTGATAAATTCCTCGCTCAGGGCTTTAATAGTCCCGAGCCATGACATGAACTCGACCTGCGACATTTCCGTACTTGTCTTAGCGGCATAGTACATGTCGAGGCGCTGGGTCTCTTCTCTTACCAGGTCAAGCTTATACTGATAGTCGCTCAATGCCTTGTTAAGCTTATCCTGGTTCTGCATTCCACTGACCATGCCATTCGAAGGCCCGCCAATGAAGCCGAATACGTATAAGAGTATGCCAAATAATATCGTTAGGCCGACGATGGCGACTATCGTGATACCTATAAGCCTGAGTATATTATCTGTGTCTGACATTTTATCCGACGTTTAATATTTATTTATTTTATATTATAATAAGCTTACGATTGCTTTTTGATACAAATTTCTGTATGAGCGACCAATAACTATCATACAGGCTCCGTCAATACTACTTAGTAAGGCCCGAAGGACAAGTTTATCATTAACGCCGCATACTAATGTGTATTAATTCAAGGCTAGTCCGAGCGTATTTATGAGCCCCATCAGAGACCCCATCCACGGCTACATCGAGATCACGCCGTACATCGAGAAGCTGCTCGATACGAGGATAGTACAGCGGCTGCGGAACGTGAAGCAGCTCGGGTGGACTAACCTCGTGTATCCAGGGGCCAACCATACGAGGTTCGAGCACTCCCTGGGTACTTATTACCTGGCCAGCCGCCTGGGCTCCGGATTGTCCGAAGAAGAGCGCAGGGAGATAGAGATCGCGGCGTTATTGCACGACATAGGCCACGGCCCGTATTCGCATGACAGCGAGGAGATCATCGAGCAATATACCCGCAGGAAGCACGACGACGTATTGTTCTTGCTGGAGAGCGAGGAGATCGCCTCGATCCTGGATGAATATGGCATCAAGCCTTCGACCATATCGAACCACATCCAGGGAAAAACGAAGATAGGCCAGATCATCTCCGGCTCGCTGGACGTGGACCGGATGGACTACATCATCAGGGATGCCTATTATACCGGGGTGGCCTACGGCATCGTCGATTACGAGCACCTGCTGCGTAACATCAGGTTTTACGATGATAATATCATATTATTATACCGGGGGCTGAAGTCCGCTGAATCTTTACTTATGTCAAGGTTCCTCATGTACCCGTCCGTATATGACCACCATGTGGGGCGCATCGCGGGCTCCATGTTCGTCCATGGCCTGGACGCGGCGATCAATAACAATGACGTGAGCGCCTTCGAGCTGCAGATCATGGACGACTACGAGCTGAACGACCGCATGCGGCGCTTCAATAAGTACTCGGCGGACATGATCAGCCGCCTGAACGCCAGGAACCTGTTCAAGCGGGCGCTGTACGTAGGCTTCGACTCCGTAGATAAGAGCATCGTCAGGTACACGAAGATACACCGCGAGATCGAGGGCGAGATAGCCCGCATGGCCGGCGTGGAAACTGGCTACGTGCTGGTGGACATACCCGGGATACCCGAGTTCAGGGAGCGCAATGCCATGGTGCTTATGGAGAACGACCAGCTGAAATACCTGGACGACGTTTCAAAGCTTATAAAGATCATGGAAGAGTCCTATGCGAGCGATTGGCGCATGGGCGTCTACACGCTGCCCGAATACAGGGAGAAGGTCGGCAAGATTGCCAGGGACTACTTCAACGTCGAGCACGTCCCGAAGCAGAGCAAGCTCGAGGTCGTCTGATGGAGACTCTGCTCTCTAACTCGTCGGGGAGGCTCTCGGTATCGTTGAGGGCTGTTGACATTGGCGATGACCTGCTGGTGACCATCATTGGCGGCAGGGCGCATGTTGGCGCCGTGGCGGTCGGGGTCACCTGCGGAGGCCTGGCGACGTCATCCGTGATGACCGTGCCGGCGCACCGGGAGGACCGCGTCGTGAAGGACGCCGCCGAAAAGCTCGCTAAAGTGCTTGATAGAAGCGTTGTGGTCGTGGCGGGCATACATTATGATGACATGACCAATGAAGAAATAGCGAAAACGCTCCGGCTCTGCGGCGAGCTGGTGGACGCTCTGGTGGGTGAACTATGCAAAAAAGGATAGTCATCGGGATGACCGGCGCCAGCGGGGTGCAATATGGCGTCCGCCTCCTGGAAGTTCTGGAAGGTAACGAGGAAACGCATTTAGTGCTCTCGCAGCAGGCCCGGGAGCTGATCGAGTTCGAGACGAACACGTCGGTCAGCGATCTGCTTAAAAAAGCCACTTTTTATTATGAGGATGATGACTTTATGGCGCCCATCGCGAGCGGCTCTTACCCTTTTGACGCGATGGTCATCGTGCCGTGCACCATGAAGACCCTCGCCGGCGTTGCCAATGGTTATGCGGACACGCTTATCGGCAGGGCCGCGGATGTCACGCTCAAGGAAGGGCGTAAGCTCGTTTTAGTGCCGCGAGAAATGCCCCTGAGCATTATTCATCTCGAAAATATGGTGAAAGCGAAGCAGGCCGGCTGCGTCGTGATGCCCGCCAGCCCGGGGTTCTACAACAAGCCAAAGACCATCGATGACCTGGTGGATAACGTCGTCGGGCGCATACTGGACCAGCTCGGCATCGATAACGACGTGTACCAGCGCTGGGGGCAGCCCCGAAAAAAACAGGACGTGCAGCCGTCCACGCCCCACAAGATCAGATAGGAAGCCCCTAAGTTCAAGAGGGCACTATGAAGCTTATTAAGGCACGAAGCAGTTTCACACAAAGCTCGCTAAGACGCGAAGCCCGCGAAGACTTTTTTATATGCAAGACAGTAAGTGCTTGAAGGGTAAGAAGGCTAAGTTTATTAAGATTGCAAGAGGTTTTGGCTTTAATCACTTCGAGGCCTTGGCTTCTAATACTTAGAGCCTTGCATCTAAAAAATAGTCTTCGCGAGCTTCGCGTCCTGGCGAGCTTAGTGTGAAACTCTTAGCGTCTTAATAGACTTCATAGTGTCCTCTTAAACTTAGGGGCTTGCCTCAGGTCCGCAGGCGGGGCATTGGGGGTTTTTGTCTATTTTTATCTCGTGGAACTGCATGTACTCCCCGTCATAAACTAATAAACGGTTCAGTAGCGGCTCGCCTATGCCGAGGATGACTTTCACGGCCTCGGTGACCTGTATTGTGCCCAGGACGCCGGGAGTGGCGCCGAGCACAGGGAACTTCTCTTTAGGCGGCGCCTTCGGGAATATACACTCCAGACACGGAGTCTTACCGGGCACAAAAGTGGTCACACGCCCCTCCAGGCCCCAGATGGAAGCATGCACGAAAGGTATGTTATGCCTCAGGGCGGCCCTATTCAATAAATAGCGGGTCGGAAAATTATCCATGCCGTCCATGATGATGTCGCAGCCTTCCGTCAACTCATAGACGTTATCCTCGTTTATCTCCATGTTCAGCGGGACGAGCTCGATCTCCGGGTTAAGCTGGGCGAGCTTCTCGTAGGCGCTCTTGACCTTAAGCTCGCCGATATTCGAGTCCCAGTGCAGGATCTGGCGGTTCAGGTTACTCAGGTCGACTATATCCATATCCACGAGGACGAGATGCCCGAAGCCCGCCGCGGCCAGGTAATAGGCGATGGGGCTCCCCAGCCCCCCGCAACCGGCCACAAAAGCCTTCGTATCCTTCAGTTTCCTCTGCCCTTCCTCGCCAAATCCCCGCATGATTATTTGCCGGTCATATCTTTTTAGGTCATAATCGTTAAGTTCCCGCTGCGACATCATTATACAAGATGCTGCGTATCGTATTAATGGTTTAGCGATAACGGGCATTTATGCCGGAATCAACAGGTTTAAATATTTAAAATGAGTCTAAAATGTTTGCCTGTATGGATGCCAACGTGGCAGAGCGGCCATGCAATTGCCTGCAGAGCAATCCCAATCCGGTTCGACTCCGGACGTTGGCTTAGGTATAACGGTACCACTCCAAGCTTAAAATAGGTTTTTTATTTGGCTTATTTTGAAGTGGTCTTAAGTGGTCTTTCATGTAAAAAATAAGGGGAGGGGAAATGCGCCCGCGCCCGGATTTGAACCGGGGATCTCCATGTCCGAGGCATGGCGCCGTATCCTGGTCTTCATGGCTTAGTCGCTCCTGACGCTGATTAATTCCCTGACGCTGGTCAGGTACAGGTCCCTCTCGTCCGGGGTCATTTGCATGTAGCAGCTCCGGGCCTTGTCGCTATCACCCTCTTTGTACGCCTGGATGGCCCTTTCGACGAGCCGGGTCATTGCTGGACCTCCGGCTTGGTCTCGATGTCCTTTAAACTTGTTTCTCCCTTCAGGTATTTCTTGAACTTCCTCACGCCCTCGGCGAGCTTCTGGATCTCCGGCTCTATTGCTTCGTAGTCCAGGGCAATGTCTATGCTCAACTGCGGATATGGGGAGTTCACCATCGAACTCGTGCTCATCCTTGTCAGATCGAGATGATCGATATCACATTCAAGGGCTACCTCGACCGGCACGATGTCGCCGCAGTGCGGGCACCGGGCGGGGATGATATCGACCAGCATCTCATCGTTACCACGCTTCACGCTGTACAAGGATCATCGCCTCCTGTACACGGCCTGGCCCGTCGATGGGGTCCACTCGATGACGCTCTCCTTCGATACGCTCGCGACGACAAGGTTTCCCTGCGCGTCGATATGGCTGGTTATTTTGCTGTTGCTGAACATATGGTTTGACATATAGTCACCTATATATCAATATGCTTATACGCTTATATATCTTATGCTTAGACATCAAAACATATATATGCCTACACGCTAATTATGGACCATGCGAAGAATATTCACCCTACCCGATGACCTGGACAAAGAATTTATCGACACTGTTTATGATCGCCTCGGCATGAAGAAAGGCAACATCAAGAAAGCCATCGAAGAGGCTATCCGCGACTGGATAAAGAAGAAATAACGCTTAGAATCAAATATAGGTTTTTTGATTCCTATGGATAAAGTGGAAATAACTAATTATCCCGCATGGAATAACAGGCGTAAATGGCATCACGGCTTTAGACAGTGTTATATATGCCAGGCAAAGTTGATGGCCTACCTGGAGGAAGGACACTCGTTTGATGAAGTCGTTAATAAGCTGGCTGAGAATCACCCAAAAATCAAGAATATAAGAATTTTTGCCAGAAATGCGATACGAGAGACCACCGGCGAGGGGATATTCGACGACTATATCCATGAGCACAAGCTATGGCAGTTACGTAACCCGGTATTTGCACCGCCTGATGTATATGAAGCATTAAAGAAGATGTGGGAGGAGATGGCGGCGAACGGCAGGAGGCTTATAGAGATGGATGCGAGGGTTAAAGAAGCACTTAGCAAAGACGATGATACGGCAAAACTTTTAGAACATGCTATGCTGCGGTCGAGATCGCCGTCGAGAAAGTAAAAGTCTAATACTTTTATAAATCATCTTTTATCATATCCTTTGTAAGCGTTTACCCCTACCCATTTAGCCGGAAAAGCGGTCTTGAAGTGGGCGATTATGGGTATATTTCGACCCGGCACTAGCAATGCCCGTTCTAACTCAACGACCATTGTAAGGGTAACTTTAGTCACCTTGGTAACTTTAGTATACCACTAGCAATGCCCGTTCTAACTCAACGACCATTGTAAGTGAAGGAAAGCCTTAGTCAAAAAATTGACGAAGGGTCTAGCAATGCCCGTTCTAACTCAACGACCATTGTAAGGCAAGTTTTAGGAATTTAGGACACTTGTCCAAATTTCCTAAGACTTCCATCATATTAGATATGGTCGTTTGGTCTAAACTGACCTTCTCGGCTATCTCTTCCTGTGTATATGCTTGCATCCACAATTTACGGACCTGTTCACGCTGCTGCTCCTTCTCGTCTCTCTTGATGTCCTGGAGCCATTGTAAGGCAAGTTTTGGCGATTTAGGACACTTGTCCAAATCCGCCTAGCAATGCTCATTCTAACTCGCAGGCCAATGTAAGTGAGCAGGAGGCTGCGGAACGTAAGGCAAAATTATCTGTTGAGAATCGCTCGGTAGTACATAACCAATATACACCTAAAGAGGAGGTTAGTCAAAAAATTGAACAACCTCCAAATAATGAAAACAAGTCGCTTGAGCGTGCTGCTCGTGATTTCGGCACGAACCGCCAGTATGTGGCCGATTTGGACAAGTGTCCTAAATGGCCAAAACTCAATGCTCATTCTAACTCGCAGGCCATTGTAAGTTACGGGATTGTTCAATTTTTTGAACAATCCCGCTAAAAGTACCATCAGGTTTGCGCTCCTGGTTTTTGACTTGCTCCGTCGCAAGTTTGGCCTTACGTTCCGCGGCCTCCGCCTTTGGCGGTTCATCAATTTTTTGATTAACCGCCAGTTTCAAAAAGAGTCCTTGTAAAATAAGGATTGAAAGTTATTTGGCGGTTGTTCAATTTTTTGAACAAGCGATATTGATTGCATATCAGATTTTTGATATTCTTCCGACTTACGGTCTCCGCCCGCTGCTCTTTGTCGTTCCGCGGCCTCCGCCTTTGGAGGTTCATCAATTTTTTGATTAACCTCCTCTTTAGGCACGCCGCGGGCTTTGGTCGTGGGGTTCTCCTGCTTATTTCGCAACCGCCCATTACCGGGACTCTTAGACGAAACAAGACGATTTTTGACGGACTCTATGGCTTTATTCCGCTGCTCCTCGTCCCTTATCTTAAATAGAGGCCGGGCAGCCCTTTCTGACATGCCAACCATGGTTGTATTTTTGGGGACGCCACGAGCCTCAAGCTCTTTGGTAAGATAACCATAGAAAAACTAGACCAATAATATAAAAACCATTATTATACAGGCAATTTATTTGGCATGTTTTAGGGTGGGGGGAGGATGGGGGGATACAAACATACCACCCCCCAATGGAAAAAAATGATTCGGCCCGTTCTCACCCGCCACCAACATGGCAGGTTATAACATTCCCCTCACATTTAAACCCCGTGATGTTCCCCCGCAGGATGGGCGAGCCAACAATATCCACTTTCACCCGAATTTGAACCGCGGAGGCCCACACGGCGGGACACTGATGCTCGACACATCGCCTTGCACCCCCGCCGGGCAACCGTCCACGACCACGAGCATCGAGCCCGCACCACCCATACAATCCCTGTCAGGGATTAACAGTATGATGGGCTCCTGGTGGAGGTGGAGACGCAATAGCCTGCGAATTATAAGGGACAATCTCGTAATCATACCAGCCCCCCAATGTTCTATTGAGAATCCAGGACGACACTGCCAGGCATCATAGCATAGAATCCCCGGGCACACGGTCTACTATCCATGATATCCAGGACAACACGGTCGGCTATGGGCGCCCGCATGACGACACGATCGGTTATCCTCGATTCCAGGATGACTCGCTCATCGGCGAGCTGAAACGTGAACTGGAAAGCCCCCGCCTGGATCGGCACGAAACTCATGGCACCACCACCATCGTCAGCTCGGGCACGTATATCAACAACGAATCAGCGTATCGCCCACAATTCTCGCAATGCACAGGCTCCGCCAGGATGGGGAGGCGTCGCTCGCGATAGAGGAGCAAGTCGTAGAGTCTAGTGTCCTTGTAATCGTCCACGAGTTTCGCGGCGATTTTTTCGAGACCGCGAAGCCCGCTGCCACAGATGGGACAGGATAACCGGCCGTCAGCGACCATATGATCGTTTATAAGAACACGGAGCCTGCCGTTCGACATCTCATCAACCCACTTGGGGGAGGGGCATGCCTCCCCCGGCATCACCAATGCCATGTCATACCACCAATTGGGCGAAAAACGTGTGGCGCAGGCCACACTCGCACTTACACGTAGTGTACACGGCTGGCACGCCCTGCCCCGCCGTGCCGTAGCCGACCAGCAGCTCAGGCTCCCCATTTGTGGCATCCCATGCAGCGGCCAATAATAATAGCTCGCCCGTGAATGCGGACAGCTCACGGCCGCAACCACATGTCAGGTTTGTAGTGTCCACGTGCCCGCCGTCCAACACTATGCTCAGGTGTCCGCTGCGGAGCAGTCCCCCGGCCAGCTCGGCACGACGGCGACGCTCCTCAACGCGGGCAACCCGCTCCAGCTCCTTGCGCTGACGCTCCGCCTCCGCCTCGGCGGCCTCCCGCTCCCTCCTCAACCTGTAAGCCTCCAGGTCGAGCCCATTACTAGCTAGGAGATCCTTCATGAGCTCCACGTCGTCTCCAGCAGCGGCGGGCTTCTCGGATTTCTCGGATGCCTCGCCGAATATTGATAGCATTCAGACCACCTCTTGCACGTACCAGCAACCCGTCGTTTCCGGGGGCAGGTATACCACGCGGACGCCCCCGAGGCTCTTAAGCCTCATCTCGGCGGCATCCATGAGTTTCACGATCTCGCCCGCTCCGAGCTCACCCCTACCCACGGCTTGCACATATGCGTATTCGTCGGCCGGGCTCGGCGTGATACTCAACTCGGTTAATTCGGCACGCCTGTACACTGTCGCCGACTCGTCCTCGCTGAGATGGGGGTCGCCGCATTCGAGTTTTTACCATTCCATTAAAAATAGGCCGGGGCGAATAGGCCCCCGACCATGAGATATTATCCCGGGATTCGTGGCCTCCCTACAGGATTATCTGTATGAACACGCGGTGTCGGGCAGCACAGCCCTGGCATTTCACCGTCTCATTGAAGACGGGGAGTCCCCAGCCCGTCGGGAGAGGCGTGTCCCTGCTGCCACAGATCAAGTTGAGCTCTTTGTCAGGGCCGCTGCGCCAAACATCGCCTGCCACTTCGAGGAAATACACGGCATCCGCCAGCTCCGCGCCACAAGCGCACCGCAAGTCTGTCGTGTCCACGGGCACGCCGTCGACCTTTATGGCCAGGTGGCCGCCCTTGAGCATTTCACGGGCTGCTTCGCGGTTCAGCCTGTGTGCCTCGATTCTTTCTTGCCTTTCGGCCTCCTTGGCCGCCGCTATTGACTCTTTCTCCAGCCTCTCCGCCTCGCGCTTGGCCGAGATCTCGTCCACGTCGATACCACGGGTCTTAAGCGCGTCCTTCAGGCCGTCAAGGGTTGAGGGCTTCTCTGCGGGCTTCACAGGCTCGGGCTCTTCGCGCTTCACGAACGCACCGAATAGTGCCATGGCCTAGGACCCCCGATCCTCGAAGTTGCTTATCATGAAGCTGTCCGACCCCTGCGAGATCCGCCATCCCTCTTTCTGGCGCTGCTCCCACTCAGCGGTCTTCACGTACTCCGCCAGATATTCAGGGGACGAGCACTTTAGCCACGAATTCGTAGGCATGTATGCGAATTTCTCCCTCGTATTCTGGAGCTTGTCCACGATGCTTTCACGGAGTCCTTTCTCTCTCCACACGGGCGGCCTCTCCATGATGGCACACCACGTACCCGGTCCCCCCGGCGTCAGCGTCAGGAGCAGTTCAAAAACGTCGGCCTCCCTGACGTCATAGCGGCCTTGGGGACTGTCCTTGTAACCGTCCCGGTCCGCCGTGGCCCCGATGCTAACTCCTAGTGGGCTCCCCGCCATTTGAAGGCTCTTGATCCTGTCCCATTCCTCCCTCGCCTCGGGGATACCGAGGTCCAGGAAGCCCTCAAAATACAATCCGGGCATGCCCCTGGTGTGTTCCTCTAACAGGGTCGTCAGTCCTATCACGGCGCCGGTCTTATGCATCTCCGCGCCGCGGATAAGCACCTGCCCCCCGTTCATCCTTATTGACTTCTCGAAGGCGCCGGGCGATATCAGGTCGCCATAGGCGTCACGCTGGTACGAGTGGGCGATGCCCTGAACATATCCATATTCGTTCATGTGTACACAATTCTCCAATCCCCCTAACGGCAATGGGATAAGCCGCAGTCGATTTACGAACTGTTTTTAATGGTGATATCAATGATAGGGTTTTAACGGTCGTTTGGGTATATCCACTGGGTTGGGACCATACGGCGGCTGGGGCGAGTTCGATTTACCAGGCCGCCGTCCTTTATTCCCAGTCATGACAGGCCCCTCGTGTTTTTGCATGCTACCTTGTGTAATTTTTTTTGCCCCTCCAGGCGGGTGAGCGCCCGCCGCTGCATACGCATGATCCTGCCGGGCGTCTCGGCGATGATAGCGAAAACCTTGTATTCGGTTATGTCCGCGGCAAGGCGCGCCGCCCGGACGACGACGACGTCGTCGTCCACGAGCTCATCGTCGACGATCTTACACGCTGCGCGGCGGATATCGTCCAACGCGTCCGGGTTGTTGCTCTTCTTCGCCGCCTCGAACCTTTGTTCGAGGCCGTCTAGTTCGTCCGTGCTTGCATCCTCCGTCTTCTGAGCTCGGCCAGGTAGTCGTCGCCGGCATTATTTTTATTAATTGTTTCCGCTTTCGTGTCGGGTGCGGTGCTATCGCTTTTGTTAACAACTTGGTCCACGGGCGGTTTTCCGTCCAAATTTATGTCTGATTTTTTCGCTAAATGGTCATTTACTGTAACGTCGTCTACCATAGCAGCCTCACCACTAGGCGAAAGGGTAGTTTCAGGTTTACAAGCAGGCTCCCCAGTGGGCGGGTTGTCAGAAGGTGCGCCCGACGCAATGATGGCCGCGAGCTGCGCGTCGCTTAAATCCTCACAGCGGACGATATCCCGTCCATTATTTGGTATTACGACCCCCCCGCCGCCATCCCGACGCGCTGCTGCTTCGGCGTCCTCCTTTGAATTGTAAATGTAAATACCGCTACCAGGCTCGACTTTCCCCGGGGCTTCCTTGGCCGCACGGTCGACGAGGTATGCCTGCGCCTTCATCATCAACTCCGTGTTACTCCGTGCCTCGCGGACCGCCAGCAAAAACATCCGGTCGTCGCCCTCGAGCTCAGCCCGATCCAGGGCCGCCAGAGTGCGCCTTATGAGATCTCCGAGCTGCGCGAGCAGGTCGTCACTCTTAGCGATGGCCGCGGGGTCCCCTGCTACTGCTGGCGAGTAAAGGGACAGGTGTTCCGCCTTATGGCGCTGCAATGCCGACTTCGAGATGTCGTATATCTTTTCGATGGTCCGCAGGCTGTCCCCATTAACGAGACACTTTTCAATACTGTCCCGTTTTGGGTGGGAGCACACTGAGCAGGGCTTCATCTGTTACCTCCTGTTACTCCATGTAACGTTTGTATCGGTTCGATAGGTTTATCATGATTAATCATGCTATTAATATCCCCCTGTGATATGTATCTAAAAATAGGGTTTGCGCTCTTGTTTTTACTCAAATATGTATCCTCTATTTTTTTAGATACATATGAAAAATCGGTGTATGTTGCCACTATTATGTATATATGTATTATATGTGTGTGTATAAGAGAGAGTATCGTACATACATGCTCCCTTGCTTTCTCCCACGTACATTTGATACATTTCAACATAATATGGCGATGCTTGCCGATTGTGTTTATGTTGACGGGATACATGATGTTGTAATCGTACATATTCACACCTTCTTTAAGTGCTTCCAGGGCGGTATCGCTTTACGGTCAGGGTGGTCCAGGCCATACTGGACGAGTTCGCTGATTTCCTTCTCGTTCCTGAATTCCCGGTGTCCGTGCCTTCCATATGATTTAACGGCCCTGGTGATATCGTGGGCGCCGTATCCCAGCCCGGCCATGTAACACGCCATGCCCAACGCCCCGGGGTGCATACATTGCTCGACGGCCGCGTTGGGCCTGTAAATGTCCACTATGATATCGACTGCCCGCTCCATCTGCTCGGGCGTCATGTCCTTACGAACTATCGGGTTAAAGACCAGCCGGGGCTTCGGGGCGGGCTTGTAGTACCTGAAAACGGTAGATAGTGGCGCGAGCCGGGACAGCTTAGTTTCCTCGAAGCTGCCCTGCAAAAGCTTATAATTCTCGCTGGGATAGCAGAAGGCGAGTCTCCGGCCCGTCTTAATTTCTATCGCTACATTTTTGCTATCGATAGTTATGGGCAGCCTCCATTCTTTGTCCGGCAGGTCCAGAGTCCATCGATAATAAACGTGGATGCCCCGGCTCTTCGTCTGCTCGATGATACAATTTTGGAATATCTCTGGGTGATCTCCATAGAGCATATCGAAGTAGTCGCCGCCATTAGGGCTGTCACCGTGCCGGTCGAAGTCGCAGCACACCAGGCCGTCGAGCACCAGGGCCACGTCGCAGTCGAGCCAGTTCTGCCAAAATGTATCGAAGTCGTAATGGTCATAGAACCCGGACACGCGGGGGACCTTGGCCTTCGCATCGGCGGGTATAGGCTTATAACCGTTACCGTGGTATATCCTGGCCAGGTCGCGGGCGTAGGTCATACCTTGGCCTCCTTCCACGCGATATACTCGGGCTTGGACCGTTCCTTCTCGCTTAACTGTATGGGGGAATCGAACACGGTAGACTTGGCCGATTCGCCTTTATACTGGTAGATGTTCGGGTATGTGGTTTTGAATAATGGGCAACCAAAGCTATCCTTCTCGCCCGTATCTATTTGTCTTACACCTTTATCCTCGACTACCAGGCTCATTTCAAGGAGAAACTTAAGCCATCGCGAAAGGTTACCCTGATTAATTTTTAACTCTTCAACGAGCTCCGCCTGGGTAAAGGTTTTCTCAGTATTTGCCCGGAGGTGATCTAGCACCTTCTGCGGCCCCTCGCTCAACTTGGTGGCCTGCATCTGGCGCCTGGGGGCATAAACCTTGGCTGCTGTGTAAAAGTCATCATAAGTAACTTTAAGCCGCCCCTGGTCGTCCGTATCTCTATTTCTTTGTTCAAGGAGGGCGCACAGCTTAACCAGGTCAAGGAACACGTTATAATTTCGTGCGTTCTTAAACTCGACCTCGGGCCATTCGATCTCGTGGGCAAAGGGGATTATAACTTCAATCGGCTTGCTGGTCAATGCCCTGAATATTTCCCGGCATATCACCACCTGGTCGTCTTCCATGGTGTCCAGGTCGGGCTTTAAACCGCTTGCGACGTCATTCTGATAAGTGTGCTGCATCTTCTTTGCACCATCATCAGCCTCGACGGGCAGGGGTATGAGCCTATTCATGAACTGCCGGTCGGGTATGGTGTCCACGGAGCTAAAGATTATAACGGTCCTGGCGGGAACCGACTTCGTAACCGTTATATTAGTATTACCTATCTTTTCTGCCACTTTGCGGTCGCTCGACCGCCTGAAGTTAGTTAAAACCGCCTTTAAGGTGCTCTTTGTATCCTCGTCGAGAGTGTTAAAGTCGTCGATATAATATATCCGGGGCTCGGTCGCGTTGTCGTGGTAGATGGCCTTGGGCGACATGCTGCTGTCCACGACGATCTCCGGAGGGAGTATCCATAGCGTTTGCCGTACAGTATAGCTTTTGCCATCACCCGAACTACCGTTAACATCCACGTAGACGCCATACCCATTCTTAAGGCCCCGCTGGACGCATACCAGGATAATTAAACGTATGGCGAGCCGGTTGCCCACGACCGTCCTTTCAACAGTATTAGCAAGGTACTCCAGCACTCCCGGCTTGTTTATGACCTCATCGACCTTCGTGGATATGTCCATAGGTACGATGTGGCCTTCGACGGGTACCGCCTCGACGCTCATGCCCTGCCCCCTGCCTTGATCTTTGCCCTGTGGTACGCCGCCCCGTAAATTGTCAGTTGCGGGTTTATATGGTATCGGGTGAACGAGCTCCCCGGAGTCTCTTCGATGATTATATTCTGGCGTCGTAGCCGGCGCAGTGCCAGGACCACGCCCTTACGACCGCAACGTGTCATTTGAATGAGCCGGGACCGGGAATATGAGCCCCCAAGCATCAGTAAGTTGTATACGCGCTTCTCGGCGAGGTCTGTTAAATGTTTATCCTGAGGCATGGTTAATCGCCCCTTAGAAAGCTATTTAAGGAGAAAGGTTGACTAATTAGTAAGCACCCCCGCATGCCCGTGGTTGTGCGCTGTCTGTTCGCCCCAGCCGCCCGCTGGGGCCTATACATCCTCTTATTTTCATGGCGCTGCCTCATCGTCAATGATGATTAAACAGCCTTGCTGTTGCAATACTTCAGCGGCCAGCCGGGTCAGGTCGTCCAGGTGGTCATATACTTCTCGACGAATTTTGATGATTTTAGGGTCCATCTCGGCCTCCTTTAGGCCGCCTGTTTAAGCAGCGGCTCGCTCGCGAGACCTAATTTAATAAGGTGCTCGATCATGCGGCTTCGCGGTATTAGTTCTCCGCGCTTTTCGTCGACCTTCTGCAGGACTTCTGGCGATAAGTTTATGCAAATCTCCCTCTTCATGAAACCCCCCCGGTCAATAATCGGTACCGAGGCATCCGATAGTTATTTTAACCTGAAAAATCATATAAAATATGGCGACAAATTTCGTCCCCAACTTGCAACAGGATGGATACACACGACAGTGCCCGAAAAATTAAGTTTCAAAAGAGAAGATTTCATAAATTTAACCATCGATAAAGAGGAAGATTTTGGAGAACGTCTAAGAAATAGATTAGATTCCGAGCCTTGTTTGTCGGAAGATAAAATAAAAAAATTAATATTCAGATATAATGCAAGATATGCTAATGATCTGGATTACTGGATATCGCTTTTCTTCGCAAGGGAAAAGACGGCAGAATATGCAAGTATGATTATAAAATACCTGATAGTTCACGGAAATGCCTGGGCGCCTATTGAAAATCAGTTTGATTTCATCTCTTATACGGAACTTAATAAAAAACTCGTTGAATCCAATGGCGTCGGTAGAAACAAAAAAATCAACGAGAACAAAATACCTCACCGTCGGACATTGAGCAGGATATTGGAAGTATTGGTTGAAAGTGAAATTCTCGTAAAAGAGGAGAAGGTCGATAAATTCCCCAGGACAAAACCGACTAAAGAAAAGAAGACTTCATATTATCGTATTAATGGGAATAAAATTTTCTGGACATTCTATCGAAAAGATTTGGATAATATCCTTGGTGAACATGAAGATCGGGAGAAACTATCATATAAAGAATTACATAAAAAATTACAGTCCGCCACACTCGATATTGTGATATTATTTAATCGAAAATACAATGAAGCAAGAATGTTACATAATTTCTATAGCGCAAAAATAATCGAAGCAGAAAGATTGTTAATGGAACATGGTATACGCTACCCCGAAGACGAAATTATGGATAGAATTAAAAAACGCGATCCCGGCTTTTACGATCTCATGAATAAGTATAATCCGCAAATATATGGTAATCCGCTCTCCGACTTGTATAGCAGAAAAAACAACCCGAAAAAATCTATTAAATAAAGAGACTCCGAGGATTACCCGCCCCGGAGCTCCTTTAGTACTTCGGCCCTGACCTGCTCGACGATCTTCTTATAAACGTCTGTATTCTGGATGGCCTTCGCTCCCGCCTCGAGCTCCAGGGCCACGTCGCCCGTCAACGCCAGCCCGCACTTATAGCAGAACTCGTGCGTGGACCCGTTGATCGCCTTGCATCTTGGACACTGGCGGGCCTCGAGCGTCTCCGTCTTTTGCTGGACCTCCGGGGTGACGATGCCCGCGTGTGTCGCCGCCTCCTTCAGGATATCGTTATTGACCAGGTGCAGGTATGTTTTAAATTCCTTGGTGCTCAGGGTGCCCCATATCATTAGCTTGATACTGGATTCCTTCCAGCCCTGCCGGATAAGTTCAGTGACCCGGCTATGCCTGAAGATGTGGGCCGTAACGTGTTTCTTTATCCCCGCGGCCTCCGCCGTCTTACGGAGCATCTTCACGACGCCCCTGTACTGGAGCTGCTGCTGGTCGTCGCTGGTCAGGAACACATACCCATCGTCAGTCATGGGAAGGGGATATTCGGCCTTCCACATGTTAAAATACGCGTAACTGTTAATCAGCGGGATATAGCGAGGGTTGCCGGTCTTCTCGCTTGTGTTAACTGTGATGTTCCAATCGTTGATCTGGACCTGGCGCCATTGGAGATTCCCCAGCTCGCCAATACGGAAACCGCCTTCGTAGAGGCAGGAGATAAGAGCCTTATTCCGGTTTGTTTTGGCACACTCGATCATACTCTTAATCTCTTCCTCGGTCAACATCATGGCGGCCGTCTTTGTCATGCTATCATACGTCCCCGCCTTCACGTCCTCCATCAGGTCTAATATTTCGATGTGACTGATCTTCTTGCGAATCATCCACTTGTAAAACCGCTTAATAAAGTGCTTGTAGTCAACGACAGTGTTTTTCTTGAACCTGATGCTGCCGTCGGGCTTCCTGGCGTACGTGATCTTCTTTATGCCCTCTTTTATGTCGTCCAGGGTGTTCTCGCGATACGGCCCGATGAACTCGCGCCACGCGGTCAGGATATAATATTCCTTCTCTATCCTTGTGGGGCTGATGTCGCCCATGCTGCCGACGAACTTTCTAATAAGCTCCTCATCGTCCGGGGTGATCTTGCCGGCTTCCAGGGCCTTCCGGAGAGATTGCTCTGCGTAGTGCAGGCTCATCTCGGCGGTCTTATGGAATCTGCTATCTATGTGTGCCATAGTAGGTAGAACGCAGGCTAACTATAAAAAACTATTGGAGTTGTACCGATATCCCGACTCCGGACGTTGGCTTATTTCTAAATCCTGCTCTATAACCTTTTTAACAACATTATTAGTCCCTCGAGGGCGGCCATACCCGACATCATAGCGCCTATTAGCGGGTATGCTATGGGCGGTTCCGGCGATGGCGACGGAACAGGTGTCACGATGACGGTCGGAGTCGGGGCCGCAATAGATATGGCCGGCGGCGTGGGAGCAGGCGTCACTGAAATGGGCATGGGCGTCGCCGTCACCGTCGGCGTGGGTTCACTCGCGGTTGGCTCCGGCGCGGGGACGGTAATGATGATATCATCGCCACCCGGTGGAATATACTGCAAATGCACGTTAACCGGTTCTCCTACGTGGTAGGTCGCAGTGACCCCCGTATCCTTCCCGTTGATACTGAAACCTAGGGTTTCATTATCGTTAACGTTCACCGGTGTGCTAAATATGTTATTTGATGACGATAATCCGGGGACTACTGTAAATTCTCCATTATTTAAATTTAAGATGAATAGGGCCACTTCCGTTCCCGTAGGGATGCCGTCGACCGAGCCGTTGATTATTGCGCTCCCGTTCTCTATGGAAGCAGTCGCCATAAAAGCAAATGGCGGCGGTACAAAAAAATTAACGATTAATAATATACAAGCCATAGAAAATATTGTGTTACAATAAGACTTCCAGTACACCCACCTACATCTCCTATACCACATATTACATAACAAGCTTAACAATAATAACCCTATGCACCAAGCCCATGGCTAATAACCCGCCTTCACATTATAAAAAAATGATATAAACGTTTGCATAGATCAGTAATACGCCCGAAGGATTATTTGACGTTAGCCCGGCTTTTTAGCATGGGTCGGCCGTCTTCAAGCTATCGATGACTTCCTGGATGGATACGTCCGTATCGAATATTAGCGAATTATCATAGACCGGCTTACTCCCGATATGCCATGCCCCCCCATAGAACCCCACTGCGACACGGCTACCTAGAGGATATTCTTTTTGGATGAACTTCTGCTGCCTCATGTCGATCGGAACAACGATCTTTTCATCACTGACTTTTATGACCACGTAGGATTCATGGGATAAAGGGTTCCAGCTTGATGAATAGCCGATGACCTTCCCGAATGTTGCGCCGATGGATGGGATATCGCTCATGAAATTCACCGCCTAATGGATAATCTCCTGTTACGTAAGAAATTATTGTTCTTAGACTATATAATATTTTCGATTATCGTATTATATAATCGGTAATATTACGATATAAAAGAGAAATATGTTCTGAATATCCATTTTTCAGAACAATAATTGCTCGATACTGAGCCCCGGGCCACCGATAAATTTAATATTTCATCGCGTGGGTATTATACAGCGCCCAGGGCAGGATATCCAGAACAAAATATTTCAACGATATGGGCGTTTTCTAAGGGTAGAGCGTTCAGGAGTCTATATAATGGGTCTTCGAGAATTTTTAGACTGTTTGAAAAAGGAAGGGAGCCTGCAGGAGATAAACAAGCCGATATCGCCAATCTTTGAGGCGCCCCGTTATGCATACCAGGATAAGCGCCCCATCCTGTTCCACGATTGCAATGGCATGCGGGCGGCCATGAACGTGCTTAATTCAAGAGAGATGCTGGCGAAGGCCCTCGGCGTCACGCCGGATAATATCATAAACAAGCTCACGAACACTACTTTTAATGGCCAGGTAAAGCACGTCGACAAGTCGCCAATGCTCGAGGTCAGATCGAAGGCCTGCCTCTCGAAGCTCCCCATCATGAAGCACTTCAAGAAGGACGGCGGCTCTTACATAACTGCGGGCATAGTCGTCTCGAAGTATAAGGACATGTACAACGCTTCCATTCACCGGCTCATGATGGTCAACGATAATACTCTGGCAGCCCGGCTGGTGCCGCCTAGACATACTTACGTGATGCAAAAGGAGGCGGCCAGCAAGAACGAGCCGCTCCAGGTGGGCATCGTCATCGGCGTGGACCCGGTGACGGTCTTTGCCGCCTCCACGAGGGTGCCCCAGGGCAAGGAGTGGGAGTATGCGGCCGCGCTCAAGGGCGAGCCGATAGAGCTTATCAGGCTGGATAATGGAGTCGAAGTCCCCCACGGCGAGATCGTGCTCGAGGGAAGCATAGACCCCTCTGAAAAGGTCAAAGAAGGCCCGTTCGTGGACATCACCGGCTCCTACGACCACATCAGGCCCGAGCCGGTCATCCATTTGACGAACATGATGATGCGAAAGGACCCTATCTATCATGGCATCCTGCCGGGCGGCAACGAGCACAAGCTCCTCATGGGCGTGCCCTACGAGCCTCTTATTTTTAATGCGGTGGCGAACGTGACGAAGGTGAAGAACGTCATGCTCACCGAGGGAGGTTGTTGTTATTTGCACGCCATCGTCCAGATAGAAAAGCAGACGGAGGGCGACGGCAAGAACGCCATCATGGCCGCCTTCGCCGCCCATACGAGCCTCAAGCACGTCGTCGTGGTCGACGCGGACATCAACATATTCGACCCCATGGACGTCGAATACGCCATCGCCACCCGAACGAAGGCCGACAGGGACGTCATGATAGTCTCCAACGTCCGCGGCAGCTCGCTCGACCCCGTTTCCGACGATAACATCACGAGCAAGATGGGCGTCGACGCCACCAAGCCCCTGAAGGCCAGCGAAAAATACGAAAGGGCGAAGATATAGGCCTATTCGCCTCACTACCTCTTTGTCAGTATCTGCATGCACAACCTTTATATTCGTTGAATTCCTCTGCTATGCCATAGCATGCCAGTTGCTATGCTATAGCATATCAGTGTTGACATAAGGAGGGTTCACAACTTGTTAGGCATCGACGACCCCTGGATTTTGGGCGGATATATTTTTACTATAGGCATAACTATCGTATGTATCTTATACGGAATATGGAAATGGAATGAAGGCGGGGAGTAAAATGGCAGTCAGCACGTTGACTTTTGCTGTGTGTGCGGCCATTTACCTGGCGATCGTATTATTTTTGGGCTATCTCGGCTGGAAGCGAACGAAGGGGACCGAGGACTATATGCTCGCCGGACGAAAGGTGCACCCGGCGCTCATCGCCCTCTCGTACGGCGCTACTTTTATCAGCACGTCGGCCATCGTGGGGTTCGGCGGGGTAGCGGCGAGCATGGGCATGGGCATCATCTGGCTGGTCGGCCTCAACATCTTCTTCGGGATACTCATCGCGTTCGTGGTATATGGCAAGAAGACGAGGGAGGTCGGCCAGAAGCTGAAGGCCGTCACGTTCCCCGACCTGATGGGGAAAATCTACAAATCGGCGTTCCTGCAGTATGCCTGCGGGCTCATCATCGTGGTCGGCATGCCATTATATACTTCGGCAGTCATGATCGGCGGGGCGAGGTTCATGGAGACCACGTTCGCCATGGACTATAACCTGGCCCTGCTGATATTCGCCGCCATCACGGCGATCTACGTCATCGTGGGAGGGCTGCTGGCGGTCATATACACCGACTCGTTCCAGGCCATCATCATGCTAGTCGGCATGACCATCTTACTGGTATTCACCTATATATCCCTCGGGGGCATTACGCATGCCCACGAGACGCTCACGAACATGGCGAACCTCATTCCGGCGGCCTCCTCGGCCACGGGCATGGCGGGATGGACGGCGATGCCTTCCATCGGCTCGGCGCAATGGCTAACGCTGGTCACGACCATCATCCTGGGCGTGGGCATAGGCGTGCTGGCGCAGCCGCAGCTCATAGTCCGCTTCATGACCGCGAAGGATAACAAGGCATTGAACAGGGCGGTGCCGATCGGCGCCTTCTTTATTTTGATGCTGCCCGGCGTCGCGTACACGGTTGGCGCCCTTACCAACGTCTACTTCTACGATACACTAGGGAAGCTGGCGGTCACGGCGGCAGGTGGTAACACGGACTCAGTGATACCCTTGTTCATCAACATGGCCATGCCCGACTGGTTCGTGGTGCTGTTCATGCTGACGCTGCTCGCCGCTGCCATGTCCACGCTGAGCGCCCTGTTCCACGCAATGGGCACGGCGGCGGTGAACGACATCTGGGCACGTTTGAGGAATAAAAAGCCGACGCTCCTCGAGATCAAGGCCTTCGTCTTCATAATGATCGTGGTAAGCTTCGCCCTGGCCTACGTCATGCCCGGCAGCATCATCGCCCGGGCCACGGCCATGTTCATGGGGCTGTGTGCCGCAGCGTTCCTGCCGGCATTCACGCACGCCCTCTTCAGCAAGAAGCCTTCGACGAAAGCCGCGTCGGCAAGCCTCGTGGTAGGCGCAGTCGCCTGGTTCCTGTGGACCGCCTTCGTGCACATCAAAGAGTCGGAGCCCCTGGGCTTATCCATGCTGCTCTTCGGCCAGAAGGCGATCCTCCCGATGCCCTGGCAGGTCGTGGACCCGCTGATCATCGCGCTGCCGCTGTCCATCATAACGCTCGCGATTATCTGGGCCATCGAGCGTATGACGGTCACTAAAGGCGAAGACGTGACCAGGAAAGCCGTATAAATAGATGAGGGGGCTTATGCCCTCCTTTAATTTATTTTTTTCCCCGGTACTTTTTCTTCACGTATATCGCCGCGCTCACGGCCGCACAGGCGCCCTCGCCGACGGCCTTTGATATCTGGTGCAGGCCCCCGGTCACGTCGCCCGCCGCGAAAACGCCGTCCACCTTTGTCGACTGCTCGGGCCTGGACACCACGATATTGCCCTTATTGTCCAGCTCCAGGCCGAGGTCCCTCGCAAGGATGGAGTTGGGCACGCCGCCCTCGATGAATACGCCGTCTATCCTTTCCACCTTTTTATCGCCATTCACGGCATACACGATGTGCTCGGCAAAATCGTTGCCCTCGATGGCCAGCACATTAGCGTTCCCGACGATGTTCATGTTGCCGATCGTCTTGAGCTGCCCGGCATGGAGGGGGGCGTCCATATCCGGCTTGCCCGTCAACACGAGCACCGACTTTGCCAGGCCTGCCAGGTAGATGGCCGCGCTCGCCGCCTGGTCGCCGGAGCCGATGAGGGCGACCTTTTTATCCTTATAGAAAGAGCCGTCGCACACGGCGCAGTATGAGACGCCCCTGTAAGCGTACTCCTTCTCGCCGGGGATGTTCAGCTCGCGGTGTTTGGACCCCGTCGAGACGATGACCGACCTGCACGAGAACTCGCCTGCATCGGTGACGAACGTAAAAAGATCATCATTGCGGATGATGCGCCTGACGTATGACGGCACATTCTTAATGTTATACTTCTCGAGCTGCTTGCTGAACTTCTCAGCCAGCTCGATGCCGCGGATGGACTCGAAGCCCGGGTAGTTCTCCACGTCCCCGGCCTTAGCGAGCTGGGAGTCGAAAACGTCGCCGGACATGACGGTCGATAAGTTCGCCCTGCCGCAGTACAGCGCCGCGGTCAGGCCCGCGGGCCCGGCGCCGATGATGCCCACGCCATAAATAGTATCTTCAGCCAAAGCTCGTTCCCCGATTGTTAATACGATTTAAATATAGAGCCCGCTACATTATAAATATTTATTACAAGGGACGCATTATTGTAGTCGGGATCATATGGACGCAGCAGAATCGTTCGGTGAGATGCTCCCCTGGCTCAAGAAATATCGCGATGCGGTTATCTTAATAAAGGTGGGCGGCCATGCGATGGTCGACCCTGCCGCCAGGAGCAGCATGATCAAGGACATCGTCACGCTTAAGTTCCTTGGCGCGAAGCCGGTGGTAGTACACGGAGGCGGCCCCGAGATAGATGCCATGATGAAACGCATGGGGAAGACCCCGAAGTTCGTCTCGGGGCTGAGGGTGACCGACGAGGAGACCCTGGAGATCGTGCGCATGGTGCTCGTGGGAAACGTTAACGCGGACATCGTCACGCTCATCTCTAAGTACGGCGGCAATGGCGCCGGCATCGTCGGGAACGACGGGAACCTGATCGTGGCGAGGAAGAAAGCGCCCGAGAAAGCCTTGGTCGATGGTAAGGAGACTGAGGTCGACTATGGGTGGGTAGGTGAGACCGAGCGCATTAACCCCGGGATCCTTAACATGCTGCTGGAAAACGAGTACATCCCGGTCATATCGCCCATCGGCTATGACTCCGAGGGGAACTGCCTGAACTTGAACGCCGACACTGCGGCGGGCGACATCGCGGCCGCCATCAAGGCGACGAGCCTGGTCTCCCTGACGGACGTCGACGGAGTCATGCTCGACCCGGCTAAAAAGGACACCCTCATCTCACAATTGAACATCGCCCAGTGCTACGAGCTCATCGATAAGGGCGTCATCTCCAGGGGCATGATCCCGAAGATCCTGTCGAGCGTCTCGGTGATCAAGAGCGGCATAAAAAGCGTCCACATCATCAACGGGAATATCCCGCACGCGCTACTCCAGGAATTATTTACTGATAGGGGTATTGGCACGTGTATCATACCGGAATAAAGGAGGCATAAGGCCTTGTCATTGCCAAAATATTCGAACATACTGGTCCCCACGGATGGCTCGGAGCATTCCTTTTATGCTGCAAACCACGCCGTTTACCTGGCCAAGGAGTGCGGGGCCAGGGTCTGCGCGCTGAACGTCGTCAACGCCCCCCTCGCCTTCCATGCCGGCATCCATTATGCGGAGAGTAAGGCCGAGATGGAAACGACGGGGAAAGAAGCGGTCCAAAAGATCAAGGCGCTTTGCGACGAGAACGGGGTTGAGTGCGATGGGATGATCGTCGAGGGACAGCCCACGGAGTCCATCGTCGACGTGGCGGATAAAATAAAGGCAGACTGCATTGTCATCGGCTCCATCGGCATGTCGGCCCTCGAAAGGGTGCTCATCGGGAGCGTGTCCGATGGCGTGTTAAGACAGGCGAAGTGCCCCGTGCTCATGGTAAGGAAATCATAGGAGGTAATCGCGCTGTCCGGCGTCCCGTGGCACTCGTTGAAGCTCTATGATGTCTACGCCAGACTAAAAACTAACGCCTCCGGGCTATCGCCAGAGGAGGTAGCGGAGCGCCTAAAAAAGTATGGCCCCAACGTCCTTAAAACCAGGAAAAAGACGTCCCCGATCATCCTCTTTTTAAGCCAGTTCAACAACTTTTTAATCTACCTGCTCATCGCCGCTACCGTTATTTCTTTTGCCATTGGGGAGGCGCTCGATGCCACGGTCATCGCGGCCATCATAGTCCTGAACGCCATCCTCGGCTTTATACAGGAGTATAAAGCCGGCCAGTCCATCGAAGCCCTCCGGAAGCTCATCGTGCCCGAGGCTACCGTGTTGAGGGGCGGCATGCGGTACCGGGTCCCTGCGTCGACGCTGGTGCCGGGGGATGCCATTGAAGTGGAGGCGGGCGAGAACGTGCCCGCCGACTGCAGGATCGTTTACGCCGCCAGCATGAAGGTGGACGAATCGATGCTGACCGGCGAATCCGAGCCGACGAGCAAAAAATCCGGGACCTTGCACTGGGATACGGCCCTGGGCGACATGGACAACATGCTATTCATGGGCACGAGCGTCCTGGATGGCAGGGGCCTGGCCATAGTGGTCGGGACGGGCATGGACACCGAGGTCGGGAGAATAGCGGGCCTCGTCGAGTCGGGAGAGAAACAGGATACCCCGATGCAGGTCTCGATCAACCGCCTGGGGCAGTTCTTCGGCATCGCCGCCGTCGTAGCGTGCGTAGTTATATTCGCCGTAGGGCTGCTCGAAGGCCATAGCCTGTACGCGATGTTCCTGGTGGCCGTGAGCCTGGCCGTGGCAGCCATACCGGAAGGGCTGCCGGCGACCATTACCATCGCGCTGGCGCTGGGAGTGCAGAGGATGGCCGGGAAAAAAGCCGTCATACGTAAGCTCCCTGCGGTCGAAACGCTGGGCTCAGCGAGCGTCATCTGTTCCGATAAGACGGGCACCCTCACGCAAAATATTATCGTGGTCAAGCGGATCGTGACCGCCACGCACGAATTCGACGTGATGGGCGAGGGTTACTCACACGAAGGTGTTTTTCTATCGGGCGGCAAAGAAGTGCGCCCTGGCCTGGACCCCGCCTTAAGACTTTTATTGGTGGCTGGTACCCTGTGTAACAACGCCACGTTCGAGCGGCTCGAGGGGCGCTGGAACATCGTCGGCGACTCGACTGAGGTGGCGCTGCTCGTGGCCTCGGCAAAGGCCGGCATAAATAAAATATTGATGGAGGACGAGTGCCCTCGCATATTCGAGATCCCCTTTAACGCCGATACGAGGCGGATGTCGACCGTTAACGGCTGCGGGGGAAAAAAGTACGCCTTCGTCAAGGGCGCCCCCGAAGTTATCCTGGGATCAAGCTCTTTCGTCCTCGCCGGCGGTAAGGCCGTGCCGCTGGATAGGCCCCGCCGCGAGCGTTTCGTGAAGCATAATGACGCCATGGCCGATAACGGCATGAGGGTGCTCGGACTCGCATATAAGGAGATCGAGGGCGACCCGGCGTCGATGAGCGTCAGGGAAATGGAAAATGGCCTGACTTATCTGGGGCTGGCCGGCATGATGGACCCGCCGAGGCCTGAAGTCAAGGGCTCGGTGGCCAGGTGTAAGGGAGCGGGCATCGACGTGGTCATGATCACGGGCGACCAGAAGCCCACGGCGGTGGCCATCGCCCGCCAGCTTGGCATGTACGGGAATGGCGACGTCGTCGTGACCGGGGCAGAGCTGAACGATATGGCCGAGGAGGCGCTGGACCGGAACATAGGCCGCATCAAAATATATGCCCGCACTTCCCCGGAACAAAAGTTCCGTATCGTGGAAGCCTTGCAGCGCAAGGGCAGGGTCGTGGCCATGACGGGGGATGGCGTGAACGACGCCCCGGCGCTCAAGCGCTCGGACATCGGCATCGCCATGGGCATCACGGGCACGGACGTTTCAAGGCAGGCGGCCGACATGGTGTTGATGGACGACAACTTCGCCACCATCGTGTCCGCCATAGAGGAGGGGCGCAGGATCTACCAAAACGTAAAGAACGTGGTCAAGTACCTGTTCTCGAGCAACGTGGGAGAAGTGCTGGCCGTGTTCCTGGGCATCATGCTGAACCTGCCCCTGCCGCTCCTCGCCATCCAGATATTATGGGTGAACCTTATTACGGATAGCCTGCCCGCCCTGGCATTGGGCGTAGACCCGGTCGCGCCGGGCATCATGAAAAGAAAGCCCCGGCCCCGGTCGGAGGGCATATTTACCAGGCTGACGCTGCTGGATATGGCGCTGATAGGCATGGCAACGGGCGCGGGCACGCTGTGCCTCTTCTACATGTACCTGCCCGCGGGAGTGGACGTGGCAAGGACGATGGCCTTTACGGGCCTGGTGGTCTTCCAGATGTGGAACTGCCTGAACTGCCGTTCCGAAGGCAGGTCATTGTTCGGCAAAAGCCTCCTGGGCAATAAGTACCTGATAGCCGCCATTGCCATATCCCTCGTGCTGCAATGTATTATAGTATATGTGCCTATCCTGGAAGACGTCTTCAGGACAGTCCCGATCTCCACGTACGATTGGCTCATGATAGCCCTCGTGACGTCATCGACCGTCATCCTGGTCGAAGCGCGTAAGCTTGTATTCCGCTTTCGTTAAACACACCTTTAAATATAATTAAAATATATTTAATTCGCGCGAGGGGGCCCGAATGAGGAGCGATTTTGCCATTTATAAGGAAACGCTGGACGCCCTGGAGGAGGCTGGCGTGCCATACGTGGTAGGAGGAGGCATAGCAGTGGCCGCATATGGCAGAAAAAGGGCCACGAAGGACATCGACCTGTACATTAAGCCCGAGGACTCGATGCGGGCCCTCGAAGCCCTCCAGAAGGTGGGCTTTGAGATCAATCCCATGAAGGACGTCAAGTGGCTGTCCAAGGCATACAAGGACGGCATACCCATCGATTTTATCCTCGAGAACATCGGCGGCATCATCGTGACGGACGAGACGATTGAGCGGGGCAGGTACATGATCGTGTCGGGCACCCGAATGTTGATCATGTCGCCCGAAGACCTCGTTTTCCGAAAGGTGCTGGCAATGCGTTGCATGCGCGACGACTGGTATGACTGCATTGCCGTGCTTTCGAATACGTACCAGGCGTTCGATTGGGACTACTTTCTAAAGCTGGTCGATAACATTACCGAGAGGGCATTATCGTTCATCCTGTTCATAAAGACGGACTGGGACCACGTCATTCCGGTGCCTCAGCGGGTGGTCTCGACGCTCCTCTCGAGGGCAAAAGAAGCCGTATCGTAGACGACATAATGGCGGTCGTGGACCGGCAGCGCCACGTTCCTGACCGGTATCCCCATGAATGTCTGGCCCTTTTCCCTTCCATTGTGTGAATGGCCGTGCAATACCAGGTTAGCCTTGAAGGTATCCACGGGGTCGGACAGGATGGATGACCCTAGAAAAGGTATGATCTCGCAGCGTTCGCCAATGCACGTGTCCCTGACAGGCGCATAGTGGTATACGACCACCTTGAAGTCCGCCCTCATGCTCTTTAAGGCACGGTTGACCTTATTCGCCTCTTTATAGGTCTCGTTGATGAACATCTTCAGGATGCGCTCCCCGAAGGGCGCTATCCTGGCCGGAGCAAATCCCCCGCAGAACCCCTTCGTCCCGCAAAACCCGAACGACCGACCATGAATAATAAAAGAGCCTCTCTCGAGCACCTTTACGCCGGCTTCCTCCAGGACGTCCATGATCTCCTCCTGGTTGTTGGCCTCGTGGTCGTGGTTACCGAGCACGGTGATGATGGGTATTCTGGAATTACCCATGGCTTCGACCAGGCCCCTGGCCTCCTCGACGAGCCCCCTCATCGTGAGGTCGCCGCATAACACCATAACATCCGCCTCGTCGCCGGCCGACTTGAACATGGACGCAAAGGTCTTGAGATATTCGGGCCCGAAATGGAGGTCGCCCATCGCCGCAATTCTTATAAATATCACTCCGGAGCAATAACAATCAATAATATGCAAACAATATTATATAAACTTACTATAGGGAACTCAGGGCTTGCGGTGCGCCCGGTCGCTATTGCGGGCCCCCATCGCCGATCCACTTATACTTGTTCTTGCCCAGGCGCACGACAAAGCCCTCCTCGAGGAGGTGGTCGAGCACGCCGCGGCAGGCGTTATACCAGTAATTGATATCGTTCGTGATGTTTGAGCGCGTCCCGGGAAATAGTTCCTTGAGCACGGTCTCCCGGTCCACGAACTCGTGGCTCCGTAAAAAAGGCACTAGCTCCTCGTAGACGGCCATGGCGTTCTTCGCCGATACGTTCTTGATGTTTACCAGTTCCCCGAAGACGTCCTTAGGCCGCGTCGATAGGATGGAGATATGCTCGGCCTTGCCAAGCTTGCCTGCCTTAAGGCTCCGGACTTCCCTTAGCTCGTGTAAGTCCTCTTCGAGCTTTTTAAGGCGGCGCTTCAAAAGGGTGAATTCCTCGCATACGTTACAGGCGGATGCTGGCCGGCTCTCCATCGCGCCCCGCAGGGTCTGGTTGATAAAGGTCGAGACCTTCAGGTCGCCCCTTTCCGTCAAGACCCAGTCGAGCACGTCGTTTGACAGGGAGATGCTGATCTTTTTCACCTTTTGCCGGGGGCCTTGCTCGTCTTCCATATCCATGATTATATTTAACCTGCAATATATAAAATATGGCCTCCCCATGGCCGCACGCTAGGACAAGTATAAAGCGAATAACGTGTTTGTAACGCGTATGCTCTTGCAAGAGATGCTGGGCTTTAAAGAGGACGCCTATCTCATAGAAGGAAGTTTCGAGGGGCTCGAGGTCGGCCTCAGGACGCTGGATTACCTGGATAAGCTCAGGGCGCTGCCCGAAGGTTCAGTGGCGTCGGCACTCGTCATTACGGATAAGAGCGGGAACGGCCTTGGCACGGCCTTCAAAAATAAGCACCACGACGGGGATTTCTGGTTTGTCATACCGTATCCCGGGGCTAAGGCGTCGAGGAGACAGGCGGAAAAGCTGGCCAGCGCCGTGCTCGAGGGAGGTATCGTGGCCTCGATAAAAAAGAAGAAGGTGGAGGCCCGCGACTTTAAAGAGGCGCTCAGGGAGTATTTAGCGGTAAGCCTGGCCGAGGGGGCGTTATGCGATTGCGACAAGGAGAGAGAGCCCAGATCTTTTACTTTTAACGAGGAAAGGAACAAGCGCATCGGCGCCCTCCTGAAGGGGCTGGCGAAGGAGCATGGCTTCTCCCTGGACAAAATGGAGGCGCTGGAGATCTGCTGCGGCAACGGCATGTCCACGGCCGCGGTAAAGCCGCTGTTCCATCGTATACTTTCCATCGACAACGACCGGTGTGCCGTCTGTAACGGGTTATATCATGGCACGCTGGAGCCGGCGGACGTAATGGTCGTCGACGCTATGGAGCTGACTAAGTATATAGAGGAAAAATACGATGTCCTCCTCGGGTTCATGCTGGGCACCATCTACGAGTTCAACAAGAACGTCTGGCGCATGATATTCGAGGAGTCGATCAAGGCGCTGGGCGATGACGGGTTTTTACTGCTGACCGTGAATAAGAGGGAAGAATTAGATTTTATGGCCGAGGCGTTCAACGCCCTGGGCGTCGAAGGCAAGGTCGTAGATAACCGGAACGAGCGGGACGTTTACGATGGCTGGGCGTTTTTCGCATTAAAGAGAAATGGCCGATTCGCCCATTAAAATCGAATAATTTTTATATAAAATAGCGTTTGATTATATAAACCTTTCGTTTTTTCTTTTTATGGTGCCCTATAAATGGCCGACATACGCCTCAGCACCCTCTGGCTTTGACATTTTATCCGCAGGAATAACAAGATAATTTTTACCCATTACGACAACTTATTGATGTGTCAGGCGGTTACGAGACCGAAAAATTTAATATAAAATTTGCGCAATCACAGCATAAAGTAGCAAAAAAACCGGTAAACACCGAAAGGTTAATAAGGCAATAAATCAATCAATTAACAAAATTATACATGTTGTAATATGGAGTGATTAAAATATGGTAGCTAAAGAAGGCAGGGAAAAGAGGAACTTTGGATTGGTAAATGAAAAGGGAGAAGAGGTCGGCACTTTCACCGGCGCACAGCCCAGGGATGCAGCCCTTAAGGTCGCGAACCGCGGCGTGGGCAACATAGTTCTGAGGGAGAAGGGCACGAAGAAGCTGCACTACTTCGTCGGAAAGAGGGAGCTTGTGACCGTACCCAAGAACGCCCCGGCATGGATCCAGGAAGCGGCCAAGGGCAACAAGGGCAAGATCTACAAGGCAAACGTCGAGAAGATCGGCACTGCTCAGCTTAAGTACGTCAAGCTCGACAGGAACGACAAGTCGCTGTTCAAGATCCCGAAGAAGGACGGTAAGAAGAAGAAGTAATATCGTGTTCGTCGCGCGGGCGGGAGGGGCATAACCAAAAACCCTGTCGCAGATCTTTTTTTATTTTAATGATTGTTCCGCTACTTCTAAAATGAGTTCGGGTGCTTGTCCATTTTTTGCCATTGCTTCGACCTCGGCCAGGCTGAACCAGCCTATGTCGGTGACGCCTTCTCCGGCCCGGGGATGGCCAGTGACGCTATTGCCCAGGTAATAGATAAGGACGACCTGCTTTTCGAACTCGGTGCCCGGGTCGTAGGACGTGTAGGCGCCGACCTGCTTTTTAATGTGGAGGTCGCAGCCCGTCTCCTCTACGAACTCACGGCGGGCGCAGTCTTCCAGGGACTCGCCCATCTCGAGCTTGCCGCCTGGAAAGATCCATTGGCCCTTCCAGTAGCCGCCCATCTGCCGCACCAATAAAAATTTTCCCTCGTCGTTCCGGGCGACAGCCCCGCAGCCCACTATGTAACGGGTCGCCATGATACGTGCTATCTTACGGTTTTTACTTAATAAAGGTTTCATTTAAAATGGCCCTATTGCCGGCCGAGCTCGCCGGTCATTTGTCCGCCCGGCCTTGACCCGTTGGCGATCGCCGTGATGGACGGAGGCGGGTAAGTCCGGCCGTTCGTGGTCTGGTTGACCATGTATACGGGAGACATAGGTAATGCGGATGGCCCGGGCGTAGCTGTGAGCGCTGGCATCGTTGTCGGTGTCGCCGTTTGGGCCGGGGTCGGCGAGGCAGAAGGGCTTATGCACCCGGCCGCCAGCACCGAAGCGAGCATTAGCGAGAGCACAAGAGCGTTGACCGTTTTCATCAAGTCATGCAATTATCCCCGCTGATGCTAAAAATTTGCCGGTGTCCTGCCTGTGAGCACGAAGTAACAAACTTTATATCAATGAAGGGTAAGTTTATTCTGCTTTTTAAAATATGCTGAGGTAGCCAAGCGGACCACGGCGGCAGCCTTGAGAGCTGTTGAGGCTCACGCCTCGCAGGGGTTCAAATCCCTTCCTCAGCGCTTTATATCTTTATCACGTTTTCCCAGCTCGTTCATGTATTGACGGATATTTTTATTCGTCACGACTATAAATATGGCGGCGATGCCCGATATTGCGGATAAGGCAAGCCCTGCAAGCTTTCCCGTTTCAGGGCCGGCGAATACTCCTATGATCGCGATGGCGATGGCATAGGTGGCAATACACACGATGCCGATGCAAAATATGGCTACGACCGCTACCTGCGCCGATTCGAGTATCTCGATCATTATTTGCTGGGCAGGGCTGAGCCGGTCTCCATGCTCCTGTCGTATAAGCCTCTTTCTCGCAGCCATATGGTCCCCAAATAAATAAGCAATAAGTCCGACGATAAACTTTGTGCTGTCGGGAATTTATCGGAAAATTTACAAAATTCCGGGCGAAGTCATCCGAAATTGCATATCGGATGTATATGATAAAAAGTACATATATAATAACCGTGAATACATTAACGGTAATGGACCATGAGGATAGAAGTGATCAAAACGCCCCGGGAAAGGGCGATAAAAGCCGGCGAAATATGCCCCGTGGACCCTAAGAAAAAGCACTGGATGTGCAGGGTCACGGGACCGGACGAAAAATTCGGCTTCAAGCGTGACTTCCTGAAGGGGGCGCTATACGATAATAAGAGGAAGCCCGCCGGCTATTCGGTCGACGAGCTCAAAGAGGGAGACATCGTCGAGGAGTCCGACGGCGGGAAGAACCGGGAATACGCCAGGATCAAAAAGATCGACGATACGGCGCTTGAGTTCGAGTACATGAGGGCAAGCGAGGTATCTGCCCACTATAAGTCCGCTAAGGATAGGACTCGGGCTACGGCTTAAAGGCTAACGTGACCAGCTCCGTATACCCGATGTAAAAATAAAGACGGTTTTTAACGGGGACGCAGGAAAATGTTTATGCGTTTATGGCGTCCCATCTTTAGCTGGTAGGTTACATGCCATTTAAATTGCTGACTGTGATGGCGCTGGCTATTTTGGGCTTATTCTTTATAGTTGTCGGGCTTAGCGTGGCTCAGCAACAGGCCGGCTTGAGCGATATCGGCAACGCGACCGTCACTCTCTATTATTATAATACGGGGAACGGGACAAAAGGCGCCATAGTGCCAATGCCCGATAATCCCCAGCAGGTCAACTACGACCCTGCCGTGGCAGCGCCGGGGATGTACGCCTTCTCTCACGTGCCCGCCGGCCAGTGGTATTACCTGGAGGCCGACCATAACGGGAACAGGTGGTACTCCATATTTTACATGGAGGAGAACGTGGGCACGAAAACGGCGAACGTGGACATACCGCCGCTGAAGCCGGTCAACGGTACTGCCAGCGTGTCGCCATCGCCGTCCGCGTATCCAGTCCCATCTCCCACGGTGTTACCGTGTCCCACCGTCACGGGGGCGCCAGTGCCATCTCCCGGCATGGCCTTCCTTGTAGCCGCAATCGCGATATCCGTGATGGCGTTTAAGCGGCATAAAACAGGATGACACAAAGATTATAACACCCTATAAGTTAATGATACACGCAATGAATAAGCTCGAGCTCGAGTCCCTGGTATCGGCCGGCGAGACCTCAAATATCGAGTTCAAGGAATTCTTGAATGAGGAGACGCACCTGAACTCCAGGCGCATGGAGAACCTGTCCTGCCAGATGAAGCACCGCATCCTCGCGGGGAACGGAAAAGCGCTCTACGTTATAGGCGTTACGGACGCGGGGAGCATGAAGGGGCTGGCCAGGGAGGAGCTGGACGAGACGGTACTTGTTTTAAAGAACATCGCCGGTAAGATAGACGCCGACGTGACGGGCGTCGAGGAATACACGGTCGACGGCGGGCTGGTCGGCCTCGTCTCCATCGAGAATAACGTGAAGGCGGGCGAGCACCTCCTGATAGGTACGGCGGGGCACGTGGACCATGGTAAGAGCACTCTGGTCGGAGCCCTGGTAACGGGCACCACCGACGACGGGGCGGGCAGGACGAGGATATACCTGGACGTCCTGCCGCACGAGATCGCCCGTGGCCTGTCTGCCGACCTTTCTTATGCGGTTTATGGCATCAAGGGCAAGGACATCATCCACATCAAAAACCCGCTCAATAAGCGGGAAAGTGCCAACGTCGTGGCAGAGTCCGATAAGATCATCTCGTTCGTGGATACGGTGGGCCACGAGCCCTGGCTGAGGACGACCATAAGGGGCATCGTCGGGCAGAAGCTCGACTACGGCTTACTGGTCGTGGCCGCCGACGACGCCGTCACCCACATCACCCGGGAGCATCTGGGCATACTACTGGCCATGGACCTGCCAGTTATCATCGCCGTGACCAAGATCGACCTGGCCACGCCGGAGCAGCTTAAGCATACCGAGGCCAGCATCCATTCTACGCTGAGGCTCGTAGGTAAGGTCCCCTACCGTGTCAAGTCCGCTGACGACATCGATACGATCATCGCCAAAGTGCCCGAGGGCGTTGTCGTGCCGGTCATACACACCTCCTCGGTAACGAGGGAAGGCTACGATATCCTCGAACGCCTCCTGTTCAAGCTTCCCAAGCGTAACCTGCAGAGTAAAGAGCCCTTCGAGATGTACATCGACCGTATATACCAGGTCGATAGCGTGGGCGTGGTGGTGAGCGGTACCATCAAGCAGGGCATCGTCGAGCAGAATGATCCCGTTAACCTGGGCCCGATGGAGGATGGCTCCTGTAAAAAAGTCAGGGTGCAGTCCATCGAGATGCATCACTACCGTGTTAACAAGGCCATAGCAGGCGACATCGTGGGTATCGCCATCAAAGGCCTGAAGGCGTCCGATATTTCCCGGGGCATGGTATTATCTAAAGAAGAGCCGGCCGCGGTGCAGGAGTTCGAGGCGGAGATCGCCATTTTGAACCACCCGACCAGGATCGGCATAGGCTATGAGCCCGTGATCCACATGGAGACCATATGCGAGGCCGTTAAGATCGTGGGCCTGGAGAGGCGCTACATGATGGCCGGCGAGCGCGGGAAGGCGCGCATACGCTTCAAGTTCCGTCCCTATGCCGTGGTGCCCGGCCAGAAGTTCATCTTCAGGGAAGGCAAGAGCAAGGGCATAGGGCGCGTCATCGCCGTGTGAACCACCGAGGCCACAAAGGCACCACAGAGGTCACGGAGCTTATTTTCACCACAAAGGTTCACAGTCAGTAGTTCCGATGTGGTGTTTGTCCTTTTTTTGTGTCGTTATCGGGTGGTCGTGTGGTGGTGGAAAGTGTTGGTTGTTTGGGTTTAAATGAC
>Ga0315282_10000853_pt1 | contig 59664 bp, 64 predicted proteins | sample YL17G07_20_MG_FD_203693 | JGI IMG/M metagenome (GOLD analysis project Ga0315282, IMG submission 203693) | Sediment microbial communities from Yellowstone Lake, YNP, Wyoming, USA - YL17G07_20 | ecosystem: Environmental > Aquatic > Freshwater > Lake > Sediment | place: USA: Wyoming | collected...
GGTAAAAATTGACAGGAGGTGGCCCCAAAGAACATAAATAATACTTTTGATACTGATTTTACAAGGAATGCCTTGATTGGCCTAGTTCTGCAGGTTTGTCTCTTCGAACTGCATTATTCGGGTTAAGGTACATAAAGGCGCAGCCCTTTTTGTTCAATTCTCTTATTGCTTCATCCATCAGTATTGATGCAACGCCCTGCCTTCTGAAATCCGGATGCACAGCAAGGTTCAGGATATTGGATTCATGAAGATGGTAATTCACACAGATGTATCCGGTAATGTTTCCATCAAAAACAGTAACTTTTGATAATGCATTCTTATTATACATTTCGTTGAGAAAATCCTGTCTGGACCAAGGGGCGGTGAAAGAAATCTGTTCAATGCCCAATATAGCAGGAATATCATTTTCCTGCATGTTACGGATAAAAAGTTTAGACATCCTTTGATTAAAAGTTTCCTCGTGAGAGGCCACGGATGATGCGAATGGCGTCCTCAACCGTGTTTGCTCCATGGATTAAATCCACATCTTCATTGCTGATGGTGCCCTCAGCCAGCATTGTGTCGTGCATGAAACGGCGGAGATGGTCCCAAAATTCCCTGACCATACCTACGACCGGGAAGCGTTCAAGCTTTCCGGTCTGAGCGAGTGTGATCACTTCGAAAGCCTCATCAAGCGTACCGAAACCACCCGGCATCACGACGAAGGCCGTGGAGTACTTTACGAGCATTACCTTGCGTACGAAAAAGTGCTCAAATGCGATGAACTTGTCGAGGTATGGATTTGGTTTCTGCTCCATGGGAAGCCGGATATTGCAGCCGAGGCTCAAGCCCCCGCCCTCCTTGGCACCCCGGTTTGCGGCCTCCATGATCCCGGGTCCGCCTCCGGTCATGACAGCATAGCCTGCATTGGCGAGCGCCCGTCCAAGCTCGCGGGCCAGCTCATAGTAGCGATGTCTTTCCGGGAAGCGCGCTGATCCGAAAACTGTGACGCACGGACCATCAAAATCGAAACTCTCGAAGCCATGCAAGAACTCAAGAAAGAATCTCACTGCACTCTCAAGGTCTTCGCCTCGTTTTCGACGGCCCGAGAGAAAGAGTTTCTCTGCGCCCACGACTTGACTGAGCAGCGAAGAGGACTGTATGATTTCTGACAATCTCTTGTTGATCATAGTGGTTCTTCCCTCCAATTATTAGTTCATAAAAAGGTGTCAAGGATTCCAGGCTTCAGAGGTTCAAGTGTTTATTTTCTAATTCTTTGTAATTTTTGAGCATTTCACTTGAATCCTTGAGTCCTTGAACCCTTAATCCCTTTATGTATTCTCGATGTCGATTTTTAGAGGTGTAGCATGCCATATTTTTTCACAGTACTCACGTATGGATCGGTCAGATGAGAACTTTCCCATCCGCGCAACAGTGAGGATCGATATCTTCGTCCACTTTTTCTGGTCTTTGAATGCCATGCTTACGCGGTCCTGGCAGTCAATATAGGACTGATAATCGGCAAGGACCAAGTGCTCATCGCGGCAAAGCAGTGAGTCAACCAAAGGCTTGAACAGCATTGCGTCTTTTTTGAAAAAGAATCCCGAATTAATAAGATCCATCGCCTCTTTCAGGTCAGGATTCGCATTATAGTTAACCATGGGATTATAGCCTTGAGATTTCATGGCGTAGACCTCTTCAGCGGTCAAACCGAAGAGGAAAAAGTTTTCCGCACCCACCTCTTCACGGATTTCGATGTTCGCTCCGTTGAACGTCCCTATCGTCAATGCACCGTTCATAGAGAATTTCATGTTCCCTGTCCCCGATGCCTCTTTCCCTGCTGTAGAGATCTGCTCGGAGAGATCAGCAGCAGGATAAACCCTTTGACCATTCTTTACATTAAAGTCGGGGAAGAAAACAACTTTCAGGCGTCCTGCCACGTCTGGATCATTGTTCAAAATTTCGGCAACGGAATTGATCAGTTTTATGATGAGATTCGCCATGAAATTGCCAGGAGACGATTTGCCTCCGAAGATGAATGTGCGAGGCGCGATGTCTATCCCTGGATTTTTCTTAATCCTGTTATAGAGCGTGATTATGTGAAGAATGTTGAGGTGCTGGCGCTTGTATTCATGGAAGCGCTTCATCTGAATGTCAAAGAGCGTATCAGAATTTACGGAAATTCCGGTTCGGTCATGAATGATCCTGGCGAGGTCACGTTTGTTCTCATACTTTACCCGTTGCCACTTTTTTATAAAGTCAGGATCACCGGCAAAGGATTCAAGCTGTTTTACTTCTCTTAGTTGACTGATCCAGCGGTCTCCGATTGTATTCGTGATGAGTTCAGCGAGCCTTGGATTACTGAGTACAATCCAGCGCCTCGGTGTCACTCCGTTGGTTACATTGAGAAACCTCTCGGGATATGTTTCATAAAGATCGGGGAGCATGGTCTCCTTAAGCAGCTCTGAATGGACTTCTGCAACCCCGTTGATCGCATGGCTTCCTAAGCTTGCAAGATGTGCCATCCGGACATACTTCTGATCACTCTCATCGATGAGAGAGAGACGGGTGAGCTTATCATTATTATCAGGATACTTTAACCATATCTCGTCAAGGAAGCGCCGGTTTATCTCATAGATGATTTCAAGGTGTCTCGGGAGGATACCTGCGAACAGGGGAAGAGGCCACTTCTCGAGGGCTTCAGGTAAAATTGCATGGGTTGTATATGAAAAGGTGTTCTGTGTGATATACCATGCCTTGTCCCAACTCACCAGATGTTCATCTACCAGGAGTCTCATCAGCTCCGCCACGGCGATTGCGGGCTGGGCATCATTCAGTTGCACCGCAAAGGAGGTAGAGAAGGTATGGATGCTTTTCCAACGCAAGAGGTGCAGGCGGATCATGTCTTGGAGAGCGCAGGATACAAAGAAATACTGCTGCGCAAGCCGTAACTGTTTGCCAACATAAGGCTCGTCATCGGGATAGAGGATCTTGCTGATTGATTCTGAGGCAATCTTCTCATTGACTGCGCCGAAGTAATCACCAGTGTTGAAGGCCTCAAAATCAAAGGATTCGATGGCCTCGGACTTCCAAAGACGCAACAGGTTTGTTGTGGCAACTCTATATCCGGATACAGGTGTATCATACGCAGCCCCTTTGATAGAAAACTTGGGAATCCAGCGCACCCGGAAAGAGTCCTGCTCGTCATAATACGACTCGGTGCGGCCGCCGAGACTTACATTGTAGGTGATCTCGGGGCGTGGAATTTCCCAGGGGTTACCGGTGCGAAGCCACTTATCAGTCATTGCAACCTGCCAGCCGTCCCGAATCTCCTGGTCAAAGGTGCCAAATTCATAGCGGATTCCATACCCGATTGCAGGAATCTCGAGCGTTGCAAGTGAATCCATGTAGCAGGCTGCGAGCATCCCAAGGCCACCGTTACCAAGGCCGGGATCTTCCTCTTGCTCGGCAAGTTCGTTTAAATGAAGACCTAACTCTTTCACAGCCTGAAAGACCTCATCATAGATGCCGAGGTTGATGAGGTTGATTCCGAGTTGTGGTCCCATGAGAAACTCGGCAGACAAGTACACAACGACCGACAGATCCTCTGTAAAATTCCGGAGTGTTTTGACCCATCGTTGTATCATCCTGTCCCGCACTGTATATGCGAGTGCCATGTACCAGTCGTTTTGCGTTGCGGTGTGAGGAACTTTTGCGAGGTGAAAGTAAAGATTTTCAAGCACGGATTGCTTGATCGCTTCCACGCTCAGCCCTGTGCGGATATCCTCACGCTGTTCCCGCGATGGCATGGGGGTTACTTTCCTCTTTTTTTGTATAGCATATCCAAATGATTTACGAGCACTTACATTATACCTCTTTTCAGGAAGTCGGAAGTCAGAAGAGATAGTATATAATCAAAAGAAAAAAGTAGAGTTAACGCAGGCGGAGGATATGACCCTCTTAGAAGGTTTCTACTATATTGGTTATTTAATAAAAAAACACCGAGCTCTGAAACATCAAAAGAGACTTTCCTGTAGGGTGATCAGTATTGGAAATATCACTGTTGGTGGAACGGGTAAAACACCTGCTACCATTGCAATCGCAGAGGAGGCCAAGAAGCTGGGATTTATACCAAATATTCTTACAAGAGGCTATAAAGGAAAGACAAAGGGTCCATGTTTTGTGAGCAAAGGTGATGGACCTCTTTTGAGTGAGGAAGATGCAGGTGATGAACCTATGCTTATGGCTGATAGATTGGAAGGCGTCCCTGTAATTAAGGGTGAAAAAAGATATGAAGCAGGCATGTTTGCCCTTAGCTCTCTGCCCTCAGCCCTTCATCCTGATATTTTCATCCTCGACGATGGTTTCCAGCACTGGAACCTTTTCAGAGACAAAGACATTCTGCTCATCGACGGGACGAACCCTTTCGGGAATAGAAAACTCCTCCCTCTTGGTCCATTGAGGGAGCCCCTCAGTGCGATAGGCAGAGCTGACATTATTGTCCTAACAAGGACAGACAAAGGCAGCAGTCTAGGGTCAGAAGTCGATGGTCTTATGAAAGAGATAAGAGACTTTAATACAAAAGCCTCTGTGTTTTTTGCTGAGCACATGCCTTCAAAATTTATAAAAGTATCCGGTGATATCTTCCCTCTTGAATGGGCAAAAGAGAAAAGATTTTTTGGTTTTTCTGGTATCGGTAATCCAGCGTCGTTCAAGGACACTCTTTTATCCGCAGGTGTAGATTTGAGAGGATTTAAATCGTATAGAGACCATTACAGTTACAATTCAAGGGATATTGAAAAGATCATAGAGGATTCAAAAAAGAGTAATGCTGACTGGATTGTTACAACAGAAAAAGATATAATGAGACTCAGAGTGCTGAATATACCCGCAAACCTCGTTGCGCTCTCGATTGAATTCATAGTGAGTGAAGGATTTTATAACGAAGTTTTTAACTTTAGATTTTAAGCTTGGCATTTCTTTGGAGGTCGAATGGTCAGGTATATCAACGTTAAGAGCAGATCAAGGGTTGAATTTATTGATGTCACCGGAATGGTTCAGGAGGTTGTGAAAGAAGCAGGAGTTAAAGATTGCATCTGTTATCTTTATGTTCCCCATACAACTGCAGGGATCACAATCAATGAGGGTGCTGACCCGAGTGTGCAGCGTGACATACTGAATACCCTCAGCAGACTCGTGCCACAAGATATGAATTATTTCCACAGGGAAGGAAATGCCGATGCCCACATAAAATCCACTCTCGTTGGCACATCTATTCATGTGATTATTGATGAGGGCAAGCTCCTCCTAGGGACGTGGCAATCTATTTTTTTCTGCGAGTTTGATGGCCCAAGACATAGAAGGATAGCAGTTAAGTTTGCATAGCAATGTCCGAGCACAAATCCCCTGATGAAGCTCAGTACCTTCGTGGTGAAATAAGAAGACTCAGAAAGTCACTCTCGGAACTTACACCTTCACTTGATGTGCTCTTGAAGCGCCGGGGGTTCAGGATTTATAAAAAAGAGCCCGCAGAGGACTTACTCCTGCCTAAGAAGAAATTTCAGAGCAGCTATTATGAGTTGATGAAAAAATATTCCTTCCGCCTGTTTCTGAGGGATGTTATCAAGCATCAGAGTTTTTTCAGGCTTGAAACTGTTACACGGTATGCAACGTCAGAAGTGACGATGGATTATCTAGAGTATATGAGAAAGATAGGCCTTGTTGAAAAAGTATCTGACGGTTTCAGACTTTCTCTGGGACCTATAAAGAGTTTCGGTGAAACCCTCGAATGGTTTGTTGCAGAGACATTTAAAAGGGAATTTACTGCAGAGGCAATATGGGGTATTAAATTCAAGAGGCCAATGGTAGGTGGCGATTATGACCTCATTACAAAGGTGGACGGAACAATATTATATATGGAGATAAAATCCTCTCCCCCGAAGCAGATCTATCAGAAGGAAATAAACGCCTTTTTCGACAGGCTCTCTGACCTTTTACCCGAAACAGGGATTTTTTTTGTGGATACAGAGTTGCGGATGAAGGACAAGATTGTCCCCATGTTTGAAGAAGAGTTAAAAACAAGGTATGTTAATCCTCCAAAAATCATAAGAATGGAAAAGGAACTTTTCCAGATAGAGGGCAGGATATTTATAATTAATGCCAAGGATAGTATAGCCGCTAATATAGAGAAGGTATTCAGCTGGTACTTCAGGAGGAGCCAGTGAGTCCTTGTTTTTCCATCAATGCCTGGACGGGCTTGAGTCCATAGGGGCCTCCCTGTTCTATAGCAGTCAAGACAGTACCACCACCAGTAAAAAAATAATACTGAGTATTATCCAGGACAGAAAGGTAAAGGCCGGGGCAGAGACTCTTAAACTCCTGAAGAGTGTCACCACCGCCATACATCTTAAGGGCAATTCTATTCTGGTCTATAGTACTATCTAATGCCTCTGACCCTGCTGTGAAATGAGGTGTGTATCCCATAACAGCATTAACGAATATGGTCTTGGCATTTAAGAGGGCTTCTGCCAAAGCAGGGTCTTTGAATGATTCGGGGTCTATATCAAGGACATAACCATACTTCTTGCCTTCTTTAACGTCTTTTATTGAAATAGTTCTGTATTTACCCTCAATCTTACCTTCCATCGTATCTGACTCCACGATATAGGGAAGCTCGATAATCTTTTTATTCACCCCATCCTTCTCTACAAGATCTTTTGCAGCAGTAATGTCTTTCTCCTGGATACCTTCTATGGAGATTCCGTATTTTGCACAGAGGAAGGTGTTATAAATCATGCCTCCCAAAATCAGGTGATCAACCTTCTCATAGATTGCATAAAGGGGCTTTATCTTTGTGTCGTACTTGGCACCAGCCACGACAGCCAGGAAAGGCCTATGGGGATTGATAACAGAGTTCAAATTAATGATCTCCCGTTGCATCAAAAAGCCTGCGTAAGAGGGAAGGTATTTTGTTATGTCGTATGTCGATGAATGTGGCTGCCATGAACCGAAGGCATCATTTACAAAGATATCTGCAAGCCCTGCAAGTTGGATTGCAAGTTTTTCTCTAAGTTCTCCTTCTGCTTCTTCACCCTGAAACCAGCGAGTGTTAGGAAGATATATTCCTCCTATCTTTCTTTCTTTCAGGTCACGGATAGCAATGTTGATGGATGTGTCGATACTGGGAATTCCAAACTTCGGATCTTCATAGAACTTAGGGATATGAAACCTTGTGTGCAACTTACGTTCAAGATACCCAACGATAGGCTCGACTGATTCGCCAGGCCTGCACCTGATTTCACCTGTCTCTTTTTCTCTTGGCCTTCCTACATGGGTCATGAGGATGGGCCTGCCACCGCGCTCTACTATGTTGTAAAGGGTACCAAGAGAGCGGTCTATCCTGTAAGGGTCTCTAATCTCACCATCCTTCACAACATTATGGTCAAATCTGACGAGAACTATCTTTTCATTCAGGTCAGCATTCTGAATCAAGGGAAGCCTTGGGTCTAATCTCTGATCGTCAACGCTCATTTTTCCCTAATGCTATTGCTTCATCGATGAGCATAACGGGTATGCCATCTCTTATCGGATAGAGCAGTTTACATTTTTCGCAAATGAGTCCATCCTCGTTTTCTGTCAGTTTGATGTCTCCCTTGCATTTCGGGCATGCCAATATCTCAAGAAGCTCTCTACTTAAAGCCATATCATGTCTCTATGATGGATAAAACTACCATGAATGTAAAAATAGGTCAAGGGGTTATGAGGGGATGTTTGGGTTCCTGGCCGTTCTTCAGGGCTTAAAATAAGGTTTTAAAACGAAAGTTTTAAAAAAATTCAAAACTTTTCTTAATTGACAAATCCTCTCAGGGGAAATAATAATATGTGTTGCATCTCGAGTACAAGCCAAACCTTTGTGAGGAAGAGTCGGAAGAATTTCCAAATTGACAGGTGAAGCATTTTGTGATAGAGTTTTGAATAACTCAGAATAAAAAAATCTGCGAATTGTTATTGGAAGGGACTAAAAGTAAATGGCTTCGCAGAAGTTGTTTTTAATCCTTAGCTGTTTGCGAATCGGGTAATCGAGAAATGGGAAATGGGTAACAAAATCCTCAATTCCTCGTTTTTCCCCTTTTATAGAATCTGTGACCCATCTCTGACTTTATCTATGGTAAAATTTGATTCCAAAAGTTACCATATGAGCTGAGAAAGGAGGTGGTTTAAAAAGGTTATCTAACCAATATGGGCAGTTTAGATGTATACGCGGTCAATTTTATCATTTAGGTGAAATTTTGTCTGGCAGAAAGGGGAGGGTAATATATTATGAATTACAAAGTAATGAGTAAAAGCGTTAAGATAACTATGATTGTGTTGGTTATTTCCTTCTGCTTGCTTTCCATTGGATATCTTCAGGCGGCTAACATTGATGATTTAACTCAACAACTGAAACAGGAAGACGTGATTGTTCGACTGCATGCAATAAAGGCGCTGGGCGAAACAAAAGATGCCCACGCAGTGGAGCCTTTAATTGCTAACCTGAAGGATGAAAAATGTGGATCTATGACAGCAAATGCCCTGGTAAAGATAGGGAACCCCTCAGTAGAGCCTTTAATTACAGCCCTGAAGGATGGAAGCCCGGTTGCCAGAAGGAATGCAGCAATGGCACTGGGAAAGATTAAGGATACCAGTGCAGTAAATCCCTTAATTGCTACTTTAAAAGATGATAACCCAATTGTCCGGAGGAATGCAGCAAGAGCGCTGGGAGAGATTAAGGATACCAGTGCAGTTGAACCCTTAACGGCTGCTCTAAAAGATAAAAGCCCAGTTGTCAGAAGAAATGCAGCATTGGCATTGAAAGAGATGGGCTCATCTGAAACTGTTGTTGCTGACATTCTGCATGAATAAGAGTAGACCGTTGGGAACGAAATTAATTTGTACATAAGAATCTGTCGACAAAATTTCCGCCTAATGTTTTTTCTTTAAAGGCTTCGGTTTCCTTTGTTTTACGCTTTAAATGGGCTGAGAGGATGACCGAAGCCTTTCTCTTTATCGGATTTAAGCGACCATTGTCGGGTGAGCAGAAATTTCAAGTGGCCAAGCATATGTCCCTGGTTCGGCATCTCTTGACAGGATAAATCTGTAAGTTAATTCAAAGGTGACGAAGCCCCGTATGTCTGGCAGAAAAAGATAGCTACCTTCTGTGTCTACGAGAACATCTTTACCAAACCCCCGTATCTGGACTTCTTTGAATGGCCCTTGTAAACCACTAAACCTCAGAAAGAAGAAGACATTGCTTCTAATCTCGATGCGGGAGGCTGACGTAACTTCAGCATAACCTCGGAGAATATCGGCCTGAGTAACGACTAACTCTGGAGCCTGATAAACCACCTTCAGTGTTGCATATGCGGCAGCCATCTCACCTACAGTTGTTTGCTCATGAGATGAACTAGCCTCTGAGTTTTCTATGAAGAAGCTGGTTGTAGAACTGAGAGACAAAACTGCTACCAAGGTAGCAGTTAAGAGTTTACGCTGAAGTTTAAGTCCATAAGAAACTTCCTCATGGGTAACATAGCCTTCTTCGACGAGTAGTTCGCCGATTTTCTTGTGAGGCAAAAGCTGCTGCTTTCTTAAAGCATTTTGGAGTTGTTGGTGAGTGATCTTTTCGGTGGTAACAAGAAGCTGCCCGAGTCTGAGTCGTACTGCTCGCAGAGGGTCGCTTTGATGTTGCTGGAATGCCAGCAATCCATCGAGTTCCTTTTCTGAAATAAGCTTAAGACGCACAAACACTTCTCCAAGTTTTTCACCGGTTCTTCGTTGCTCTTGCAGAGCATACTCAAGCTGTTCAGGGGTAATGCGCTTGGCTTGAATCAGAAGCTCTCCAAGGAACTGGCGCACACCTGCAGCAAGCTTAAGGGCGTCTTCGAGAAAAACCAAATCCATCTGGATGGAAAGAACAACCTCAAGATCTATTGGGTCCACTACTCCCATACGAGCAAGAATTTCTCCCAAGAGCTCGTTGGTATGTATTTGATCTTCTAAGGCCCGTTCAAGGTCTTGAGGTGCGATAAACTCGCCATTGACCAGAATTTTGCCTAATTTTCTTTGCTCAGACTCAAACATACATGTTACTCAATAAAAATCTATATATAGCAAACGCATTATTTTGTATTACATTGTCATTGCGAGCGCAGCGAAGCAATCGCGTATTTGCTGAGATTGCTTCGTCGCTCCGCTCCTCGCAATGACGCGCTATTTATTGCGTTTATATTAGTACGGACTTCTGTCTTAATCTCAGGGGAAATAATATCACAAAACCTCGGTTTTCTGGTACCCAAATCCAGCGATAACCATTGCAAGTATCGATTGTGTCTGTCATTGCGAGCACCCGAAGGGTGTGCGGCAATCTCTGCAGAAAAGGCGAGATTGCTTCGTTTCACTGGCAATGACAATCCTTATCGCTGGATTTGAGTGGTAATAAATCTGGTTTGTAGACGTCTTCTTTAACCCTCCTCTTTATTATATCTGTGCTCGTTAATGTCCTTATGGTAAAATATTTTATATTGACAGATTTAAGGATGGGCTGTAGCGGCTTTCTATACGATCACTGGAGGGAAAATTTTTATCCAGATGATCTTTCAAAGAGCTACTGGCTTGAGTACTATAGTAAGCATTTTTCGACTGTAGAGCTTAACGTCACTTTTTACAAGCTCCCTGATAGGGAAACTTTCTCTAAATGGTATTCATCCACTCCTGAAGGTTTTGTTTTCTCTTTAAAGGGCAGCCGATTTATAACTCATATCAAAAAACTAAAGGATTGTGCAGAGCCTGTTGAGGCCTTTTTTTCAAGGTCAACACTCCTGAAAGAAAAATTAGGTATTATCTTGTGGCAGTTTCCTCCCACCTACACTGTGGATCTGGAACGTCTCGAAGACTTTCTCGAAATATTGAAACCTTATGGTATGAAAAACACCTTTGAGTTCAGGAATCAGACATGGATCAACAAGAAGGTTTTTGACCTCCTCAAGAAGGAAAAGGCAGCACTCTGTATGGCAGACTGGCCTGATTTTCTTGATAAACTACCTCTGACTGCTGACTTTGTATACATCAGGAGGCATGGACAAGAAGGCAATTATGCAACATCCTACAGTATGGAATCATTGAAGAAAGATGCAAAAAGGATTAAGGCTTATTTGAGACAGAAAAAAGATGTATTTATTTATTTTAACAATGATGCTTTTGGCTATGCACCTAGGAATGCTTTAGAGCTGGCAAATCTTATAGGAAAAGGAAAGTAACCTTTTTATCCAAAAATCTTATGCCCAAGGAGAGGATATAGTATTTTCGCTCATTCTCGGTCGTTCCGACCTCCGAGGTAAATTCTGTCAAAGACAGAATTTAAAGCCGCTCAAATACAATATCCTCTCTTAATTTCATGGATTATAAGGGATAAATTATTTAGCCCAATCAGTCCTGTATCTCGTCCTCTTGTAAAGATATTTCTCTGCTGCGAGGGCTGCAATACAACCCTGTGAGGCTGCTACAACAACCTGTCTTATCTCTGTGCAGGTAACATCTCCAGCTGCAAAAACACCGGGTAGGGATGTCTCCATCATGCAGTTTACTGATATACATCCATCTTCTCCAGTCTCAAGGGTACCTGCGAGAAAGTCTGTTATGGGTCTATTGCCATGGAGATAGACAAAGACTCCGGATATATCTAATTCAACCTCTTTCTGATCGCAATCATGCATCTTTATTCTCTCAACCACCTCTTTCCCCTCAATAGAAAAAACAGTATAGCCTAACAGTACCTTAAGATTTAGTATCTTAAGGCCAGGGTGGTCATCTACTTTGAGTTTCTTGGTAGGAGAGATGAGATATACTGTCTCTGCAAATCTTGTAAGTACTTCAGCCTCTTTTATGGCTTCTTCAGAATTTCCGATAATACAGACGGTTTTGCCTTTGAAGAAGGCTGCATCACATATAGCACAATAACTAACTCCTTTTCCAAGAAATTCACCTTCACCTTTAATGCTCGGTTTCCTTCCCATCGAGCCTGTGGCTATGATTATGGTTTTCCCGCTGTATGTCTTATCCATAGTAAAAACTTCCTTGATATCCCCTGAAAGATTTATTCCAACGACCTGCGTTTCCCTGTATTCAGCCCCAAACCCTATCGCCTGTTTTTTCATAGTATCGAGAAGTTCTTTACCAGAGACAGGGCTTGTAAGCCCTGGATAGTTTTCTATCTTGTTAGAGTATGCAAGTGCACCAGCTGTCGGAGATTTATCGAGTATCACTGTCTTAAGTTTTGACCTTGATGCATAGAGTGCTGCTGTCAGCCCTCCAGGCCCTCCACCTATTATGATTACATCATAAATATCTTGTAAGTCCTGCGTCATTTCTTGCCTGAAAACTGGTCTTTATATTGTGGAGTAAGTCCGTATGTTTCGATGAGTTTGAAATCATCTTCACAATTTCTTCCTGAGGTAGTTAGATAATCGCCGATAAGCAGGCTGTCAGCCCCGGCGAGAAAGACCATGGAGTTAAATTCACCGAGGATCTGCATTCTTCCACCACAAATCCTTATCTCTTTTTTGGGAAGGATGAATCTATAGAGACTAATAATCTTTAATGCTTCAAGGGGGTGAAGTGTGTTTCTACACTCTAAAGGCGTCCCTTTTATCGGGATAAGGAAGTTAATCGGTACAGAGTCAACATCGAGTTCTCTCAGCAGAATGGCCATATCAATTCTATCCTGCCACGTCTCTCCCATGCCGAAGATACCACCAGAACAGATGGGAAGGCCAAGAGATTTTACTGCACCTATGGTCTTGAATTTATCAGTATAACTATGGGTGCTGCATACCTGAGGGGAAAAACCTTCAGAGGTTTCAAGGTTATGATGGTAACGATCAAGCCCGGCTGATTTGAGTATCGAAAGTTCTTTTTCTCCGAGCATGCCAAGGCTTGCACAGGGGATAAGTCCTATCTGCCTGATCTCAGAAATCATATCGGCTATCAGCAATAAGTCTATTTCTGAAACCTTTCTTCCGCTCGTTACGATTGAGAACCTCTCTGCGCCTGATTTTTTTGCTTCCCTTGTTTTTTGAAGGATTATTTCCTTACCCAGAAGGGGATAAACTTCTATCTTAGCTTTGCTTTTTGATGACTGGGCGCAGAAAGAACAGTCCTCGGAGCATGCTCCTGATTTTGCATTGACTATAGAGCAGAGACCAACGGAATTCCCCCTGAAATGGTTTCTTATTTTGTTTGCCGATGCAAAGAGTTCAAAGATTTCGGTACCGGATACCTCGGCAATATAAAGAGCATCTTCTCTCGATATATGATCTCCCTTGAGTACTTTCTCCGCGATGTTTTTAATCATAGTAGATATTTTTGCAGAAGGTTGTACCATTGTCAAATCATTCAGGATGAAGACATGTAAGTTTCTATATTAATGCGAAATCTTTAAAGAGCGAGATTTGTTGAAACGAATGAGAAACTTCTTATACACTATATCCTGCCCACAAAAACCAAAAAGGAAGAAGGCAAAATTATTTGATGAGTAAAAAAAGGGGAAAATCTCTTCTGAAGATAGGAAAGATTCCTTACGCTAATCTTTTCCCCATCTTTTACATGCTCCAGAAGGAATGTGACTGCTCGGGATATGAATTCATCGAGGGCGTTCCCTCCGTGCTAAACAGGATGTTGAGAAATGATGAGATAGATATAAGCCCATCTTCGTCCATTGAATATCTCAGGAATAAAAATAAATACACCCTTATTGAAGGTCATTCAATTAGCTCAAAGGGTCCTGTAGGCAGCATATTGCTGTTGAGCAAAAGACTAATAGAGGAGTTAGAAGGCAAAACAATCCTTGTATCATCACAATCCGAAACCTCTGTTGCCCTCCTCGATATTATTCTGAAGAAATTTTATACGGTTGAGTGTTCTTTGAGCCCAACAGATGAATCACTGGATTTCTTGATAAACAATGCAGAGGCTTTCCTTTCTATTGGTGATGATGCCCTGAAAGCAGCAAAAACAGTTACAAGTAACTCCGAACTCCGAACTCCGAACTCCGAACTAATCTATATTTATGACCTTGGGGATTTGTGGTATAAAAACACGACCCTCCCTTTTGTTTTTGCACTATGGATAGCGAGGAGGGATTGCCGTATTGGAAAAGCTGAACTCCTCAATAGCTTTATTCGTGATCTTCATAAGGCTAAAGAACTTGCTTTACAAAATTTAGATAAAATAGCACAGGCCTTGAGACCCTTGCTCCTCAGTCTCCATTCATTGAACTTAACAGAGGAAGAGATTATCTCTTTCTGGAAAGGGATATCTTATGATTTTACAGAGGAACATGAGAAAGGACTTGAATTATTTAGGAAGTATTCAGGGGAATTAGGTTTGTTGTGAAAGGTTTTATTTCTTTAACATCTGTTTGAATTCCTCGTAGGCGATTTTTATTTCTTCTACAGGGGCTTCATCTTCCAAGGTTGTGACGTCTCCTATGGGCTTATCCTGAATGATCGCTCTTAATATTCTCCGCATGATCTTACCTGACCTCGTCTTTGGAAGCTTCGCTACAAAGTAGATATTCTTAGGTGTTGCGATTGGACCTATCTGTATACGGATGCTGTCAATGATCTTTTCTTTAATATTTTCTTCAGGCTTATGTCCTTCTTTGAGAATCACAAAGAGGACGATAGCCTCTCCTTTTACAGGATCAGGTGTACCGACAACAGCAGCCTCAGCAACAAAAGGTGTTGCAACAGCAGCACTCTCTATCTCAGCAGTGCCAATTCTGTGTCCAGCAATTTTCAAGACCTCATCTGCCCTTCCAAGAAGCCAGAAATATCCCTCCTCATCTTTCATTGCATAATCTGCTGTGTAATACATCCCTTTAAATCTTGACCAGTAGGTATCTTTGTAACGGGCTGGATCCTTATAGATATCCATTAACATTCCAGGCCAGGGTCTCCTTATTACCAAATAACCTTTTGTCCCGGGCCTTACAGGATTACCATATTCATCTACTACCTCTGCGTCAATGCCCGGTAAAGGCAGGGTGGCGGAACCAGGCTTAAGTGGAACGAGCTCTAATCCAGGGACGGGAGATATCATGATTCCTCCTGTTTCTGTCTGCCACCAGGTATCGACAATCGGGCACTTCTCATTCCCAATATTTTTGTAATACCATTCCCATACCTCAGGGTTAATTGCCTCACCAACGGTTCCAAGGATCTGCAGGCTGTTTAAATCATGTTTTCTAATCCACTCTTCTCCATAGCGGATAAACATTCTCAGAGCAGTTGGAGAGGTGTAGAAAATCGTCACTCCATACTTTTCAATAATCTCCCACCATTTATCGAGGTAAGGATAATCCGGTGATCCTTCATACACGACGATAGTTGCTCCATGAAGTAAGGGTGCGTAAACTATTGCTGAATGTCCCGTAACCCAGCCGACATCAGCAGTACACCAATAGATAGATTCATCGGAGATGTTGAAAACCCACTTGTATGTGGCATAGTTGTAAACTAAGTAACCTCCTGTAGAGTGGACAATCCCTTTCGGTTTCCCTGTGGTTCCCGATGTGTAGAGAATATACAATGGATGGGTGGCTTCGACAGGTTCAGGCTCCACATATTTATCTGCATCCTTTAACAATTCTTGATACAGTAAATCTCTTCCTTCCTTGATAGTTACATCCTTTTCCGTCCTCTTTATGAGAATTACCTTTTCGATTGTTGGAGTGAGTTTTAGGGTCTCATCAACGATTTCCTTAAGGGGGACAAGCTTCCCCCTTCTTATTCCGAAGTCTGCTGTTATCACGACCTTTGCACCTGTATCATTGATCCTATCTGCTAAAGCTTTACTGCTAAATCCCGAAAAGACAACGGTGTGGATAGCACCAACCCTAACGGTTGCAAGCATTGACATCACGAGTTCAGGAATCATGGGTAGGTACAGAACTACGATGTCACCTTTCTTGACCCCAATATTTTTCAGAACAGAGGCAAATCTATTTACTTCTCTATGGAGTTGGGAATAACTGAAAGATTTTGTATTTCCTTGCTCATCTTCCCAATATATTGCTACTTTATTCTTTCTCCATGAGTTTAGATGGGCATCTAAACATCCATAGGAGGCATTAAGCATACCGCCTACAAACCACCGTGCATAGGGCTCTTCCCATCGGAGAACTTTATCCCAGCGTTTAAACCAGGGAATTTTCTCAGCCTCCCTCTCCCAGAATTTCTCTAAATTTGAGGTCGCACTCTGTTGAAACTCGATATACCTTTTGGTGGGATAAAACTTTTTCTCTTCCATAATCTTTAACTCCCTGAGTAGTACAAGGATATTTTGTCCCGTATTATAGCACGCAAAAAGAGAACTACCTTGAGAATCAGGTATTCTGCCTTGCCAAAGGGTCTTTCCGGGTGGTATTCTTAGCCATGCACCTTTCATCTTTTCAGAAACCGAGCAGGTATATAAACAGTGAGGTCAACTCTATTCACAAGGATGCCCCCGTGAAGGTAGCCCTTGCATTTCCAGATGTATACGAAATCGGGATGTCTCACCTCGGACTCAAAATTCTTTACAAGATAATCAATGACATTCCCTTTGCATCTGCCGAGAGGGTTTTTTCTCCGTGGCTTGACCTTGAGGCTGAAATGAAGGCTAAGGGAATTCTCCTCTCCTCATTAGAATCGAACCTCCCATTAAAAGAATTTGATATCCTTGGCTTCAGCCTCCAGTATGAGCTCTCATATACTACGGTCTTAAATATGCTCTATCTTGCAGGCATTCCCCTGAGGGCTGAAGAAAGGAATAATTCGTCTTCCACCTATTATCCGATCGTTATTGCAGGTGGGCCGTGTACTGTCAATCCAGCACCCATGTCTCCCTTTATCGATGCATTTTTGATTGGCGATGGAGAGGATGCTATAAGGGATATCCTTGACACAGTTTACAGGTGGAAAATGAATGGTGACGGCAAAAGGGAATCTATCCTTCGGGCTCTTTCCGGGATTGAGGGAATGTATGTGCCTTCAATACACAGTTCGGAGTTCGGGGTTCGGAGTTCGGAGTTTTCTAACTTGTCACTCGTCACTTGTCACTCGTCACTGATTAAAAGGCGTTTCATAGAATCCCTCGATGATGTACCTTATCCCGACAATCCAGTTGTTCCTTATACTTCCATAGTACACGATAGGGTAAATATCGAGGTTTCGAGAGGATGTTCAAGGGGCTGCAGATTCTGTCAGGCCGGCATAATATACAGACCGGTTCGTGAGAGAAGCCCTGAAAAGGTCTTAGAGATTGCGGAGAAATCCCTGAGGAATACGGGATATGAAGAGGTTTCTTTCACATCCCTGAGTGCAGGTGACTATAGCCATCTTCTTGAGGTTGTGAAGGAGTTCAATCGAAGATTTTCGAAAGATAAAATCGCTCTTTCGCTCCCTTCTCTCAGAGTAGCATCTTTAAACTGCGAGCTTTTGAGAGAGGTACGTTCTGTAAGGAAGACTGGTTTTACTATTGCACCTGAAGCAGGCACTGAGAGACTGAGAAAGGTAATAAATAAAGATTTTTCCGAGGATGAATACGAAAAAGCCCTCAAAGCACTCTTCGAAGAAGGATGGCATAACGTAAAACTCTATTTCATGATAGGACTTCCAACAGAGAGCGGTGAAGATGATATAGAGGCGATCCCTAAAATGCTTATGAAGGCTCTGAAGATCGCAAAACAGTATACAAGAAGGTTTGTGAATATTAATGTTGGAGTTTCTCCTTTCGTCCCTAAACCTCATACACCTTTTCAGTGGTGTGGTCAGAGCCCTCTTGATGAGCTTAAACGGAAAAAAGATTATCTGAGAGATGTACTGAGAAAAAAGGGCTTTCATGTTAAAGCTCATGATGTGGAGATGAGCCTTCTTGAAGCTTCTTTCTCCCGAGGGGATAAAACCCTTGCTATTCTTATTGAGAAAGCCTGGTCATTGGGATGCAGACTTGATGGATGGTCAGAAATCTTCGACTTTGAAAACTGGAAAAGGGCGATGGATCTTACGGGAATAGATGCAGCAGATTATGCGAGGAAACCTTATGGAATATCAGATAGACTCCCCTGGGAAAATATAGATATTGGAGTGACACAAGAGTTCCTGTGGAAAGAAAAACAAAAGGCACTGGAAGAGTATTTCACTCCCGATTGCAGTAAAATCTGTCTGAATTGCGGGATCGGCTGTGAAAACAGTAAAAAGTTGCAAGTTGCAAGTAGAAACTCCGAACTCCAAATTTCGAACTCAAATCCCCCCTTACCCCCCTTTAATTCCCCCCTTAGTAAGGGGGGATACAGAGGGGTTAAGGAGGGGTGTGGGGGGATTATAAAGCGATTTAAACCTGTCAGGATAAGGGTCGAATTTTCAAAAACAGGCAGATTGAGATACCTTTCGCATCTTGAACTCATGGCCACCCTCTATCGGGCGATAAGGAGAGCAGAGTTCCCCCTTGTGTATTCAGAGGGCTATCATCCTTCTCCAAAAATATCTTTTGGCCCTCCCCTCGGAGTGGGGGTTAGTGGTCTTAGTGAATATTTTGATATGGAAGTAATTCCTCCTTTTGATGTAGTCTGGAACAGGAGAAAGTTAAACAGAACACTCCCGAAAGGAATCTCTGTAAAAGATATGGCAGTTATTCCATCGAAAGAAGAATCTCTCAGTAGCTTTATAACGAGATATGGATATGAAATAAAAGGGAGAGACTTATCTCATATCAACAGATTCTTGGCAGAGAAAGAGATAAACATACAGAGAGAACGAAATGTTATAAATCTTAGGTCTATGGTTGAAGAGGCAAGACAGGTTGGTGAAGATACAGTATATTTAATAGCTGTAGATCAGGGAGATGTAAAGGTAAGGCTTGGTGAACTTCTTCCAAAGGTCTTTAACATACCTTTGGAAGATTTAGAGATAACGAGGATAGTCCTTTATGGATGGAACAGCGGGTGGATAAAACCCCTTGAACGGAGTTCCCAGTGGACAGCGAAATCCTGAGTAATGTGACACGTGAAGAAACCAGGGTCGCCCTTCTTGAGGGAGGACTGGTTGTGGAGTTCTATGTTGAGAGGAAACATGATGCGAGCCTTGTGGGGAACATCTATAAAGGAAAAGTCTTGAAAATTCTTCCTGGCATGCAGTCAGCCTTTGTTGATATCGGACTTGAAAAGGCAGCTTTCCTCTATATTTCTGACATCCGAGCTGACATAGCCGATATAGAAGAGTATGTCCCCCTTATCGAAGAGAACGATAATCCTCTTGAACTGGTTTCACGAAAGGGAAGATCCGAACTCACTATAGAAGATCTTATGCAGGAAGGACAGGAAATCCTTGTTCAGGTCTCAAAAGACCCTATCGGGAGCAAAGGAGCACGAATCACTTCATACATAACGTTACCTGGGAGATATGTTGTGCTCATGCCGAATGTGGAACATGTAGGAATATCAAGGAGGATAGTGGACGAGACCGAGAGGGCAAGACTCAGGGGTATTGTCGAGGTTATAAGACCAAAAGGTTATGGACTTATTATAAGAACAGCAAGTGAGGGCTCCACTGAGGAAGACATTAAAAAAGACATTGAGTTCCTCCTTCTTTTATGGGAAACGATTTTGAAGAAAAAAGACAAAGTTACTGCACCATCCCTTCTTTACAGTGACCTTGATCTTGTCTTCAGGAGCGTAAGGGATCTTATGAGCCCGGATGTTAAAAGACTCGTTATAGACTCTGAAGAGGAGTACGAAAAACTTAAGGATTTTGTCAGAACTAACTTTGAAAAGCTTTTGGGGAAGATAGAGCTTTATGAAGGCGCGGAGCCCATATTCGATGCCTTTGGGATAGAACTCGACATATCGAGAGCCCTCGGAACAAAAGTGTGGTTGAAATCTGGCGGCTATATTATTATCGACCAGACAGAGGCGATGACTGTCATAGACGTGAATACGGGAAAGTTTGTGGGAAAAGAAGAGCTTGAAGATACAATATTTAGGACCAATCTCGAGGCAGTTAAGGAGGTAGCTTATCAGATAAGACTCAGGAACCTTGGGGGCATCATAATAGTGGATTTCATAGATATGGAAAGACTTGAAAACAGGGAAAGGGTATTCAATGCCTTTGTTGAGGCAATGAAGAAGGATAGGGCAAAAAATACAATATCCAATATATCAGAACTCGGGCTCATACAGATGACAAGAAAGCGCGTTAGAGAAAGCCTCGGCAGAATACTCTGCGAGCCCTGTCCGTATTGTGAGGGGAAAGGCTTTGTCAAGTCACCTCGGACCCTCTGTTATGAGATATTCAGGAAGATAAAGAAAATTGCGGGACGCGGTGGGGAGAGCATTATTGTTACAGCCCATCCTTTAGTTGCGGAGCTTCTCTCTGATGAGGAGCGCCCCGGGCTTGAAGGCATAGAAAATTTGTATAACATAAAGGTAACCGTAAGGGAAAACCGAAATTTCCATCAGGAAAATTATGAGGTCACAGTTTTATGATAGAAAAGGTGATAAGCTACGAGAGAAGCTGTCAGGCAGGGGGTAGTCCTTTCGCTCATTCTCGTCCCGATAAGATCGGGACTCCGAGGCTTTTTCCTCTTTATATTAGTACATTCTATGGACTATCGGCAAAAGAAACCGCTCAAGGACTGTCCCCAGCCTGGATACTCATGTAATGATAAACTCTAAATTAAAAAAACTAATAGGAATCCTTAAAGACATGCAGAGTGCTGTTCTTGCATATTCTGGTGGGGTCGACAGTACATTTCTTCTCAAGGCATTACAGATTTCTGGCATTAGAACCCTTGCCGTAACTGCCGTCTCAGAAAAAACTCCCCATAATGATCTGCAGACGGCAAAGAGGATGGCAGCAGAGCTGGGAATAGAGCACAGGATTCTAAAAACGGATGAGCTTTTAATGGAGGAATTCGTGAAGAATACACCTGAGAGATGCTTTTTCTGTAAGGATGAGCTCTTCAAGAAACTCTCTGACATAGCTACATCCGAAAGATACCAGTTTTTGCTTGATGGGAGTAATGTCGATGATACCCTGGATTACAGGCCTGGGATGAGGGTAGCAGCAGACTATAATGTGAAAAGTCCCTTAATAGAGGCTGGTCTTTGCAAAAAGGAGATCAGAGAACTTTCAAGACAAGTTGGTCTCCAGACCTGGGATAAGCCTTCTTCCCCTTGTCTTTCCTCGAGGTTCCCATACAGCCAGAGAATAACAAAAGAGGCCTTGAGGAGGGTAGAGAAGGCAGAAGAATTCCTCAGGGGAATTGGATTCCATGAGGTGCGAGTGAGAGACCATGATGGTGTTGCAAGGATAGAAGTTGGTGAGAAGGAAATTGACCTGGTATTGACACCAGAAAGGAAGAGCCTTATCTCTGAAAAACTAAAATCCCTTGGTTACAGATTCGTATCTCTTGACCTCGATGGCTACAGAATGGGAAGCATGAATAGGATGATTGAAAAAGAACCTTCACTTGACGGGAAGGATGCTTGAAATGTTTAATGGTACAGTGTGGATTAAAAAATTATTTCTTCTCCTTTTATTGATTTTTGTCATATGTTCCTGCTCAGGGAAACCATCTGTTAAGCCTGCTGGGACTTTTGACCCTGAAAAGGCTTTTGAACAGGCGAGTGAACTACTGGAGAAAAAAGATTATGATGGGGCAAGGGCTTCTTTTCTCGAGATTAAAAATAGAGACATGTCAAAGAAATTTGCTCCCCTTGCTCAGCTTAAGATTGCAGATTCTTATGTAAAGGAGGATGAGCCTGAACTCGCCGTTGCTGAATATCGAAGATTCCTTGAAGTCTATCCCGACCACAAGTATGCTGCGTATGCCCAGTATCAGATTGCCTCAATCTACTTCAACCAGGTAGAAGGTCCTGAAAGGGGATATAGCGGCGCAGCTAAGGCCCTTGAAGAATTCGAGAAGCTCAAGAAGATGTATCCGAGGAACCCCTATAGGGAAGTTATTGATCTCAAAATTGAAAAGTGTAGAAATGTAATAGCGAATTACGAGTTCCAAGTCGGAGAATTTTATTATAAGAAAGGCTCTTTCAACGCAGTGATCAACAGGTTCGAAGGATTGTTGAAAACCTATCCTGAGTACCAGAGAGAGGCCGATGTGCTTTTTTATATCGGGATGTCGTATAAAAACCTCGGTCAGAAAGATAAGGCTTTAGAGTATTTGAAACGTCTTATTGAAAAACACCCGAATAACAAACTTTCTGCTGATGCTAAGAAAGAACTCGCCCAAATCAAACCATAGACGTCAGGCGCAAAGCGTTCAATATACTTCTATGTTATTAATCTCTCAAGATCTTAAAAATTGTTTAAGATTTTTTTTCTACCCCCCCTTTAGTAAAGGGGGGCAAGGGGGGATTTTACGAAAATGAATGGAAGGGAAAGATTATCCATGAAATCTCCCCTTCCCCTCTTTGCCAAAGAGGGGTTGAATTTTATCAACCATTGGGACAGAGTTCGCCATGTATAAAACTACAAACATGAAAACCACCCCCACCCTAACCCTCCCCCCTCGAGGGGGAGGGAGGGGTGGGGGGAAAACTCACTCCTATTATCCGGCTTTTTTAAATCTTCAAGGCAAAAGGGTCGTCGTAATCGGCGGCGGTAAGGTTGCAGAAAGAAAAATCCTTGCACTCCTTATGGCTGGAGCGAATATAACAGTTATTAGCCCTGAAATTACCAAGAGGCTTGAGAAAGAGAAGCTGAAAGACAGTATAAAACATATCCCGAGACAATACAAAAAAGGTGATACCAAAAAGGCATTTCTCGTAATTGCTGCGGCAAGCTCTCAGGATATCAATAAAAAAGTTTCTGCAGAAGCCCCCTGCCTTCTGAATGTTGTTGATTCTCCCTCTTTATGCAATTTCATAGTCCCCTCGGTTATAAAACGAGGCTCCTTAACTATCGCTGTCTCAACGAGCGGCATCAGCCCTACCCTTTCAAAGTCAATCCGTAGGGAACTCGAAAAACTCTATGGTCCTGAATTTGTTGGGTATCTGAGATTGCTAGAAAAAATCCGGGGGAAAGCCATGAGAGAAATTCGGGATAAAAAGAAAAGGGCCGAGTTTTTCAAAAGCCTTGCATCAGAAGAGATGATTAAGATGCTTAGGAAGAAGGGATTTAAAGAGGTTGAAAAGATTCTTTTATCGAATGAAACGCTGAAGACCTGAGCTTACTAATTCAGTTGCAACTAATTTTGGTGGCAGCCATTTACCACTTGCATCTTTCGTGTAATTTGCTTCTTCAAGGATATCTTTTAGGGATCCAATTTTTTCAGCTTCCTCAATAAAAAGCTTTACAGCAGTCTTCAGCATTTCTTTAGCATGTTCCACAGTATTACTACAGCTTGAAATATCAAGCTCAGGGCAATAAGCGACGTAAGTCTCATGTTCCTTGAAAACAATCATCCCAAATTCAATAGGTATTATAATTTACCTCCTATTTGCTGCCTACTTATTGCTGATTAAAAATATTTTCATAACCTAATTATATCAGATATTTTTGGTTTGGATTAAATCTGAGGCTTGTCTCCTACCCATTTCTTCCAGCCATGTTTGCTTATTAATTCCTCAAGACAGACTATCTTACCAGGAAGCCCATCACCAGAAGTCTGTAATAACATAGATGATGATTGTGATGGTTCTGTAGATGACGGCATAGCACCAGTGCCGACAAGCTGTGGTGTAGGTGCATGCGCAGCAACAGGGATTGAAACCTGTGTCGCTGGTGTATGGGGAAATGACACTTGCACTCCGGGCATTCCCACGGCTGAAACCTGTAATAACATAGATGACGATTGCGATGGTTCTGTGGATGAAGGGTTAACCCGTTCAACCACCTGTGGTGTAGGAGCTTGCTCTGGCAACACAGGAATAGAGACATGCACAGCAGGGACCTGGGGTAACAACACCTGTAATCCATTTGCAGGTGCTACTGCCGAGGTTTGTGATGACGGAATAGATAATGATTGTGATGGTTATATAGATGCTTTAGACGTTGAATGTATTAATGTACCAACCCCTCAGGGTGAAGATGTTGTTGTCAATCCAATAGACAGTACAACAGGGGAAGCTCCTGCAAACATTACGTTCGAAAATGTTACTGGGAGCGGTACTACTAATGTAACCACAAGTGGAACTGGTGCACCACCTCCTTCGGGTTTCAAATTAGGGCAACCCTCTGTCTGTTACGAGATCACAACCACAGCGACATACGGAGGCTCTATAACAATTTGCATTGACTACAGCGGAATAAGTTTTGCTAATGAAAACAGGCTAAGGCTCTTTCACCGTAAAGACAGCTCATGGGTAGATGTTACGTCCTCGCTGGGCACAATAAATGAGATAATCTGCGGTACTGTATCTTCACTCTCTCCCTTTGCCATTTTCCAGGAAAATATGACGCCTGCAGTTTGCGAGATAACAGCTCCAATTGATCCTGCCTCCGTGAATACGCCTATTACAGTCAGTGCCACTTTTACCGATCCAGATATCTCTGACACTCACACTGCAACATGGGATTGGGATGATGGAACATCGAGTGCTGGCACGGTGACAGAGTCAGGTGGATCAGGTTCAGTTGAAGGCTCGCACGTATATAGTGTGCCCGGTGTTTATCCTGTAACCCTAACTGTGACTGACAATAACAGTGGTGCTGGATCGTCAATTTACCAGGATGTAGTTGTGTATGACCCATATGGCGGGTTTGTCACAGGCGGTGGCTGTAACTACTTACAATCTTGCTTCAGGTCTCAAGGGCAGGGCCTCAGGCCCTGCCCTTGCATCCTATACCCAAACTATTTCTACTAAATGTTCCACTTTTTTAAATTCTGGATCACCGGTCACTATCGTTGCTCTATATTCAATTGCAGAGGCGAGGATAAAGCAATCTGCATAGGAGATCCCATACTGAGCCTTGTATTCTGCAGCCTGGAATATCAAGGTGTTAGGGACTGGCAAGATGGTAAAATTTAACCTTTCAATATTTGCCAGTACCTCCACCTTCTTTTGATCGCCAAATTCTCTTTTTGTTGAATAGATGATCTCACCAAGATTGATGGCATTGAGGTAGTTTTTTGTCCCCCCTTTAAGAATTTCTTCAAGAAGACGAATTATCTTTTCATATCCCTTTTCTTTCTGAAATAACTTCAAGGGGGCATGGCTATCAAAAATGAATGGTCCTTTTGGCATTATTTAAACTCTCTCTTTCGTTCTTTAAGGATTTTCCCCGAGAGAGAGGGTTCAGAAGGCAAAATACCACAGGCTGCCCTAATAGGGTCTTTAACAGGGGGTATCAGATAGATTATTCCGCCATATTCCATAATTTGGATTTCTGTACCAGGTTCTATGTGATATCTTTTTCTAATCCCGGCAGGAATGACAATCTGCCCCTTAGAAAGGGTTTTCACAGTGGCCATATATCTAACCTCCATATAAATAGTTATACAATTATGTTTAATTGTATAACTATTTAAAGATTTTGTCAACTTCGGACTTAAAGATTTAACCAGAGAAAAATCTGGGGTCAGGTCTATTTTATTGGCATTTGCCTTTTGCGCATTATCCTGCTTATGGATGTGGAATGTTATTAATAGCATAATGATAGCATAATGGTGTCAGACCTTGACAATTGACAAAAGAAATGAGTTCATATCAACTCTACACATTTTACAATATTTCCTTATAATATATCATTCTTTGAAATATCATTCTTTGAAACTTAACAAAATTGTTAAGAAATATGGAACGTGAAATAGCAGAGAATCGAGCCAGAGAGTTAAAGATTGATCTCACGCAGGTAGTCAGAGAATTCTGGGGAATTATCATACTGAAAGGGCTCTTTGACTCACCTGAAGGGAAGTTTCTTATATTCAAGGGTGGGACTGCTTTAAGGCTTGTGTATGGTTCACCCCGTTTTTCAGAAGATTTAGATTTCTCACTTACATCGGATAGGTTGAAGGGAAAGTTCGGATCCCTTATCAAGAAAATTATTTCTCCCTATCTAGAACTTACTATTACAGATTTACAAGAGAAATATTATACATATCTTGGAGAGATTAAGATTACACAGGATTACCTTCCGTCACCTTTCAGAATAAAAATAGAAATCTCCAAAAGACGTGAGAGAGGGTATAAATCAGAGCTTTTAATTATTTCCTCACCTGTTTCTACCTTGCAACTGCTTGGGAAGGTAGCTACACTTGAGCAACTATATAAGGACAAACTTACATGTATAAAAGGACGGGCAAAACCAAAAGATATTTTTGATTTGTGGTATATATCTCAGAAACTTAATAAAGTATATAAGCCTGAGGCTATCATAATTCCTAAAAGAGAACTTGTTCGTGAATTAAGGAAATACCTTCCAAAGGATTTTTGGCCCGTAATAGACAAGTTAAAGGCATGATAATTACAGAACTTATAAAATCTCTTGAGCGTCTTAATAAACCATTCTACTGTATTGCAGATCTCGAAAAGATAACAAGTCTGTCCAGAAAAAGCCTCTACGTAACATTGAAGCGGTTAGTTGATAGAGGAATTTTAGAAAAAGTAGGCTTAGGTATTTATCGACTCTTTACTTCAAAAACTTCTGTGGAGAAAATTGCTGCATCACTGTATGTGCCAAATTACCTATCTTTTGAATCTTTACTTTCAAGATATGGTGTTCTCAATCTTGTACCATATACTATTACGTTTGCCACTACAAGAAAGACCAGAAGAATTACTCTCTTGGGAAGAGCTATAGAATACAGGCAAATTAAAAAAGAGCTTTTCTGGGGTTATGAGATTGAGGGTGGAATCTATACTGCAAAGCCTGAAAAGGCATTTCTTGACCTGGCGTATCTTGCTTCAAAGGGAATTGCATCGTTAGATTTAGATGAACTCGATACAAAGAAGCTTTCATCAAAGAAGGTTAAAGAATTTTCTAAAAAGTTTCCCAAATATACTCAAAAGTATTTAAGAAATCTTATTTCCGTTTGAATCAAAATAATTGGGCAACCGTCCCTTAAACCGTACCACATAAACCATACCATAAACCACAATTCTGCCTTTTTCTTTATTTTTATATCTTTCATTTTTAAAGGACAAAGAACAGAGAGAGGGTTGATAAGTTCCAACACCTTATAGGCGGGGTTGGATAACTCGGAGCCTCAGCTCCCAATCCCGAAGAATTGATTCTTATAAATATCGCCTTATAATGGCTAATATTTAGCCAGCAAGTGGCTAATTTGTCAAAAGAGAAATTTCCTTATACTATTTTTAGTCTAGGGATGATGCGATCCTTTGCGTTTGACTTTCTTAGATCAAATTTGTACAATATGTTCGGATTGTATCAATTGAAGGAGTGTTGAATGAAAAACATTGTCTCGATTAGTAATGCAAGAAAGGACCTCCCCCAAATGATTAAAGAAATTGAGAAAAACCCTGGAACCATTTTCAAAATTACGGTTCGTAATGAAACCGTTGCTGAGCTTCGGTCTGCAAAGCTCCTGGTGCGACCAGGGGAAGCAGTTCGAAAATTGCTCCAACTTAGGAAAAAATTGTCTTCTACAGTCAAAGGCCAACCGAAAGAAGCAATCTCACATCGGGTAAAGGATTATCTTTATTCACAAGGAAATTAATGATAGAATTTCCTAATGATCGAGCCTTCTGCGACACTTCCTTTTTCTTTGCTTCCCTCTATCCGCAGGATATTAATTATGAGCGAGCAGGACAAATTCTTGGGGATGTTCTAACCCAGCAGATCTCCCTTTGGACAACGTGGGATATTGTCAGTGAAACCGCCACTCTTCTCCTTTATCGATTTAACTCAAGAGCAGCTATCCGGTTTCTTGATGAAATCAAGCCTGCTCTCAGTGTTGTTTACTACGACGATTCTGTACGCAAGGAGGCCGAACAGATCTTTCGTCTTTTCAGTAAAGATAAAAAACTTTCCTTTTGCGATGCAATCTCTTACGTAGTGGTGAACACAATTCTCAAAGATATTGTCTGTCTCAGTTTCGATGAGGACTTCTCCCGCCTCGGCCTCACTGTCATTTCTTGAACCTATTCGATGACTGTCTCTGGTTGAATTTTACAGAGCATTTCTTAGTCTGAGATGATTGGAGAGGTCACCGTTTATTCGTCACAAAGAACCAACTGAGTTATTTCCAGTAATCTCTCCTCGGCGCTGTTTAAAAAGACTTTTCCGGCTTTGGTGTGGATGAATGTATAACCCCTCCATACCTCCCCTTACGTAAGGGGAGGTATGGAGGGGTTACATTTTTTACTTCTTCCCCATGGGCAGAGAGAGCTTTTTCAGTTGTTCTTTTGAGAGAGGTTCACCAAAACCAGCGTAATGCACAACAGGTGAAGGCGGATTCTCAATCGGTATCCACTTTCCATCTTTATAATTTTGATAGACAGCGTCATATATAACACCATTTACAACAGGAATAACTCCCTTTACATTTTTCACGTTCCCATTTTCAAGCCAGATCAAACTTAGTTTTCCTTCCTGAACCTTTTTTACGGTTTCTGTTGCATGACACTCGTCACATTTCTTTCCTTCCTTTATAATAGAGTGACTATTCTGTGGAGCAAAAACAAGAAATGTCTTATCTCCCTGTACGACAAAGGTCTGCATATTCGCTGATGTTACCTTTCCATTGTAGTTCATGAGAAAGACCCATCCTGAAACCGGGATAGCAACCTTTTTGCCTTCTCTTACGAGTGTCTCGAAATGGCAGTTTGAACAGCTTACAACATGTCTCACATGGCAGGCCTTACAGTCCAGTTTTTCCCGATGGACCTTGTGAGAGATGCTAGGAGTAACGGATCCATGGCACTTTTCACAGTTAGCATCCATGGCCCCTAATTGTTTCATGGATTTGTATTCCATACCATCACCATGTATCTCTCTTGCAGTGTGACACTGCATGCACTGCATTCCTTTAGCAACATGGACATCCTCTTGGTGAGCAGCCTTATCGATCTTCAGAATGGATGCTTCTCGCGAGTGGCATCCAAGGCAAATCTCTTGATTCCGGGCAACTTCTGTTGAGTACGCAAATCTGTCATCTGCCTTGGTTTTATGGCATGTATCACATGATGATACATGGCAATGCTGGCAGGGAAGTTTAGAATAAGGGATCCCTGTAATCTTTTCTAAACCGCCGTTTGCCTTGTCATACCAGTAAGCCATTCCCATAGAAGTATAGTGCAGGCTTGAGTTGAAAAAAGGTTCGTCCTTTTTGGGTTCTTCGGCGTTTATCGTTCCTAACAATCCTACAGCAATCAAAAGAAAAACGATCAGTTGGATGACTAAAATTTTCTTCATGAAAAACCTCCTTATTATGTATTTTATTGTCACCCTGAACTTGTTTCAGGGTCTCATAATACTTGTTTTATTAGATGCTGAAACGAGTTCAGCATGACGAGAACTAAATTTTTATTGGACAATAGTGATTAAAGATTATCGATTACCTTCTTCAATTTGTTTCGCACCTGATCAGCCACACCCCGTAATTTCGGATTCTCAATGGCCTGCATTGATGCAATTGGGTCTATAGCTGCCACTTCTGTCTTCCCCTCTGAGGTCTCTTGAACGATAACATTACATGGCAGCATTGTACCTATCTTATCCTCTGCCTGTAAGGCCTGATAGGCAAAAGATGGATTGCATGCCCCAAGGATTCTATATTTCTTAAAGTCCACGTTCAATTTCTTTTTCAGAGTTTCCTTTACGTCTATTTCTGTAATAATCCCAAAGCCTTCCTTTTTCAGTTCCTCCATTACTTTAACAACCGCGTCATCAAAAGGAATTCCCAATATTTTGCTGAAATAATAGCTCACGGGGTTCTTTACTTTATCTCATCCCATCAGGATGTCTAAGAGCCTGTCGAGCTCATCAAGAGAGTAGTATTCTATCTCTATTTTCCCTTTTTTGCCTTTGTGGAGTATCCTGACCTTTGTTCCGAGGCTCCTGATTAACTTTTCCTCAAGGGATGAAATCTGCGGGTCTCTTATTACCTTTACCTTCTTAGGTCTCGTGCCCTTTTTGGTTAATGCCTCTGCCTCTCTGACGCTGAGGCCCCTTTGGATGATCTTCCTTGCTGCCCCTATCTGGTTAGCCCTTCCTTCTATCGTAAGGAGGGCCTTTGCATGTCCCATGCTAAGAGAACCATTATAAATGAGGGATTTAATCTCTTCAGGAAGTTTTAAGAGCCTAAGGTAATTGGCGATTGTTGCCCTGTCTTTTCCGACTTTATCAGAAAGCTCTTCCTGCGTTAAATGAAAATCTGTTGTCAATCTCCTGAAAGCCTCTGCAGTCTCCATGGGATTAAGGTCTTCTCTCTGGATATTTTCTATCAGGGCTATCTCAAGAGAATCCTTTGAAGCAACATCTCTTATAAGGGCAGGCATCTTTTTCAGTCCTGCTAGTGCAGCGGCCCTCCATCTTCGTTCACCTGTAACAAGTTTGAAAGTGCCATCTCCCACACGTGAGACAATTACAGGCAGGAGTACGCCTTTTTCTTTTATAGAAGCTGCGAGTTCTTTGAGAGATTCATCCTTGAAGGCCTTTCTCGGTTGTTGCTCTCCAGGGAAGATGCGATCAATATCAAGATATATTACTTCTTCAACTTTTTCAGGTATTAAGGCTTCAAGACCCTTGCCTAAGGCCGTCTTCATTCAATATCTCCTTTGCCAGAGATAGATAGCTCTGTGCCCCTCTTGAGTGTATATCATACAAAAGTGCTGGTTTTCCGAAGCTTGGGGCTTCTCCGAGTGTAACATTTCTCGGTATGATGGTGTTATAAACTTTATTCCTGAAATGTTTTCTGATCTCTTCGGCAACCTCACGGGATAGGTTATTCCTTGGATCAAACATGGTAAGCACTATCCCTTCAATATCGAGTTCCGGATTAAAGGAACTTCTCACTTTACGGAGTGTCCTCAGTAACATACTGAGTCCCTCAAGTGCGTAATACTCGCATTGCACAGGAATTATCACGGAGTTAGCAGCAACAAGGGCGTTTAATGTCAAAAGCCCGAGGGAAGGAGGGCAGTCTATAAAGATAAAACGATATCGGTCCCTGATTGATCGTATTGCTTTATACAGAATTCTTTCACGCTCTTCTTTTCCTATAAGCTCAATTTCTGCACCCAAAAGGTCTATTGTAGAGGGTAAGATATTGAGATGATCTATGGAAGTCGTTTTCAATGTCTCGGCAATTTCACATTTGCCTGTGTAAATATCATAGAGACTTTTATCAAGGTTGTCCCTCGCTATGCCGAGGCCGGATGTTGAGTTCCCCTGAGGATCTGTATCGATGAGAAGTATGTCTTTTTCAGCAAGGGCAAGGGATGCAGCAAGATTGATAGCTGTTGTAGTTTTCCCGACACCACCTTTCTGATTCACTATCGTTATTACCTTCCCCATAGTTTTTTTGTAGGACTCGAAATAGATTATTATACCCTAAATTAAGCGCCTTTCATCTCTCGTAATGTAAGAAATTACGGATTTGAAGTTGTGCTATAATTCTTAAAAGAAAGGAGGTAGAAAGCCCTGGTATTTATTGTTATTGTGATTATCATAGCACTTCTGCCGAATCCTGTTCTGGCAGAGGGGAAGGGGGTAAGGGCAATGCTAAAAGATTTTCACTGGCTCGGACATGATACATTTAAAGTTGTTGGAGAAAAGGTCATATATACAGACCCGTTCAAGATTAAAAAGAAGGACACCGCAGATATTGTCTTGATTACCCATGAGCATTTTGACCACTGTTCTCCTGAGGATGTGAAAAAGATTCAAGGGCCGAACACGGTAATTGTTGCGACATCGGATTGTGCACAAAAGCTATCAGGGAAGATAAAGGTTGTTAAACCAGGGGATAAGATAAATGTTGAAGGCATCGATATTGAGGCTGTGCCTGCCTATAACACAAACAAACAATTCCACACAAAAGATAAAGGTTGGGTTGGGTATATTTTCAGCGTACAAGGGCAACGGATCTATATCGCTGGAGATACGGATTATATTCCTGAGATGAAAAACTTTAAGGTTGATATAGCACTTCTGCCCGTCTCAGGCACATATGTGATGACAGCTGATGAGGCTATAAAGGCAGCCCTTGATATAAAACCCAGGGTCGCTATTCCAATGCACTACGGCTCAATCGTCGGCTCAGAGAATGATGCAAAGAAATTTGCTGAGGGCTTGAAAGGTAAAATCGAGGTAGTGATACTAAAAGAAAAATAGTGCCAGTGTCTTTGATCAGTGACGGTTTCTAACACTTACACTGACAACTGACGCAGTGCTTAAGCATGGCACGTAAGAAAGATAGCCAAGCTTTTTTGGAAAGAATACTCTCGTTCAATGAATGTTCATAATTCCTCAAATGACGCCGATCTTGAATTCTTTAAATCTGGTGAGCTTTCAGTAGAGGATATTAAAGGAGGTATTCAAGGTTCTATAGGAAGAAAGATTTTCTTCTATGAAATAATTGGTTCTACAAACACGATTGCTGCAGAGCTTGCAGAAAAAGGCGAAGCAGAAGGCACAGTTGTTATTGCTGATAGCCAGGAAAAAGGAAGAGGCAGGCGCGGTAGACACTGGGTATCACCTCCCAGCGTAAATATATATATAAGCATACTTTTAAGGCCGGATGTAGAGCCTAAGGACGCGACTTTGATAACGATAATGGCTGCTATTGGCTGTACAGTCGCACTCAGAAGAATTACAGGCATAGATGTTACAATTAAATGGCCGAATGACTTAATGGTGTCTGATAAGAAGTTAGGGGGAATTCTCACAGAGATGAGAATAGCCCGTAAACGGATAAAATATGCCATCACAGGAATAGGTATTAATGTAAATATGGATTCCGATGCTTTACCCGATGTCATAAAAGGCGTAGCAACATCTGTAAAAATGGAGACAGGCATGCTACATTCAAGGCCGGAGATCATTATAGAAATCTTGAATGAAATAGACCACTGGTATGGAATCCTGAAAGAGAAAAGAAAACGTGAACTCCTATCTCAGTGGAAGGAACTAACATCAATGCTCGGCAGAAAGGTTAAGATAATTCTTGGCAAGGAAACATTAACAGGTTTGGCCGAGTCTATAGATGACGAGGGGATGTTGATTGTGAAGCTTCCATCAGGGGCATCGAGGGTGATAAGGGACGGGGATCTTACGTTTTTGAGATAAATGCTGATTGCCTTAGATATAGGTAACTCCTTGATAAATATAGGTATTTTTACAGGTAAGAGCCTTTTTGTGAAAAAACTTGATACCCATCCTCTCAAAACCCCTGGGAAATATGCCTCAATAATGAGAGACTTTTTGTCGGAAATTTCTGTTGAAAGGACTGCTTCAGGAGTTATAATATCCTCTGTGGTCGCAGACCATACCGAGGTTCTGGCAGAGGCTTGTAATCGTTTAATGCCAGAAGACCTTTTAATATTAAGTCCTGAAATCAAGACAGGACTCGTATTTGATATTCCAAGACCTGAAAAGCTGGGTTCAGATAGGATAGCGAATGCTGTAGCTGCATACGAGCTTTGTAGGGGTCCTATGGCAGTTATTGATTTTGGTACTGCTACGACAATCAGCGTTGTCGGAAAGGATGCGAATTATATTGGGGGCGCAATAATGCCAGGGCTCGGACTAATGAATGAATCCCTTGCAAAAGGCACCTCAAAATTGTCTGAGGTTACTCTTAGCCCTCCTGGATCTGCTCTCGGGACTGATACAACTGGGTGCATTCAATCAGGAGTTTTTTATGGGACCGCAGGTGCAGTAGAAAGGCTTCTTCAGGAGATAGAAAAGGAGGTTGGCTTCGGGCTGAAGGTTGTTGTTACGGGTGGATACGGGGGCATGGTTTCAAAATTCCTGACAAGGGAGCATAGTCTAAGGCCAAATCTGACACTTGAGGGTTTAAAGATAATATTTATGAGGAACAAGAGTGCATGAACTGAGGAAAGATATCTTGCTCGGTAGATGGATAGAAGTCCTGTCAGAATCTAAGGAGCCATCAGAGTACCAGCTCCCAAGGGATAAGGGCTCTGCTGAAAAGAGCTGTGTTCTCTGTTCCGGCAGGGAAACTGAGACTCCGCACGAGATAACATCTATTAGAAGGCGAGGTACACTGCCTGATACCCCGGGATGGTGGGTAAGGGCAATTCCGAGTTTTAATCCTCTCTTTAAGGTCGAAGGGAATCTGGATAGAAGGGGAGTCGGGCTTTATGATAGGATGAATAGCATTGGTGCAGATGAGATACTTGTTGAATCTCCTGAACATGATGTAAACCCTGAAGATATAGGGCTTGAGCAGATGGCAAGAGTAATAAAGCTTTACAGAGAGCGCATCTCAGACCTTAATAAGGATTTAAGATTGAGATATATACTCATATCCAAAAACTCGATGTTTGACCTTGGGGGGGCGTTCTTTCATCCCGTATCGTCTTTAGTAGCAACACCTGTAATCCCCAAGAAAATCAAAGACGAACTTGAGAATGCAAAACAGTATTATGATTATAAAGAGAGGTGTATATTTTGTGATATTATTAGAGAAGAACTTAAGGTAGGAGACAGAATAATTATAGAGACAAAAAACTTCCTTTGTTTCTGTCCCTATGCATCGTCGTTCCCTTTCGAGTCTTGGATAATCCCGAAAAGGCATAGTTGTGACTTTCAAGAAATCTCTCATGAGGAGATCGAGGACATGGGGTTTATACTTATGAGCATGTTGAAAAAATTAAGGGCTGTATTTACAGGAGAGCCGCCGTTTAGCTACTTTCTCCATACCGCCCCAAACAGGGTACCAAGGAGAAACCACTGGCACTCACTCGGTGATGATTATCACTGGCATCTTGAAATAATTCCAAGGCTTATAAGGAGGACTGGGTTTGAATTGGGTTCAGGATTGTTTATCCTGAAGACATCGCCTGAAAAGGCGGCAAAATATCTAAGGGAGGTAGGATAATGGAGATTAAAAGGATTCTTTTCCCGACAGATTTTTCTGAGGGCTCGTCACATGCATTGGAGTATGCCATTGACATGGCTAAGCGTTATGAAGCCAAGCTTTATCTTGTTCATGTTATTTACGACATGGCAAAAGCAGCAGGTTGGTATGTCCCACATGCATCAATGGACGAAATGTATAAGGATATAGAAAAGAGCGCCGAAAAAGAGCTCGGCAGATTCGGTCTCGAGGAGATGAGAAGCCTCAAGGGCATAGAACGGAGCGTACTGACAGGTGTTCCTCACACTGAGATAATAAAATTTGCCAAGGATAATAAAATCGATCTCATAATCATGGGTACACATGGGAGAAAGGGTATGGGGAGAATACTTTTCGGCAGCACTGCTGCACAAGTCGTAAGATTTGCTCCATGCCCTGTTCTTGCTGTGAGGATTCCAGCGCATAAGGAGAAATAAAGGAGAAATAAGCTATTGCGCGCCTACATCTCAGAGAATGCCTTTATTGACCTCCTGCTGAGCTCAGCTGAGGTATACAAGAGAGAATGTCTTGGTTTTCTCCTCGGGTACAAGCTTGAAGACCGGTTCATAATTGAACATGCATTTACTGTTCAAACTGCCAATAGGAGGCATAAGGCGGTTGTTTATAACAGAAAAAACCACAAAAAGATAGAGCCAATACTTACAAGGTTTGATAAGCTGCAGATAATAGGCGATTTTCATTCCCATACCCAGTTTGGGCTCACAAAGGGGCTTGCTATACCGAGCCCTGAGGACATTAAAGAGATGCTCCCTGGCCATGTATACTTGATAGTTGCGATAAACAATAACCAAAAGACTATGCAGTGGGGCGAAAATAGAGATGGGACAATCTCAGGCTCTGTTAGTGAGTTCTTCTTTAAAATATCTGCCTATTTCCTTAACAATGGCAATGGTGTTAGCTCTGCGAAAAGAGCAAAGATACATTGTCCATTCCCGCCAGGGTTCCGAATTTAATACAGTTGAATGGGAGTTGGAGACCGGGGAAGAAGAGTTTCATGTTACCGAGTCTCCATTCCCCTTTTTTTAATGTCGATGAAAGTGCTGATCCGTTTCCCTTCATAAAAGGATGAAGCTCAGTGCCAAAATTCTTGTAGTAGGTGGAGGCCCTGCAGGTGCCATTGCGGCGAAATCTCTTGCAGAAAGGGGTTTAGAAGTCATTCTGCTTGAAAGGAACCTCTCATTTGAAAAACCCTGTGGAGGTGGAATCCCATCAAGTGCCTTTGATGAGCTTGCCATTCCTAAAGAAGTGATTAAAAAGGAGGTTAAAAGCATCAGGATAGTCTCACCAATTGGCGAACAACTTGATATAGAGTTAAAAGGGGGAAGCCTCGCTATTGTTGCAAGAGAGGAGTTTGACAGAGTGCTGAGGTATGAGGCAGAGAAGAGGGGTACACAGGTAATAGAAGGGGCATTTAGAGGGTTCACAATAGATGGCAAGAAGTACAGAGTTGAAGCTCATATTAAAGGAGTAAAGACTGATATAGTCGCAGAATATATTATTGCTGCAGACGGTGTGAACTCAGGGGTCAGAGCTGCTCTTGGGATACGACCAGCCAAAGCCTTCTTTACCTTGTCTGAGAGGATAAGGGGAATAAATACAGACTTCTGTGAGTTCTGGTTTGGTTCATCTCATGCACCAGGCTTTTATTCTTGGATTTTTCCTGCAGCAGAGGGTATTTCCGCAGGAACAGGGAGTTCTGAACCAGGGAAGGTGCTTGCCCTATTTAAGATATTCCGGGAGAAAAAGGGAATAACGCAGCAAGGGCTAAAGAGGATATATAAAATACCAATGTGGAAAGGAGATTTATATAATAAAAATAATATTATCTTTGCGGGGGATTCAGCAGGTCAGGTGATGCCCCTTAGTTACGAAGGCATTTATTATGCAATGAAGGCTGGAGAGTTCGCTGCAAGGGCGATAATACAAGGTAGGGCGGCTGATTATGAGAGGATGTGGAAATCGAGGTTTCAGAAGAGATTTTCCCTTATGGACAAGCTCAGAAGTTATTTCTTAAAGAACGATGTCACTGTAGGAAAGCTTGTTGCTTTACACAGGAGGCTCAAGGTTCAGGAAGCATCTATGAGGCTCTGGATGAGGAAGGACAGTAGCAGAGAAGGCCTAAAGAGCTACATAAAGCTCTTCGGGAAATTCTTATGTTAACGTTAAACAGATTCTTTGCCTATTCCATAGCATTACATATCATGCTTATTATTGCTGCCCTTTTAATTGTTTCCCCTGTTAAAAATAAAAGGGGGGAAGAATTTTTTGCAAGGCTTGTATCACCAGAAGAATTTCTTCCTCCCGGACCTCCTATTTCTGCTATCCCCCAGGTGAGACCTTCACCGCCTGTCAAGCCAAGGACTGCCCGGATGCGGCCTGCCCAGCCAAGGACAGCCCAGCCAAAGACAACCCAGTCAAGGACTTCTATGCCCGCATCTGAAATTAAAAAAGGAGCACAGAATTTCCCCGGACCAGGGATATCCACTCCTCAGCCCCTGTCACCTCCTGTATCTCCAAGCCAGGGATTAGAAGGCAGATCTGGCACGGGCAGTCAAGAAAGTAAGGGAACCACACAGGAGCCTGGTATACCAATGCCTTCCACAAAAGAAAAGCTCTTCGACAGAGGTGTCATTGGCGACATAGCGAAGAGAGATATTAAAAAAGAAGAGAAGGAAGAGAGGAGCTTTTCCTTTGACGTTAAGGAAATGCGGTATTTGGCATATTTGAGAAGGCTGAAGGAGAGGATAGAAAGTATCTGGATTTATCCATCTGACGCAGCATCAAAAGGAATCTATGGAGACCTCATTATAAAATTTACGATTAAGAAAAATGGCAAATTGGGAGCCATCGAACTTGTCAGGACATCAGGATACAAAAACCTTGATGATGCAGCTTTGAGGGCACTCAAGGATGCTGAACCTTTCTGGCCTCTGCCTGATGAATGGGGCATGGAAGCCTATACAATAGAGGGTCATTTTGTATATACTATTTATGGTTATTATGTAAGATAAGCTACTGAGTAGGCTCTGCTTTCACTGAAGACTTAGAGTTCAAATGAAGGATACTTCTTAATGAAACCAAGACGTTACCTCCGAGTAGGTGATATTGTAAGGCATGTGCGTTATAGTGCATGGGGTGGTGGCGAGGTCGTAGAAGAAAAACATTCAGAACTTCCAGGTGGACTATGCCTTGTGCGGGTACTATTCGAGGACGGAATAGAAAGGGCCTTCATAAACGACTTGAACAGTGAATCCTGCTGTTTTTATGCAGGGTTGAGGTTGAGCAGTCAATAAAAAATATTCTTCAAGATTTTCCTAAAAAGGGGGAGATAACAATCCTCCCTGATGTAAAAAACGAGTTTTACAGTACGTCCAAAGTCTATAAGGGGCAGGGGAAAAGGTTTAGTTTATCCAGGGGGTAGGATGAGGGAGAAGAGGTCAAAGATTAACGACTCTTTCTATGATACATTTGAAAGCCCTATTGGGACGCTCTACCTTGTATTTACTGGCAAAATCCTGAAAGAAGTTGTATTTAAGAAACCTGGTGGGATAATCCGTAAAAAAGAAGCACGTTTGATAAAGCAAGAGCTTAAGGAATATTTTGAAGATGGTAGGGAGGAATTCACACAAAAGATAGGGCTCACCAAAGGTACAGATTTCGAGAGGCAGGTCTGGTTTGCCCTGAAAGAGGTCCCTTATGGAGAGATAAGGACCTATAAGTGGCTTGCTGAAAAAGTTGGGAAGCCAGGAGCCTGCAGGGCGGTTGGACAGGCTCTCAGCAGGAATCCGATACCAATTATCCTTCCATGTCACCGCATTATCGAGTCTGATGGTTCAATTGGGGGGTATTCAGAAGGCGTTGATATCAAAAGAAGGCTGCTTGAGATTGAATACTATATAAAGTTAGCGAAAAAGAGTTAAGCAAAAGGGGGCTTAGCTCCATTCACATAAGGTTTGTTATATGCCCCTGTAGCTGGCGGATAAGTATTTTCGCTCATTCTCGGTCGCATCGACCTCCGAGGCTTTTGCCTCTTGATTTTCATAAAAATACTGTCTGACTATCGGTAAAAAAATCCGCTCAAATACTATATCCGCCAGTAGCGGCAACTGTTTTATGAATTATGAATAAAGAAAATAGCCGAGGCATCTCGGTATGAGTCGATTCCGATCCGACTTGTCTCTGCTATATGTAGGTCAGGTGAGACACCTGACCTATTTTCATATGAAATGTCTGAGGGACAATCATTAAGGGGTCAAAAAGGACTTGAATATTTCTTTAATTCTGGTAATATTAATCCCATGGAAGTAAAGATTGGTACCGTTTCTCATGTTTATAAGAAGATAGGGGTGGCAATTGTGGAACTTTCAGAGCCCCTGCAGGCCGGAGATACGATACATATCAGCGGACACCATACAGATCTTACTCAAAAAGTTGAGTCTATGCAGACAGAGCACCAGAATGTTCAAAAAGCAGAACCGGGGCAGAGCGTAGGATTGAAGGTAACCTGCGAGGTTAGAGAACACGACCTTGTCTATAAGGTCGTTGATTAGCAGGCATTAAAGAGGAACTGCCTACCCTACGAGTCGTGGACTAAAATCCGCTCATCTCTCTGTATGAGAGTGGAAGAGGGGATATCATGGATGGAATAGTTGTCTTCATAACCGCTTCAGATGAGGATGAAGCTGCCAAAATAGCCAAAGCACTTATAGAGAGCAGGCTCGCTGGCTGTGCAAACATAATCAAAGACATACGTTCCATCTATAGTTGGCAAGGGAAAATCGAGGACGAGAAGGAAGTTCTCGTGGTTGTAAAGACTCAAAAAATCCTCTTTGATTCCCTCATGAAAAAGGTAAAAGAATTACATAGTTACACAGTTCCCGAGATAATCGCACTCCCAATAATTGAAGGCTCTGAAGACTATCTAAAGTGGCTTAAAGAGGTTACGGGATAGGGATTTCTTAAGATTGTTCCACGTGGAACAATCTTTATCAACAGAATCTTTTTCAGGCAATAAATGTTCCACGTGGAACATTTCAGGGATTAGCGGAAAGGAATACTGAAATCTGGGAAAAGTATGGAGAGCTCACGTACTTTGTTGCTGAGGAGCATTATCCCAAAGATGATAAGGAGCAGGCCGCTCAAGAGCATTATCACCCGCATAAACCTGTAGAGAACTTTTGAGTAACTGAGGAAGGTATTTATGGCAAGAGAGGAGAGAAAGAAGGGTAAGGCGAGGCCAAGAGAGTAAAAAGAGAGGAGCTTCAGGCCGTATAAGGTCGACCCCTCTGCCGCTGCATAAAGGAGTATTGTTCCCAGTATAGGCCCAATACATGGCGTCCAGGCTGCCGCAAAGGTCATTCCTATAAGGAAAGTGCCTAAATATCCTGCAGGTCTGCCATGGAGATGAAACCGCTTCTCTTTGAGAAGGGGAGTAAGCTTGATAATGCCTGAAATAAAAAGGCCAAATATTATCACAAGAATCCCGCCTACTATCCTTATCAATTCTTGGTATTTGTAAAGAAGCTGTCCTATAAGCGAGGAAGACGCTCCTAAGGAGATAAAGACTGCCGAAAATCCTAATACAAACGCGAGGGAGTTCGTTATAGTAAGGAGCCTTACCCTCTTTTTGTCCTCACCCGATGTGAGCTTTTCAAACGACACCCCTGTTATAAAAGAGACATAAGACGGCAAAATAGGAAGGACACAGGGGGAAAGAAAGGATAAAAGACCTGCAAGAAAGGCCATAGGAATGCTTACGTCGTTCACTATGCACTCCCTCCTGCAACCCTATGGCATCGCACACTCAGTGGTATCGCCCTTTATTTTCTCAATTGCATGAGGGATCACGTCTAAGATAGTTTCGAGGTTTTCTCTCACTGCCTTTGGACTTCCCGGAAGGTTGATAATCAAGGTATTTCCTTTTATGCCTGCGACAGCCCTCGAAAGTATAGCCCTGCTTGTCTTCTTGAAACCTTCACCCCGCATTACCTCGGCAATTCCTAAAACTTCTCTATCAATAACCTCTAACGTTGCTTCAGGTGTGACATCCCGTGGGGCAAGTCCTGTCCCCCCTGTGGTAAGTATTAAATCAACCTTTCCGCAATATTCGATAAGCTTCTCTTTTATTTGCTCTTTCTCATCTGGAAGGATTACATAGTACTTCAGGTCAGCACCGATAGGCTTCAGGATATCGGCAATCAAAGGGCCGCTGAGGTCCTCTCTTTCGCCTTTTGAGCCCTTATCGCTCAAAGTCAAGACGGCAACGGTTATCATGCATTTACCTCTATCTTGTCTCCGACTCTTATCTTTCCGCCCTTTAAGACCTTTACAAAGATTCCCTCTTTTGGCATTACACAATCACCTGCCTGATAATATATTGCACATCTGGTATGGCATTCTTTGCCTATCTGGCTTACTTCCGCTTCTACATCGCCGATTTTCATCCGAGTGCCAACGGGGAGTTTTATAAGGTCGATACCTTCTGTTGTAATATTTTCTGCAAAATCGCCTGGATTAACCTTGAGACCCAGGTCCTGCATCTTTTTTATACTTTCGAGTGCGAGGAGGCTAATCTGCCTGTGCCATGTACTTGAAGCATGGGCATCATCTTTGATGCCATGGTCTGTGATGATTTCCGCCTCTTTTATAGGCTTTTTTCTCATACCTTTCTTAGCACTTATATTTATAGAAACGACTTTACCCTTCATTTTATCAATAAAATCAATAGGTTATGTCCCCATTTCCCAGCTATGTAAATACCTATTCTGCTCCTTTGTTAAGGAATCTATCTTTATCCCCATTGCTTTGAGCTTCAATCTCGCGATATGCTTATCGATCTGCTCAGGAACACTGTAAACCTTTTTTTCAAGCCTCTTATAATTCTTTGTAATATATTCAGCACAGAGTGCCTGGTTTGCAAAACTCATATCCATTACTCCGGAGGGATGGCCCTCAGCTGCTGACAGGTTGATAAGTCTGCCTTCAGCAAGGAGGTATATTTTTTTATTGTTCTTCATAGTATATTCCATGACAGAGTCTCGTATGAGCCTTTTCCTCTTTGACATCTTTTCCAGGGCATCTATGGCTATCTCAACATTGAAATGACCGGCATTACAGAGTATTGCGCCGTCCTTCATGAGGGGAAAGCATTTTTTTGAGATAACGTTGATATCTCCTGTAGCCGTAACAAAGATGTCTCCTATCATTGAAGACTCTCTGATAGGCATCACCTCAAAACCGTCCATGGTCGCCTCAAGAGCCCTCAAAGGGTTTGTTTCTGTGATGATGACTTTTGCACCCATGCCTTTTGCCCTCATAGCTATTCCTTTACCACACCAACCATATCCTGCGACAACAAAATTGGAACCAGAAATCAATCTGTTTGTAGCCCTTAGGATTCCGTCGATCGTAGACTGACCTGTGCCGTAACGGTTGTCAAAAAGATATTTTGTGTATGCGTCATTCACTGCTACTATTGGATATCTCAAGAATCCCTTTTCAGCCATTGCCCTCAACCGTATGACTCCCGTCGTTGTTTCCTCTGTACCTCCTATCACACCTTTTAGCAATCCCCCCGTCTGTTTATGAAGTGTAGAAACAAGATCTGCGCCATCATCCATAGTTATGTGAGGCTTTAATGATAGGGCATTATTGATATGCTTGTAGTAAGTCCTTCTGTCCTCTCCCTTTATTGCAAAGACAGGTATCTTAGAAAATTTAACAAGAGAGGCTGAAACATCATCTTGTGTGCTTAAAGGGTTAGAGGCACACAGAGAGACCTCTGCACCACCTGCCTTCAGAGTTTCCATAAGAATAGCCGTCTCTGTTGTAACATGGAGGCATGCAGACAACCTAAAACCCTTCAGGGGTCTTTCTCTTTTAAAACGTTCTTCAATACTCTTAAGTACAGGCATCTCCTTGGCGGCCCACTCTATCCGCAACCTACCTTTCTTTGCTAAACCAATATCTTTAATGTCATATTTTGCCATTTATCCTCCAGGTTTCAGTGTCACTGTTCTTAATATCAACGATTAATGTCGGTGTAGTTTTACTATTCACTTTTCACTATCAACTGTTCACTATTTTGTAGTCATGCCCCTTTTTTGAAGATGCCTGCCACGTCTGTTTTTTCCCAGGTAAAATCAGGGTCATTTCTTCCAAAATGACCGTAAACCGCTGTCTTTTTAAAAATAGGCCTTCTGAGATTGAGTGTATCAATCATCCCTTTCGGTGTAAGGTCAAAGTTTTTCCTTATAACCTGCACTATCTTCTCAGAGGGTACCTTGCTGGTTCCAAAGGTATCTACGAGAACGGATACCGGTTCAGGCATACCGATAGCATAGGCCATCTGAACTTGAATTCTATCGGCTATTCCGGATGCCACAATATTTTTTGCTATGTACCTTGCCATATAGGCTCCGGACCTATCAACTTTTGTAGGGTCTTTCCCGGAAAAAGAGCCACCACCATGGCTTCCAACTCCTCCATAACTGTCAACGATAATCTTTCTACCTGTAAGACCTGTGTCCCCCATTGGCCCTCCTACAACGAAGCGGCCTGTTGGATTTATATAATATTTAACATGCTCTTCATCAAGAATCTCTGGTGATACTGTTGGCTTGATTACCCTCTCGATGATATCCTCCCTAATCTCTTTAAGAGTAACCTCTGGGCTGTGCTGGGCAGAAATAACGATACTATCTACTCTGAGGGGTTTACTATTCCTGTACTCAACAGTTACCTGTGTCTTACCATCAGGTCTTAAGTAGCTGATAATATCCCTCCTTCTAACCTCTGCTAATTTCATAGCAAGCTTATGGGCGAGAAGGATTGGAAGAGGCATAAGCTCTTCTGTCTCATTGCATGCAAAGCCAAACATCAAACCCTGGTCACCGGCACCTCCTATATCAACACCCATGGCAATGTCAGAGGACTGCTCGTGAATAGATGTGATTACAGCACATGTCTCGTAATCGAACCCGTATTTTGCCCGCGTGTAGCCAATCTCTTGTACTGTCTTTCTTACAATCTCAGGTATCTCGACATAGCAGCTTGTGGTAATCTCACCAGCTACAAAGGCTAACCCTGTTGTTACAAGTGTCTCACACGCAACTCTTGCATTCTTATCTTTAGCAATAATCGCATCCAGGATTGCATCTGAGATCTGATCTGAAACCTTGTCTGGATGTCCCTCTGTTACAGACTCTGAAGTAAAGAAGTAATTTTTGCCAGACATTATTCACCCCCTCATATGATCTTGAGCTTTATATTTTAGTATATTTTTTCTTTTTTTACTGCATCTGCTACTTTTGCGACCTTTACCATCTCTTTTACATCATGGACGCGTATCATATTTGCGCCATTCATGATAGAGATGGCAACTGCTGCTGCAGTGCCTTCAAGCCTATCTGTTACAGGAACATCTCCAAGGATTTTACCTATAAAAGCCTTTCTTGATGGCCCTATAAGTATTGGTTTTTCCAGAGATGTGAACTCGCGAAGATTGTTAATTATCGTAAGGTTGTGCTCAGGGGTTTTTCCAAACCCTATGCCTGGATCGATGATTATTTTGTCATCAGAAATATCTGATTGCTTTGCTATTGATATGCTAGATCTAAAGTAATCCATTATCTCAGGTACCAATGCCTCATAAACAGGATTCTGTTGCATATCTTTTGGCCTACCTTTTATGTGCATAATTACCACAGGTACCTTATATTCGGAAACCACTTCTGACATCTTAGGGTCAAACCTCAATCCACTAATATCATTTACCATGGATGCCCCGGAATCGAGCGCTATCCTTGCAACCTCTGATTTATATGTATCTATAGAAATGGGTATTTTCACTTCTTTTACAATGGCCTCAATAACAGGAATTGTGCGCTTTAGCTCTTCCTCAATGGTGATTGATTCTGAGCCCGGCCTTGTTGATTCACCGCCAATATCAATGATATCAGCACCGTCCTCAACCATCTGGATTGCCCTTTTGATTGCTACAGACTTATCGAGGTATAATCCGCCGTCAGAAAAAGAATCAGGGGTAATATTAAGGACTCCCATGATATAGGTCTTTTTAGAGAAGTCGAAGCAGAAGTTTGACCAGGAAAGTTTCATTTTCTTTTCCCGTAAAGATACTCATCATGATTAACTGAAAGATCTCCGTCTTTGGAACTACTGTAACCAACCATGTTCCATAAAAGGTCTTCTGACTTGTCTTTTAGCTTTATCTCTCCGGGAATCTTCTTGCCCTTTTTTGTTCTTTCCAGTATATTTTTTTTCTTTCTTTTCATAGAAATATATTATATGTGCATCTCACAGATTATTGTCAAAATAACATACGTCCCGACTTTGTTGAAACAAAGCAATCTCTCTCCCTAGGGGAAATAATTAGTCTGAGCATTTATCACGGGATAGAAGATGCTCACGTTTTTTAATTTTGTTTGACAGAAAGAGGGATTTGTTATATTGTTTAACTAGCCCGGGGGGCAGCTATGGGGTAAAAAAGTATCTTTTAGATTGCAAATTTTTTACCATCAGTTGCTGGTACTTTGTCCTGAATAATCCAGTGAGAAGATTTTTGCATTTTTACAAATTCTTCATAACCCTCAATCAGAATTACAACACGAGTATTCTACCCGTTATTCCTGTCCCTGTTTCCATTGGGATAAACTCCGACAGGCTTGCCCTGTACTTAATACGAGGAATTCAAGGTTCTTTTATTTTAGGTGACAGATATTCTGCAAGATTTGCAAATATGCCATTGGTATTTGAAAATTCCAGAGGTTTGTGGGTGAAAAGGCGAAAAGGAATGTGAAAAGAGATGCAAGAGGGAAAAAATACAACCGTCCCTTTAATCCTCTTCGTATCCATTAGTATGAACACCATAGGTTCTCGTACAGGGGACTTCCACCCATAAGCTCACGCCCGTGCCGGGCGTACACAAAGCCTTCAACCAGACGCGGATTAGGCTCGGTTTGATTTTCGCATTGTTGGTTGCCCGCGCTGGTTAAGGCAAGCGTTAGGCCTTTATATAGGAGATTCATATGACCGTTATTTTAATAATATCGCAGCTACTATAGATCATTGGACAAGGCTCTTCGTATCTAAACCGCATCCACTGCAGAACTTTGCACCTGGTGAAATTTGGGCACCACACTGTGGGCATACATTGTTAGGCATAGCCTTTTCTTCTATACTTTTCGTTTCTTTCTCTACCTTCTCAATCATTTCTACTTTCTTGCCACATTGGTAGCAAAATCTGACACCCTCATAGAGCTCAGCACCGCACTCACAAGGAGCAATAGTCTTGAGCCTTAGAATAGATCCCTTTACCTTTTCAAAAATTTGCAGGAGTTTGTCTTCTCTTTCCTTTACCTGGTTATCTATTTCTCTAATTGCTTCGCACTTCTTTTTTATATTTTCCTCATCAAAGATCCCTTGTGAGGAATTTTCATAGACAAAACTTCCGAGTCCTTCTAAGGCCTTATTCTTTTGTTTCTGAAGGGTTTCTATTAGGTCATTAATTTTTTGGGTCTCAAATACTTCAGTACTGAATTCTTTGAATTCTTCCATTACGTATCTCCCTAAAACCTAACATTAGGCATCATAATAAATACATGCTACTGGATGTCTTTATTTTTTTCTGTGATTTCAATCAAGGAATCGGTGTAACTCGGGCAGGCTTAAACCTGAACTGTCCTTTTTGACGTCACTTCCTGGGTGAGTGACTCTATCTCGGCCCCATCCATAGTCTCCTTTTCGAGAAGACTTTTTGCTAATGCCTCAAGAAGATCAAGGTTTTCTGTAACGAGTTTTTTAGATGTATCGTATGCCTCGATTACTATTCTCTTAACCTCATCGTCTATATCAATTGCAGTCTTTTCGCTATAGTCTTTATGCCTAGCTATCTCTTTTCCAAGGAAGATATGTTCGTCTTTTTTCCCGAATGTGAGGGGACCAAGCTTTTCAGACATGCCCCACTCTGTAACCATCTTTCTTGCAAGGTTTGTTGCTCTCTCAAGGTCATTGCCAGCCCCTGTTGTCAAATGATTTAAGGCGATCTCCTCTGCAGCCCTGCCACCGAGCAAGACCGAGAGGGCCTTCATAAGATACTCTTTGGAATAGGTGTATCTGTCATCTATAGGCAACTGCTGTGTTACACCAAGTGCCATTCCCCTCGGGATAATACTTACCTTGTGTATTGGGTCAGTACCTGGAGTTAGCTTAGCAACAAGTGCGTGGCCTGCTTCATGATAAGCAGTATTATTCTTTTCTGTCTCGCTTATAATCATGCTCTTTCTCTCCACGCCCATCAGTACTTTGTCCTTTGCTGCCTCAAAATCAGACATCTCGACCTTGCTTTTTGATTTCCTTGCTGCAAGCAAGGCAGCCTCATTGACGAGATTTGCGAGGTCAGCACCTGAAAAACCAGGTGTTCCACGGGCTATCTGCTCAAGATTAACCTTCTCATCAAGGGGTATGTTTCTCGTGTGTACTTTGAGTATTTCAAGCCTTCCCTTAACATCGGGGTGCGAGACGACTACTTGTCTGTCAAATCTACCAGGTCTGAGAAGAGCCGGGTCGAGGACATCAGGCCTATTTGTGGCTGCAAGAATAATGATACCCTGATTTGTTTCAAAGCCATCCATTTCTACAAGGAGCTGATTCAGAGTCTGCTCACGCTCGTCATGCCCACCGCCAAGACCTGCTCCCCTGTGCCGGCCAACAGCATCTAACTCATCAATAAAAATAATGCATGGCGCATTCTTCTTTGCCTGGTCAAAGAGATCCCTTACCCTTGATGCGCCTACTCCTACAAATAACTCTACAAAGTCAGAACCTGATATCGAGAAGAAAGGTACCCCAGCCTCTCCTGCAATAGCCCTTGCAAGAAGGGTTTTACCTGTGCCTGGTGCTCCAACCAAGAGTACACCCTTAGGGATCTTACCCCCGAGCTTCTGGAATTTCTGGGGAGCCCTGAGAAAGTCTATTATCTCCTGAACTTCTGCCTTGGCCTCTTCTATCCCTGCAACGTCAGAGAATGTTACCTTCACTGACTTTTCAGAGGCCAATCTTGCTTTTGCCTTACCGAAGGATAGAGCCTTGTTACCGCCTGTTTGCATCTGTCGCATGAAAAATATCCATATGGCAGCAAGTAAGATTATGGGGCCCCAGGAGAAAAGGAGGTTCCAATACCAAGGATTCTGTTCTGTAGGTTTTACCGTAATCTTTACGTTCTGAGACCTTAAAACCTTCACGAGGTCTGGGTATGCCGGAGCATAGGTCTTAAACCTCTTTCCACCTTTTAGTTGCCCCGTTATATTGCTATCTTTTATGACAACATCTTCAACTTCGCCTGCCTCGAGTCTGGTCATAAACTCAGAGAATATGATCTCTTCTCCTGTCTTCTTAGGGACACTAAAAAGATTAAAAAGAAGTATAATTACTACCCCGATAAATAGCCAGACAAAGAGACTTCTATAAATGTTCAATTCCTTACCTCTAAATAGTTAGATTATTTTACCATATCATTGGCTTTTCGGTCACTGTTTCCCGTTACCTTCCATTAACTTCTTCTGTATCCCTATCAGACTATGTATACCCTCTTCTGCAAGTGTTAAAAGGTTATCTAATGTGGTTCTTGGAAAGGTCATTCCTTCTGCAGTCCCTTGTATTTCGACAAATCTGCCGTTTCCTGTCATCACAATATTCATATCTACCTCTGCAACAGAATCCTCTAGATAACAAAGGTCGAGTCTGGGCTCTCCATTTACGATCCCTACACTTATAGCAGCAAGATAATCCTTAATCGGAGTTTTTTCTATAAGCCCATTTCTTAGTGCATATCTCAATGCATCAGAAAGGCATATAAAGGCACCTGTTATTGCTGCTGTTCTTGTCCCCCCGTCTGCCTGTATTACATCGCAGTCTATCCATATTGTCCTTTCGCCAAGGGATGATAAGTCAACAACAGACCTGAGTGCCCTGCCGATAAGCCTTTGTATCTCGTGGGTCCTTCCACTAACCCTTCCTGCGCTGGATTCCCTTACAATCCTCGTTTGAGTTGCTCTCGGAAGCATGGAATACTCGGCTGTTATCCATCCTCTTTTCTGGTCCTTCATGAAAGGCGGAACCTTGTCCTCAATTGTAGCTGTACATATGACCCTTGTATTTCCCATTTCAATCAACACTGAGCCTTCAGCAACTTCTATGAAATTCCTCCGAATCTTGACTTCACGCATCTCATTGTTTTTTCTTCTATCAGGTCTCATTTAACCTCCAGTTTTTAGCTGATTGTTATTTTCTCTATATGTTTTATCTTGTTTTCGAGGAATCTTTCGCCAACTTTCATGAATCTATCAGGCGAATCAGTTACATAAAACTCTCTTAAGGGTTTCTCCTTCTGTTCTCGCTTCAACCCAGAAATCTCAAGAATTGCCTTTACTTCCTTTGCTACTTCAACTGCAGAGTCTATGAGTATCACAGCTTCACCCATTACCTTTGATATGACTTGTTTCAGTAAAGGATAATGAGTGCATCCAAGTACAAGAGTGTCTATGCCTTTATTCTTTATTTCCATGAGATATCTTTCGGCAATCATGATAGCGATATCTCCCTCTACCCATCCTTCCTCAACAAGGGGCACAAATAAAGGGCAAGGAAGACCAGATATTTCTATATCTCCGTCGATGGCGTTAATCAGCCTTGTATAAGAATTGCTCCTTATCGTTGCCTCTGTTCCTATAATCCCGATTTTTTTGTTCCTTGTTGCCTTGACAGCTGCCCTTACCCCAGGCTCAATGACTCCAATGACAGGAATGGGTACAACGCTTTTAATTCTATCGAGTCCTACGGAAGAAGCGGTATTGCAGGCCACTACAAGGAGTTTAATATCCTTTGAAAACAGGAACCTTGTGTTTTCGAAGGAATATCTGATAACTGTTTCCGGCGACCTTATACCATAGGGGACTCTTGCAGTATCACCAAGATAAATAGTGCCTTCATCAGGCATTCCTTTTACTATTTCCTTTAAAACGGTGAGACCACCTATTCCGGAGTCGAAGACACCAATTGGTCTATTCTTTTTGCTCATAATTTCACATTGCTCTTTAAATAATTGAATGTATTATCTTGGAACCTTCTTCAACGAACCGCAGATCCTAGCCATCCTCCACCTCAGACGGACAAGGTTTGAATAGGGGGGCGGAAATGAAAGCGAAGAAAGGAGTATTACTCATTTTTTTCATCATCCTTTGTGTCGCTCTGCAATTTATTTGTTTCATATGAAACCATTTCTTTTAAGGGATGGGAGAGATAAAGATGGCCCCCGAGTGTCTCTATCTCCTTACCTTCTATGAGAACCTTTACATCTTCGATTTCAGCTAAATTTGAGCTCAGGCTCTCATACAGACCCTTGAGAAGGAGAAATTCCATAAGGACATCGCCATGGAAATTCCTCCTAAACTCATCTGATAAATCAATATAGAGTATTCTGTTTTCATCTCGATAAATACCGAGGAGTCGCACGTCCTTTGGCATATCTGATACCTTCATATCTACAGGTCCCTTAAAGAATTCTTCTACTATGGCTTCTGCAATTGCTATCTGAGCGGTTCTCTTCAGAAGCCTTCTTTCTTCGATCTGGAGACGATTACCAACAGGATAGTAAATCTTTAAGGTGAAAAGGTCCTCTGCCTGAGGTAAGGGCGCAGTTCTCTCTTCCGTGACTTGATTATGAGAGACCTTCGAAAAATAAAGATACCCTCCGGCCAAACCGCCTATGAAAAGCATTCCCAGTAGTATTATGATCGAAAACTTTTTCTTCTTCGTACTACACTCCGTCCAATATACGCATAGAGCTTAGAGCATAGTGCAGAGAGTTTTTGGTCTCAGCTCTTTTCCCTTTGCCATAAGCTCTTTGATACAATTACTGTCCATATGCAGCAAACCCTTTTATAATGGAATTAATCAGTCTTGTTCTCATCTGCTGGTCATAAACGATAGATCTTGGTGAAGGTAATTCTATCATAACGGAAGGAGTACTGGTAGAGTTGAGAATTGGTAAAGACATTTCCCTATAAATAACGCTCTTATTAAATTCATCTTTGAGTGCCTTTCCGATGTTCTCAGCAAGGGCTTTGCTTTTCCCGATATATTTTTTCTGCCTTGATGAAAGACTATAAAGGTCGACGATCTCGTCAGAGCTCTCGTCTTTGAATTTAGCAACATAGAGAACAAAATTCTCAGACATCGAAGAATGAAGGCTTAAAAACACATCAGGGGGCTTTTGATTGACAAACTTTATTCTTTCGATAAGCGACATATACTGATCTCCCTTGCGTGTAAGAAAGACCTTCTTACCTTTCTTTGAGAGGATTGTCTCTAAATCTTGAGCCAGACCGAGACTTAAATCTTTTTCTTTGGTATTACCAGAGGTAATACCAAAATCATAGCCGCCATGTCCTGCATCAATGACAAAGATTTTAGGGAGCATTTGTACGGCTTGTTTCTCACCTTTCTGTATGTCGAATACAAGCCTTGCTGGTGAAGAAAGTCTCAAGAGTTTTATCTCGCCCTTTTCTCGCAGATTTATTGTTAATACTTTATCCGCGGGTACCATCTCAAAGGGAAGGTCCTTCTGTGCTATCAGATTGAATGGTGCCGGGAATTCTATTATTATTTGAGAGGGGGAGGTAGTAGCTTTTGTTTTAGCAACGAATGATTCTTCAGACTCAAAGACAATACGTATAAACCCTTCCTGTTTGCTGAACTTCAGCAGGACCTCAGTCTTTTTCTGGGCAAACAGGGGAACTGTCATAACCAGCAAGACGAAAAATAAAAAAAACCCTCTTTTCACTTGGAAATAAGCCCTCCTGTCATTATAGAAAATAGAAAACGGTTCTTCTCCAGTTACAAAAGGGGTTCAAGGATTCGGGGATTCAAGGGTTCAAGTCCGCACCAGGCAGACCACCTGAATTCCTGATTACTTGAATCTTTTCAAATTCATTAACTAATTTAGAGGTGAACGACAATAACATTTTTTGGTGGAGGCGGCGGGAATTGAACCCGCGTCCGAAAGTACTACTCTCAGGCTTCTACATGTTTGTCCTGCCTATTGATTCTCGGATCCCAGGCTGCCGGAAGGCTGGCGTCCTGAAATCCCATCCCCTTAATCTCACCCCAGGGTCAGGGGAAAGTCCCTGGAGCCAGCCTGCTGTATGACGCTGTCCCCTGAAACACAGACAATTTCAGGGCAGCGTGCCGCTTATTTAATTAAGCAGCAAGTGCCAGTTCGTTATTGGCGTTTGTGTTTGTTTCCGCCTTTTTACGTGGTGACGGAACCACGACATGCGACCCGAGCCTCATAACCCCCGTCGAGCCCTTTCGCCCCCGGCTTACCGTAATGGGTGATGAGTTATGCGTAATAAACTTTTACACATAACGTATAACGCTTTACGCATTATGACTTTTTATGGCTCTTGCTATTTCTCTCCTTGCCTCTCTTTCTTTTATTGTTTCCCTTTTTTCAAAGAGCCTTTTACCCTTCGCAACTCCGATTTCAACCTTTGCAAAGGAATCCTTAAAATAAATCTTGAGCGGGATCAGCGTATATCCCTTTGTAGCGGCTTTACCACTCAGTTTGTCTATCTCTTCCCTGTGCATGAGGAGTTTTCTCGTCCTCAGAGGGTCATGGTTCAAAATATTTCCGTGACTGTAAGGGCTGATATGACAGTTCAGGAGGAAAGCCTCTCCTTCTTTAGTAAGAACGTAACTGTCTTTTAAATTAGCCTTGCCCTCTCTCAGGGACTTCACCTCTGTCCCCAATAAGGCAATGCCTGCCTCTACGGTCTCCTCAATATGATAATCATGGTATGCTTTTCTGTTCTGGCATACAATCTTCACTACCTAATTTTACCATTTTCTACACCCTGCCTACAGAAAAATACTGAAAACCCTTTTCCCTGAGCCTCTGCGGTTCATAGATATTTCTCAAATCGAAGAAATAAGGTTCCTTAAGGAGCCTCTTCAGTCTATCGAGCTCGAGATTTCTGAACTGGTTCCACTCGGTCACAATGACAAGTCCGTTCGCACCATTCACAGCCTCATAAGGGTCTTTACAGTATGTTATGTCAGGTAAAATACTGTGTGCACCCTTCATGGAAACAGGGTCGTAAGCCCTAATCTTCGCATTCTCTTTAAGGAGTTTTTGAATGATATTGAGGGATGGGGCATCCCGGATATCGTCTGTGTTCGGCTTGAAAGAAAGCCCCAAAATCGCAATCGTCTTGCCTTTAAAAGAACCCATGGCATCCCTGATCTTTTTGATCATTGATTCCCATTGCCTTTCATTTGTCCTTACCGCTGCATTAACAATGCCAAGATCGACACCATGCTCTTCAGCCATCTTTAAAAGGGCCCTTGTGTCTTTTGGAAGACAGGAGCCACCATAACCAGGTCCAGGGTGAAGAAATTTTGGGCCTATTCTCTGGTCAAGACCCATGCCTCTTGCAACCATATGGATATCAGCGCCTACCTTCTCACAGAGGTTTGCAATCTCATTGATAAAAGAGATCTTAGTTGCAAGAAAAGAGTTAGAAGCATATTTAATTAGTTCTGCAGTCTCGATATTTGTTGTTACAAAAGGGGTTTCTATGAGATAGAGTGGCTTATAGAGATCCCTCATAATAGCGATAGCCTGTTGACTATTTGCGCCAATGACGACTCTGTTTGGCCTCATAAAGTCCTCTATTGCAGAGCCTTCCCTGAGGAATTCAGGGTTTGATACGATATCAAAATCAACCTGCTCCTTAAGATTCTTCGAGACTATCTTCCTTATTCTGTCACCTGTTCCAACGGGGACGGTACTCTTCGTGACAATAACCTTATACCCATCCAGATTTGAGGCTATTTCCTTGGCGACTTCCTCAACATACTTTAGGTCTGCTGAGCCATCCCCTCTTGGAGGGGTACCAACGGCTATAAATATTACCAGAGAAGACCTGACAGCATCTGCTATATCCGTGCTGAAAGTGAGCCTTCCCTCTTTAATATTTCTCTGTACAAGTTCTTCAAGTCTCGGTTCATAGAAAGGCACAAGTCCCTCTTTTATGGATTTTATCCTCTTTTTGTCCTTGTCAATGCACGTGACTGATACACCAAATTCCGCAAAACAGGCCGCTGTTACAAGGCCTACATAACCCATTCCAATTACCCCTATATGCATGTCAACTCCTTTTTAAATTATTGTTTTCCCATGCCTTTGCATATTTTAAGAAGGTATAATAACTGTAAAGAAGTGACAGTATCAATCCATATTGCCCGTCGAGGAACCCCAACCTCAAGAAAAACATTTTTGAGAATGTGAGGAAAGGGCGCAATGTGAGGGAGAGCACACCGGGTCTGAAACCCCGTCTTCCTATCTCATTTGCCGAGAGAGTTGAATAGTCTTCTAACTTCTTTAAGAAATCAGCGAGGGTTCTTGAGGTATGATGCTCCATAGGATTTTTTAGATACTTTGTGCTTCCTTTAACTACTACCCTTTCATGTACTTCACGCTCTTCAATATGTGCCCTATCTTTCCTGAAAAGTCTGAGGGTATAATCTGGCCACCACCCACCGTGCCTTATCCACCTGCCGAGGAAAAAATTCTTTCTCGGTATGTAGAAACCACTGTGGGTTTTATCATCAAGAGCCTGAGAAATCTCTGATTTCAGTTCTGGTGTTAGCCTCTCATCGGCATCCAGTATCAGGACCCAGAGCATGGACGCCCTGTCAATACCTTTCTGTTTCTGCTTCGCATATCCCTTCCATTCTTCCTGAAACACTTTCTCTGTGTATTCTTTGCAGATACCAACGGTTCGATCAGAACTGTAAGAATCAATTACTATTATTTCAGAAAAATCCTTTACACTTTCAATGGTATCTTTAATATTTTTTTCTTCATCTTTTGTTACGATCACTACTGATATGGGTGTCAATGATTCCCTCCAAAGGGGCAGCTCTTTTTGTATGGTATATTAATGTATGATTATTATTCCTGCAATAGATTTGAAAGATGGGCAGTGCGTCAGACTTTTCCAGGGTAAGAGAGATGCAGTGACACTATATTCGAATAATCCTGCAGCAACTGCGAAACGGTGGGAATCCTATGGGGCGGGGCTGATTCATATCGTTGACCTCGACGGTGCATTCACAGGGAATCAGACCAACTTCGATGCCATAGTAAAAATCAGACAATCAGTAAAAATTGCCCTCCAGGTGGGAGGAGGCATAAGGCATATCGAAAGTATCACAAAACTCTTTTCAGCGGGGATTGAGAAAGTAATCCTCGGGACTGTAGCCATCGAAGATCCTGGATTCTTAATCTATTCCTGTGGTAAACATCCTGGCAGGGTCTTAATTGGCATTGATGCGAAAGAAGGGATGGTAGCTATCAAGGGATGGGAGGAGGTTACATCTCTTACTGCAAAGGAACTTGCAAGCCGGTTACAAATTGTAGGTGCCGCAGGTGTCATCTATACAGACATAGCGAGAGATGGTACCCTTTCAGGTCCAAATATCGAGGCTATCAGAGAGATAGTTGAAAGCGTTACGATTCCCGTGATCGCTGCCGGTGGAGTCTCCAGTATCGAGGATATTAAAAATCTCATGAGGATAAAGAACCTCTGGGGAGTGATAACAGGAAAGGCAATTTATTCAGGAACGCTTGACCTGAAAGAAGCAATACAAACTGTGACGCATAATGGGTGATGCGTGATTTCTTAACCCAAGCGTTGCATTAACAAGGAGGCAGACATGCTGAAAAACCCCTGCAAATCGACAAGATTTTATTCTGATACACGTGACCGTAGATTTCACCTTTTGTGTATTCCTGAAAAGGCTGGCAGACCACATGGGAGGGCTGTAAGGTGTCGATGGCAGGGCTTTCTCATCACATCTGCCTCCTCAAACAAATAAAATTTATGCAATTGGTGGGTTAATTCTGGATTCAATACTTTAAGGGAATCGAGATGACCATTGGCTCACATAGGAGCATGAAAATGCCTTATATCCCCCCTTTGGAAAATGGGAGTAAAGGGGGATTTTAAGAATAAATGTGTCCATTTGCAAATATTATAAAATCTCCCCTTCCCCTCTTTGCCAAAGAGGGGTATTTTCTGGTCAACGACTGTGTAGTGAAAATTATTGTTGCGGCAATACGCAAAAAATGAAATAGATGAATGAGTGCGATATGTTAAAGTTCATAGACCCATCATGCATTACATATTACGCATTACGGATTTCAGATGTTTGCTAAAAGAATAATACCCTGTCTCGATGTAAAAGACGGACGTGTAGTTAAAGGTGTAAGCTTTGTCAATTTGAGGGATGCGGGTGACCCTGTTGAGAATGCAAAGTTCTATGATGAGCAGGGAGCTGATGAGCTTATATTTCTCGATATTACCGCTTCCCACGAAAAGAGAAAAATAATCTTGGATGTCGTCATGAAAACTGCAGCAGACGTATTTATGCCCCTTACTGTCGGAGGAGGAATTAGGACCCTCGATGATATCAGAGACCTTCTGAAAGCTGGATGCGATAAGGTATCAATTAACACTGCTGCTGTGAAAGATCCCTATTTTATAAGCAGAGCTGCTGAGAAGTTTGGGACTCAGTGTATAGTAGTTGCGATCGATGCGAAGAGAGTATATGGTAGTTTGCCTGATACCACTGGCGAAAAGTGGTTTGATGAGCCGTCGCTGAACGAAGTTTGCCTTAAACTGCCTGAAAAAATACCCCCTATTCCCCCCTTAGTAATCCCCCCCCGCCCACCTTTAGCAAAGGGGGGATGGGGGGATTTATCGGGGGGCAAGGGGGGATTATGGGCAATCTCAACTCATGGCGGGAGAAAGATGAAACTTATAGATGCCGTTAAATGGGCCATAAAAATGGAAGAGCTTGGAGCAGGTGAGATCATGCTTACCAGTATGGATAAAGACGGGACTAAAGACGGATATGATATTGAATTAACTCGTGTTATATCGGAGTCTGTCTCCATTCCTGTTATTGCCTCAGGTGGAGCAGGGAACCTCGAACACTTATACGAAGCCCTCGAATATGGAAAGGCAGATGCGGTCCTTGCGGCTTCCATATTTCATTACAGGGAATACTCAATTAGGGAAGCAAAGGAATATCTCAAGGCAAGGGGAGTGCCTGTAAGGCTTTAGTAGTTCTTTCTATCCTCAGAGTGTCAATTATTTCATTGGCGACTGGTGAAACCCTGAATGTGGATGTGTCATTTCCTTTGATGCCTATGACCTCTACCTCAGAAAGATTCTTTGCATCGGAATACCTTGCACAGAGAGAAGCGGCAACTTGTAAAGCCTTATCAGTAATCTCTCCTACTACCAATGTTGTCGGACTTCCATAACCCTCAACTTTCAAAAGATAACCTTTTCCTGAGAGGGAACATATTTTCTCATTCTCAGCCTTATTTCTTCCAACTATAATCTTACAAGAGGGAGAGAACCTGAAGTGCCTACCTATTTTCAAAAGGTTTAGATCATGGAAATCCGGATCAGGAGTGTAAGTGAGCAGGTCTTTAAGCCTGTGTGCAAAATTAGGTTCTGTGAGAAGACATCCCCCTGCAGGTGCAGGATAATCTGTAAGACCGGACTCTTTTGCAAGGGCTATTTGTGGCTTTCTTGAGCGACCTCTAAAGTCATAGAGCATGTTCCTATTTATTATTCCTTTGACTTCAGGGATTGTAACTTTCAATAGTTTTGCACTGAGTGGCCTTAACACATAATCTGTAACGCCTGCCTCCTTATCAATAAGATAGAGTACATCTTTTCTCTGGCTCATTGGTCTCTGGCCGAGCACTTCACCTGCTATAATGAAATCTGCTCCTGTCTTCTTCATAAAATCCCTTGCCTCTTTAAGCATAAGGATTCTGCAATCTATACAAGGGTTCATATTCTTACCGTAACCAAATTTAGGTTTTTTTACTATCTCTATGAATCGATCTGATATTTCGCAGAGTTTAACCTCAAACCCGAACTTTTCTGCAGAGGGAAAGAGGCATTTAGAGCACAAAGCCCTGTCAGATATTTCGTGCTCGAAAGGTGTTAAGAATTTTAATGCCGTAACTTCGACTCCCTGCCTGAGGACTGTCAGGATCGAGAGTGTGCTGTCAAGGCCACCTGAGAATAATGCAACTGCTCTATAAGTCATGGGTCTTCATCATATTAATAGATTTCGCTGAATAGGGTTCCAGGATTCAAGGATTCGAGGGTTCAAGTGCTTATTTTTTAATCACTCAGCTCCTTGAATCTTGACCTCTCACGTTATTATGTCGGAACTTCTTAGAGATAGGCCTTAATGTATTTCTGATTTATCACGATTTACGGCTAAGGACTTTCGTAATTGGTCAGGTGTTGCCACTGCTGTACCAACCTTACCAACAACTATCCCTGCTGCATGGTTTGCGATAACAGCAGCCTCTTTCATACTTGCACCTGCTGCATGGGCAATAGTAAAAGCAGCTATTACCGTATCTCCTGCACCTGTTACATCATATACATCTCGTGTAACAGTAGGGATATGTGTTACTTTTTCCTTTTCAAAAAGACTCATGCCCTGTTCACCTCGTGTAATAAGCACCGCCTCGCATGACAGGGTTTTCAGAAGTGTTCTCCCTGCATTTATGAGAGATTTCTCATCCTCAATTTCTATACCTGATGCAAGGGAAGCCTCTGCAAGGTTAGGGGTGATAAGAGAGACATTTTTATACAGATTAAAATGACCTACCTTAGGGTCAACAGAGACAAAGATATGAGAGGGCTTCGAATTCTTGAGTACCTCTCTTATGAGTTCTGAAGAAATAACTCCTTTCTTATAGTCTGATATAATCACCGCATCATGGTTAGGTATCATCTTGCGTATATACTCCAAGAGCCCCCTGAAGACCTTACCGTCTAACCTATCTTTGTCTTCCTTATCAAACCTCACTACCTGCTGATTATGGGCAATCACTCTTGTCTTTACTATTGTGGTTCTTGTACTCCGAAAAATACCCTGACATTGTATACCCCGTTCATCAAGGAGGTTCATCAAAACATCTCCAGACCTATCATTGCCTATTACCCCTACGATTGATGCACTGCCTCCGAGGGCCACTATGTTATGTGCTACATTTGAAGCCCCTCCAAGAAGAAAGTCCTCTTTTGTAACCTCTACAATAGGGACGGGAGCTTCTGGAGATATCCTGCTCACCCTCCCCCAAATATAGCGGTCGAGTATTAAATCTCCTATGACAAGTATCTTTTTCTTTTTAAATTCTCTGAGAATCCTGCTATAAGCCATGTGGGACTCCATTGTTATTTTAACTTCCTTTCTCTTAGTTTTCAACCCACAAAGCGGATTAACCTTGACAAAATAATTCTATTTTATGTTATATAGGTATACAAAATTATTTAAATCCCAAATCCAGCGATAAGCAATTATAGCTAAGAATTATTTGGAAAAACAGATTATTTATTGTTACCTGTGACAGAGATATCAGTAAAAGGCATTCATGAATGGTTTTCAGTCTATCCAACCTGTTCT
>Ga0315282_10000854_pt1 | contig 59632 bp, 44 predicted proteins | sample YL17G07_20_MG_FD_203693 | JGI IMG/M metagenome (GOLD analysis project Ga0315282, IMG submission 203693) | Sediment microbial communities from Yellowstone Lake, YNP, Wyoming, USA - YL17G07_20 | ecosystem: Environmental > Aquatic > Freshwater > Lake > Sediment | place: USA: Wyoming | collected...
CTTCGCCGAAGTAGGCCTGAGTCGCCTTCTTCCGAACCTCGCGCAGGCTGTTGATATAGTCGGCAAAGGCCAGGTGGCACTCGGAGAGGTTCGTGACCTCCGCCGGCCAGTAGTTCATCTGGACGTTGATGTTGGAGTGGTAGTCGGAGCACCACGGCGGGGTGTTGCTCTCGTTCCATAGGCCCTGCAGGTTGGCCGGCAGTGAACCAGGCCGGGACGAGCTGATGAGCAGATATCGGCCGTACTGGAAGAAGAGGCTCTCCAGGCCGGGGTCTACAGCGCCCTTGGTGTACGCGTCCAGCCGCTCGTCCGTGGGCAGGGCAGCGGATTTGGGACCGACCTTGCCCAGGTCCAGGCTCACGCGCCCGAACAGCTTCCGGTAGTCCTTCACGTGCGCGGCCAGAAGTGACGAGTAACGGGCCTTCGCGGCGGCGGCGATATCGGCGGTGACCTTGCCGTGCGGGTCGTCGCCGCGCCAGCCCTTATCGTAGACCGGCAGGTAGCTTGTGCGCGCGGCCAGGTAGACGGTGAAGCCGTTGACTCCCTTCAGTTCCAGCCCGCCCTGATTTGCCGTCACCTTCCCGCCGTCGTTTGCCACGAGCACCTGAGCCTCGTACTTGAGACCGTTATCCAGCGCGCCGGCCTGGGTGATGCGATTGCCTTCGGCGGTCACCGAACCGGTGTGAGCATCGTTCAGCCGGACAGTCCCCGAATACGCACCCGGCTTGCTCGCCGTAAAGCGTACCACGATCACCTGCGCTGGAGCACTGCAGAAGCACTCGCGCCGGTAGCCGATCCCGTCCGCCTTGTAGTTTACGCTCTGAACAGCCCGCGATATGTCCAGCTCTCTCCGGTAGTCCTCGATCTGCCCGTGCCTGAGGTTGATGAAGACATCGCCAAAGTTCTGGTAGTTGCCGGTATCCGACTCATCTCCGGTCCACAGGCTGATCTCGTTAAACTGGATGTGCTCCTCCGGCGCCGATCCGAACACCATGCACCCGATTCGCCCGTTGCCTACGGGCAGCGCCTGGGTCTCCCACCTCCGCGCGGGCTGGCGATACCAAAGCGTTGGCGTGCCCTTGCGCCCGATCTCGCGAGGTCCGGCCTCTTCAGCCTCACCCACCTGACAGACGACCGCGAGCGCAAAGAGCGATGCGACTCCGGCGGCGATTCCGATAGAGCTCATAACAGGTTACCTCCCGTCACGCCATTGACCGTTTCATCGGCGCCTTCAGTAATTGTAACAGCTAGAACGCTTCATGTCGACGGGATTTCCCATACAGGTTTGGGAATCCGTGCCGCACCGATCGCGTTTTCCTGCTTTTCGGAGACACCGAAGCACCCTGATACCGGATCGTCGAGATCACCTTACCCAAACCGGTATTCTTCTCAGGACACCGCGGGCATGGGACATGCTAGACTGCGGATATAGCGACTACTTCCACGAGGCAGGCCGCCATGTGCGACTCGTTCACCACTCTCCTGAAGTACCTCTTCCTGGTGGTTTCATCAGCCGTAGTGATCCTCCTTTCGGCATTCGCGGGCCAGATGCGCTGAGCACCCGATGGACGGAAGAATGCATTCCGGGCAGGTGTCAGGCTGGCTCGCGGGCAATATGTAGACATAGAGTCCTGTCTGGGCATCGTCCGGGCAGGAGTGGAAAGTCGCATTCCCGTGCGAGTGGAAAGGAGCGATCAGACTGAGCGACGAGCAAGGGCAGCCTCCCGTACGGCAGGCGAGCAGGAGCTGGAGGATCGCCGCCGCATCCGTGGTGGCAATCGCGGTCGCAGCGGGCGTTCTCTACTGGGTGGCAAGCCGCGGACACGTCTCCACCGAAGACGCGCAGATTGCCGGAGACCTGGTTCCGATCACGGCGCGTGTGGCTGGATACGTCGATTCGGTTGAGGTTGTGGACGGCCAGGATGTGTCCGCGGGGCAGCTGCTCGTGCGGCTTGACCGGCGGGACCTGGCGTCGAGAGTAGGGCAGGCTGCGGCGGACGAGAACTCGGTGCGCGCGCAGGCTGCGGCGGCGGCGGAGCAGGTGTCTGTCGTTCAGAGGACAGCGCCGGCAGGCGAGCAGGGGGCGGGAGCAGGTGTTGCGGCAGCGCGGTCCGCGGTGGCGGCGGCTGAGACCCAGACGGCGGCCGCGGAAGCTCAGGCAGGATCCGCCGAGGCAGGTGTCGAGTCGGCGCGCAGCGTTGTCGCAGGCGCACAGAGCGAGCTCCGGTCCGCGGCGGCACAGGTTCAGTCTGCCGAGGCAGGGCTGGCGGCGGCCCAAGCGGACGTGACATCCGCCGAGGCCCAGGCCAAGCGGGCATCGGCCGACGCCGAGAGGTTCAGACACCTCTATGCAAGCGGAGCGGTGTCCGGGCAGCAGCTTGACGCTGCCGAGGCGGCGGCTACGAGCGCGGAGGCGGCGCTCAAGGCGGCGCGCGACAGAGCCGACATCGGCGAAGCAGCCGTGAGGCAGGCGCGAGCGCGGCAGGCAGGCTCAGAGGCGGGGCTGAAGCAAGCGAGCGCGGGGCTGGCGGCTGCCAGGGCAGGCGCCGCACAGGCAGGCGCTGGAGTTCGGACGGCTCAGACTGCCGTGGCTCAGGCTCAAGCCCGGCTGAACCAGGCAATATCGGGCCACGCCGCTACCGAGACCACGCCTCAGCAGATAGCCATCAGCAAGCAGCAAAGCAGGGCAGCGGGCGCGCGAGTCGGACAGGCTGCGGCTGCTCTCCGAGCCGCTCAACTGCAACTCTCTTACACTACGATCACCGCGCCGGTGAGCGGCAGAGTGGCTCAGAAGAGCGTCGAACCGGGGCAGTTCGTCCAGCCGGGCCAGTTGCTTATGGCGGTCGTACCTCTCCATAACGTGTGGGTCGTGGCGAACTTCAAGGAGACGGATGTCGGCAGGATTCAGCGGGAGCAGCCTGCCGTCGTGCAGGTGGATGCGTATCCCGGCCGTCGGTTCCGCGGAAGAGTAGAGAGCATAAGCCCTGCGAGCCAGGCACAGTTCAGCCTGCTGCCTCCCCAGAACGCCACGGGGAACTTCATTAAGGTGGTGCAGCGAATCCCGGTCAAGATCGTGTTTACGGACCGAATCCCGAAGGACGTGGTCCTTCGTCCTGGGCAGAACGTGGTAGCGACCGTCTACCTGACGCGCAAGTGAGGGTAGGGACTTGGAAGCGCCTGCTCAGGCCGTAGAAGAAGGCGGTTGGAGTCCCACCGGCCCGCCGGGGATAATCGCCCTGGCCGTTATGCTGGCCACGTTCATGGAGGTGCTGGACAGCACCGTCGTGAACGTGTCCCTTCCTCATATCGCGGGCAACCTGTCTGCCACGGTAGATGAAGGCACGTGGGTGCTCACGAGCTACCTGGTCGCGAACGCCATTGTACTGCCGGCAACCGGGTGGCTCAGCATGCTGTTCGGACGAAAGCGCTACTATATGGCTTCCGTCGCCGGGTTCACCATCTCGTCGTTCCTGTGCGGACTTGCGCCATCGCTGCCGTTCCTGGTTGCCTGCCGGGTGGCGCAGGGCTTCGCCGGAGGTGGGCTCCAGCCGATCTCGCAGGCCATTCTTCTCGAGACCTTTCCCATCCGGCGGCGTGGAATCGGCATGGCGATATTCGGGATCGGAGTGGTGTTCGCGCCGATCATCGGGCCGACCCTCGGCGGCTGGATCACGGACAACCTCACCTGGCGATGGATCTTCTACATCAATATTCCTGTTGGCATGCTTCCGCTCTTGATGTCGCAGAGGTACGTTCTCGACCCTCCCTACCTGCGCCGGGGTGTGGCGGGGGTAGACTACATCGGCCTGGGCCTGCTTGCGGTCGGCATAGGCTGCCTCCAGATCGTGCTCGATACGGGCGAACGTCACGATTGGTTCGGTACCTCCTGGGTTCTGGGTTTCGCGGTCGTCTCGGCGGTCGGCATCATCGCGCTCATCGTCTGGGAGAGTTTCGCTCGGAATCCGATCATCGACCTGAGCGTCTTCGGGGTCCGCAACTTTGCCCCGGCAGCGATTCTGATCTTCGCGCTGGGGATCGCCCTCTACGGCAGCCTTGTGCTGCTGCCGATTTTTCTGCAGACGCTGCTTGGGTATTCCGCATATCTGAGCGGGCTGGCTATGTCGCCCGGCGGGCTGGGCAGCCTGGTGTTCATGCCCCTGGTGGGGTATCTGGTCGGCAGGCGGGACGCCAGGTACCTGGTGGTCTTCGGTCTGCCCGTCGTCTCGTTCTCGATGTTCATGATGGCCCGCTACAACCTGCAGATCAGCTTCTGGGACGCTGCCCTGCCGCGGATCGTAATGGGGGTCGGACTGGCGTTTCTTTTCGTTCCTCTCGCGACTGTCGGCTTTGCCTTCATGCCGCGGGAGAAGACCGGCATGGCAACGGGCATCTTCAACCTGATGCGCAATGTCGGAGGCAGCTTCGGCATTGCCGCTGTTACGACTACGCTTGCCAGGCGTTCCCAGTTTCACCAGGTAAGGCTCGTTGGCACTGTGACCCCCTACAATCCCGTCTTTCAGGAGTGGCTCCGCACGGCGGCAGCCACGTTCTCAGCGCACGGGCAGCCTCCGTTCCTTGCGCAGAAGGCGGCGACGGGACTTGCCTACGCGAGCGTTCTTCAGCAGGCCACGACGATGTCGTTCATCGACACGTTCTGGCTGCTCGGCATAGCTATGCTGGCCTTGATACCGCTCGTCTTCATCATGCGTCGGGCGCCGAGAACGGGCGGCCCAGTTGTGCCGGGATAGCCTAGGAGGCGGACAGCGAATATGCACGTGGCAAAACGGGTCTTCAGCGGCATTCAGCCTACAGGACTGGTGCACATCGGCAACTATCTTGGCGCGATCAAGACGTGGGTCGATCTTCAGCACCGGTATGAGAGCTTCTTCTGCATTGTAGACTACCATGCGATCACGGCGCCATACGATCCCCGTCAGATGCAGGAGAGTATCTTCGATGCGGCTGTGGTGAACATAGCCGCGGGACTGGACCCGGAGAAGGCTGTGATATTCGTCCAGTCGCACGTGCCGGAGCATGCCGAGCTGTGCTGGCTCCTCAACACGATCACCCCGATGGGCCGGCTCTCGCATATGACGCAGTTCAAGGAGAAGGCGAAGCTTTACGCGGGAGAGGTGAACGCCGGGCTGTTCGATTACCCGGTGCTGCAGGCGGCGGACATACTGCTCTACAAGGCGTCGGTTGTGCCGGTCGGAGAGGACCAGGTGCAGCACGTCGAGCTGACCCGGGACATCGCCCGGAAGTTCAACGTCACGTTCGAGGAGACATTCCCCGAGCCGGAGGCGGTTCTCTCGACCGCCGGGCGGATAATGGCGCTCAACGACCCGACCAGGAAGATGAGCAAGAGCATCCCCGGAAGCTACATTGCGGTCACCGCGCCGCGCGAGAAGATCAGGGAGCAGATGATGCATGCCGTGACGGACTCCGGGCCGCAGCCCGGCATCCCGATGAGCCCCGGCACGTCGAATCTGTTCACGTTGATGCGCGAGTTCTCTCCCCCGGAGACCTACGGGCGGTGCCTGAAGGAGTACGAAGACGGGACGATCCGGTATTCGGAGATGAAGGAAGCGCTGGCAGGGGACATGGCGGCCGTTCTCGCGCCGATCCGGGAGGCGGCAGCCGATCTCTCATCCAAGCCGGGCTTCGTCCATGACGTGCTCGCAAACGGCGCACGCAAAGCCCGATCCGTCGCAGAACGGACGATAGTCGAGGTCAAACTGAAGATGGGGCTGTTGTAGGGGCGAGGAGCGAGGCGTACAGGCCGGCGCTCGCTCCTCACCTCTCGCTGCTGGTTCCTCGCCCCTCACATATGCAATTTCGCTCCGTGGGCGTGGCCGGCGTGTCGCTCCTCGCGAATGCGGTCCTCTATGCGGAACGACACTCTGAGATCGGCCTGCCACTCGCTGATCTTGCCGTTCTCGACATTCGCGCTGAGGTTCGTCACCTCGACGCTCTCGATGTTCTCGAGCGTTTTGGATGCATCATCCAGCGCGGCCTGGACCGCCTTCTCCCAGCTCTGGCTGGATGTACCGACGAGTTCGATGACCTTGGCTACGGGCATTGGCTCCGCCTCCCACCGGTTCGATATCGACAGGCATATACCCCGGCGGTGAGCCCGTGAAACGACGCGCAGTGGCCGGGGCGTCAACCGGCCGTGTCTCGCGCCACAAGGGCGTGGGTACCAGCCGACACCGGCTGTTCAGCGATCCGTGTGAAACTACCTGTTTCCTCATCGTCTCAGTTTGTAGTAGTATTGATGTTGGGAAGCGGCCGGATATACGGTACCTGCTAGAGGAACAAGGGGGCATGACATTGGTTGACAAGGGGTTAACGCGGCGGGAGTTCTTGAAGGGGGCGACGATGACGGCGCTGTTGCTCGCAAGCGAGGAACTTCTTGCCGCAGAAGCGCCGCCTGCAGCGGCGCCGAGCGGGCCGCCGGTCGGATGCGGCGTGGTCGGCGTCGGCGCGCAGGGCAAAGAGCTGCTCGCCGCGCTCTCCAGGCTGGAATCCGCCAAGGTGCTTGCATTCTGCGATTCCTACGAGCCGTTCCTGAACCGTGCCAAGGAGATCGCACCGGCTGCAGCGGCCTATCAGGACCATCGTAAGCTGCTCGACAGCAAAGACGTGCAAGCGGTCTTCGTGGCCACGCCTTCGCACCTGCACAAAGACATCGCGCTGGCTGCGCTGCAGGCCGGAAAGCACGTCTACTGCGAAGCGCCGCTCGCCACGACGATACAGGACTGTAAAGAGATCGCGCTCGCGGCGAAAGGCGCCAAGCAGGTCTTCCAGGTCGGCCAGCAGTTCCGCGCGAACAAGCTGCAGAGGCACGTGCTGAAGTTCGTCAGAACCGGGGTGCTCGGCACGTGCGTTCAGGCGAGAGCGCAATGGCATAAGAAGGAGAGCTGGAAGCGGATCGCTCCGACTCCGGAGCGCGAGGAGGAGCTGAACTGGCGGCTGTCGAAAGCCACATCCGCCGGCCTGCCGGGCGAGGTCGGAATCCACCAGTTCGATGTGATCAACTGGTATCTGGACGCGCTTCCCGTGTCCATCGTGGGATACGGGGGCATTCTGCACTGGAAGGATGGCCGGGACGTGCCGGACACGGTGCAGTGCATATTCGAGTACCCAAGCGGAGTGCGAGCAATCTTCGATGCGACTCTTGCGAGCTCGGCGGAAGGGGCCTACGAGCTTTTCCAGGGCAGCGACGGCGCGATACTCCTGCGCGATGAGCGATCGTGGCTGCTCAAGGAGGCCGATGCGCCGATGCTCGGCTGGGAGGTCTACGCCCGCAAGGAGAAGGTCGGCGATGACAGCGGAATATGCCTGATCGCCGACTCGACGAAGTACATAAAGGCCGGCAAGGAGCCGGGCAAGGAAGCGCCGACCGAGCCGGGCAAGAACGCGCTTGTGAACTCCGTCGAGTCGTTTGTGCTGGCCGTGCAGCAGGGGGGCGAGCCTGCGTGCTCGGCCGAGCAGGGCTACCGCGCCGCTGTGACGGCTATCAAGGCGAACGAAGCCGTGCTCTCGGGAACCAAAGTCACGCTGCCGAAGGAGCTGTTCGATCTACAAACATAAGGAGGCAATGAGAAAAGATGGATCTGGAGAACAAGAAAGAGGAAGAGCAGGAGAAAACGGGCCTCATGTCGCGGAGAGAGTTCATCAAGGCGGCAGGGGCGACTGCGGCAACCGTAATGGTTGCTTCCGTAGCTAAGAGTCCGGTGTACGCGGTGGCGCCTGGGCGGGTGATCGGCGCGAACGACCGCATCGGCGTGGGATTCGTCGGCGTCGGAGGAATGGGCGGCAACCACGTAGACGTGCTGAAAGGGATTTCAGCCGAGGCCAACGCCGTGCACGTGGCGGTGTGCGACCTCTGGGAGAAGCGGAAGCAGGAAGCCAGAGAGGCGGCGGGCGTGCCCGAGTCGAAGGTCTACCACGACTACCGCAAGCTGCTCGAAGACAAGGACGTAGACGCCGTCATCGTGGCGACGCCCGAGCACTGGCATGCGCCCGTAACCATCCACGCTCTGGAGGCGGGCAAGCACGTCTACTGCGAGAAGCCCATGACTCGGCATCTGGAGGAAGCCTTCAAGGTCCACGATACGGTCAAGAAGACCGGGAAGGTCCTGCAGGTCGGCTCCCAGGGCTGCACGGCGGCCATATGGTCCAAAGCCAACGAGCTGATCCAGGCCGGCAAGATCGGCCACCTCGTGTGGGCACAGGGCAGCTACTGCCGCAACTCCAAGGAGGGCGAGTGGAACTACGAGATCGACCCGGACGCGAACGAGTCCAACCTGGACTGGAAGCTGTGGCTCGGCTCTTGCCCGAAACGCCCGTGGGACCCCGCTCGCTACTTCCGCTTCCGCAAGTACTCCGACTACTCGGCCGGAATCCTTTCCGATCTCTTCCCGCACAGGCTGCATCCGCTGGTGAAAGCCATCGGGCCTGAGTACCCGAAGCGGGTCACCTGCCTTGGCACGATGGAGATTCACAAGGACCGCGAAGTCGCCGACACGACCCACATTATGGTGGAGTTCCCGGGAGGCTATACGATGTTCATCGCCGGTTCGACGGCCAACGAGCAGGGGCTGCAGGACATGATCCGCGGGCACAAGGCGACGTTGTACTTCGGCGGTGACAAGATCCAGCTCAACCCGGAGCGGCCCTATGCCGACGAGATCGAAGCGCAGGCGGTGGACGTGCAGGGGCCGAGCGAGAGTGTGGAGGAGCACCAGAAGAACTTCTACAGCTGCATCCGCACCGGCGCCAAACCGAACTGCGACGTGGAACTCGCGACCAAGGTACAGACGATCGTGTCCCTGGCCGAGATGTCCTACAGGCAGGGCAAGACGATGGGCTTCGATCCGGAGAAGCGGAAGGTGTTGTAGGCGGGCGTTGGCTGTTCGGCGTCAGGCGCCAGGTTCCGAGTGCGAGGCATGAGAGCGGATTGGGATCGGTCCATCGCGCATCCCCCGGCGTCAGTTCTCCTTTCGACCCAGGCTATGGCCACCCGTTTCGAGCTTCTGCTCTACGGGGAGGACGCAGCGCGGCTGCGGCCGGCGGGAGAGGAGGCGCTTGGCGAGATCGAGCGCCTGCACGCGCAGCTTTCCGCTTACCGGCCGGAAAGCGACATCTCCGGCATCAACGCGCGAGCCGGCGGCGGGGCTGTGCGGGTCGAGCCACGCCTCTTCCGTCTGCTCACGCTCTGTAGGGACATCCACCGGATGACCGACGGCGCGTTCGACATCACCATCGCCCCTCTGCTCCGCTGCTGGGGCTTCATGGGCGGCGACGGCGCAATGCCGGATGATGCCGACCTCGAGGCGGCTCGCGCGCTTGTCGGGATGGACCGGGTAGAGCTTGACGAGGAGCATCTTACGATCCGCTTCGAGCGGGACGGCATGGGGCTGGACCTTGGGGCCATCGGCAAAGGCTACGCTATCGAGCGCGCCGCCGGTCTTCTCCGCGAGGCCGGAATCCGCCATGCGCTGGTCCACGGCGGCACGAGCTCTGTGCATGCCATCGGAAGCCAGCCGGATGGGTCGGCCTGGCAGGTCGGAGTGCAGCACCCAACAGAGCCGGACGAGCGGCTCGGGTCGGTGGAGCTTCTGGACTCCTCACTCTCCGTGTCCTCGATCCGCGGCAAGCAGGTCGTTCTGGACAGACAGGAGTTCGGTCATGTAATCGACCCGCGCACCGGCAGGCCGGCCCGAGGCGCAGTCACTGCCGCCGTGACCGGTCCCTCTCCGACGGTCTGCGACGCGCTGTCCACCGCGCTGCTGGTACTGGGGGAAGAGTGGGCGCCCGTGCTTGCCGAACGGTGGCCGAGCTATCAGTCCATCGTCGTCGGACAGGTTCAGAACGCGTAGGTTGCAGCGATCTCGGCCCGGTTCTCCTTCTTGGGTAGCCGGAGCGATTCCCAGCGGGCGGTGAGGCTGAGGCGGTCCGAGAGGTCGCGGACGGCAAGGATGCTCAGGCGATGGGTGTTCTCCGGATTCGGACCGTCGGACTTCCGGGGGCGGCGACCGAGATACTCGAGAACGCCCGTCCAGCCGGAGGCGATCTTCCGGTCGAGGCGGACGAAGGCCGCTTCGCTGTTCGAGCCGACCGGATGGCCGATCACGAAGCCGTCGTGCGTATAGGCCAGGCCCGGGAAGTCCGGGCGGGCTGCCTGGTAGGTGCCGGGGTCCGTGAGGATGAACTCCCCGCGCAGGCTCGTAGTGCCGTCACCGAGAACGTTCGGCCAGTACCCGCCGATGAGAAAGCCGATCTTGCGCGGCCGGTTATACGACGGGCCGTGGCGGAGGAATGTCGGCGCGTTGATGTCGTCCACCACGAAGTCCAGGTAGCTTTCGAAGCGCGGCGAGAACTTGTAGAGCATATCGAACGACACGAACGAGTTCCATTCCTTGTCAACGTCGCTCAGAAAGATGTGCTGGTAGAGGTAGAGCGACGGCAGGATGAAGCCCAGAGGATTCGGAGTCTTGCTCGTCTTGGCCGTCTCGCTCACGGCGAAGTAGAGCTTTCGGGAGAAGGCCTTTTCCCATCTCCGGCCGAGCAGGTAGAACCGCTGGCCGGCGTCGCGGAAGGTTGCGGCGAACTGCGTGATCTTGATGCTGCCGATGCGTCGGCCAAAGTGGAAATCCTTGGCCAGCCTCACCATATCGAAAGCCGGGCTGTTGTCTGAAAGCAGCATCGAGCCGCTGTAACCCGGTCCCCACCAGAGCCAGTCCCTGCCGACCTCCCACTCCCAGTTCGGTGTCTTGCCTCGGACGAAGAGCTTCTCGAGCCGCGAGAACCGGTCACCATCCAGGAACCGGCGCAGGTTCGAGAGCGTCACGGCGCCTGTGACGTAGCGGCCCGATGCGCCGACGGCCGCAGCGTTGTATATGCCGACGATATCTGTGTCTTCGCCTGACCTCGCGACGCGCGGCTCGAAGTAACCCATCGGAACCAGGGCGCTCCTTGGGGCAAAGGCATCAGCGGCCGCAAGCGCGGAGGAGGCGCCAATGGCAATCATCTCGGGGGCGAACTCCGCCGCCAACCTTCCGAGGACGGCCCGGTCTTGCTGAGTCGCGCTTCCGCTGGCTGCCTCGACCGCCTGCCGGACGAACTCGGCCATCTCCTCGCGGTCGTAGCGCCAGTCTCCGTCAAAACGCTGTGCGGCAACCCCAGGCATAAGCCCTTCGGCAGCCAGGCGCCGCATAGCATCGTAGACCCAGCTCTCGGTCGGAACCCGATCGGAGGAAGCAGTGGGACCGGCCTGGCAGGCAGCCGGGGCGAACAGAAGGGCGAGGAGGAAGAGGCGGACTAGGGCGCGCCGCAGTCGAGTCTGCGACGGCTGTCCCGCGCTCTGCACTCTGCACTCTGCACTTTGCACTCCCTCAGTAAGCTCCTTCTCCAGAGATAACGGCGGGGATAGTCCTGAGAAGTATGCACACGTCGAGCAGGAGAGAGCGCCGCTCGATGTACTCCAGGTCGAGCCTGACCCAGTCGTCGAAGCTCAGGTTGCTCCTGCCGCTGACCTGCCAAAGGCAGGTGATCCCCGGCACGACAGACAGCCTTGCGAGATGCCAGTCCTCGTATCTCTCGACCTCGTCGGGGAGCGGAGGCCGAGGCCCGACGAACGACATGTCGCCTTTCAGCACGTTGAAAAGCTGGGGAAGCTCATCCAGGCTGTAGCGCCGCAGCCAGCGGCCGACGCGGGTCACCCTTGGATCGTTGCGGATCTTGAAGATAGGACCTGTGACTTCGTTCAGGTGAAGTATCTTCTCTCTAGATTCCTCGGCGCCCACGCACATGGACCGAAACTTGTAGAAGATGAAGGCCGTCCCGCCCAGCCCCAAACGCTTCTGGCGGAAGATGATGGGGCCGGGGGAGTCGATGCGGATGCATATGGAGATTGTGAGGAACAGGGGGAACAGTACAAGGAGGAGGACGGCCGCGCCGACCGCGTCGATCACGCGCTTCGCGATCTGGTAGCCCAGGCGGGCATCCGCCGCAGGCACACTCAAATGCTCTACCGACACCTGTCCTCTCCTCTAAAGCCCCGCAGACTACCGTCTGCGGGGGCTGCGTCCGCCGGCCCGCACGCGAGCCTTCGCGAGTCCAATGTCCCGGACTGGGAGCCGGCAATCAACCAATCGGCCGTCTCAGCCAGGTCCGCTGCGATGAGATCCGGGGCCGGGTCCAGCGCTTGGGCTTCCTGGGCCGAGATCCTGCCTGACAGCACGACGACGGTCCGGCAGCCCACCGCCTTGCCCGCCTGAACATCGGCGGCGGAATCACCGACGAGGACGGCCTCTTCAGGTCTGATGCCGAGATCGCGGCTTGCTCGTATTATCAGCCCGGGGGCCGGCTTTCTGCAGTCGCAGCCGTCCTCGGAGCGGTGCGTGCAGTAGTAGCTGGCCGCGATCTCCCCGCCCGCCTCCGTGACCCAGGCTTTCATCGCCCGGTCTACCTCCGCCAGCGCGTCGCCAGATATGATCCCCTTGCCGACACAAGCCTGGTTGGAGATAACCACAACCTGCCACCCTGCCTCGCGCAACCGACGCAACGCCGCAAGCGACCCAGGCAGCAACTCGAACTCGTCCACGCTCTTGACGTAATCCCCGTCCAGATTCCGGTTGATCACGCCGTCACGATCCAGGAGAACTACTGGCACCCGGGTATCTCTTTGCACAAGCAGGTGAAAATCAGGTGAGCGAGAACCACGTGAACGTCTTCCACCTGCTGCATGTTGTCGCTCGGTACGACGATCGACTTGTCGGCGATCTCGGCGAGCTTGCCGCCGCCCATCCCCGTAAGGCCGACCGTGGTTGCCCCTCGCGCCTTTGCGGCCTCCACCGCTCTCAGGATGTTCGGCGAGTTGCCACTGGCGCTTATGGCTATGAGCACGTCGCCCTGGTCTGCCCACGTTGCGACCTGCTCTGCAAACACGTTTGAATAATCGGTATCGTTCGCCCAGGCCGTTATGATGGGTATGGGATCGGTGAACGCGAGCACGCGGAACTTTCGCCGGCCGAGGCTGCCGACGCCCTTCTGCAGATCGCAGGCCAGGTGGGAGGCCGTTGACGCGCTCCCGCCGTTCCCGCAGATCAGCACCTGCTTCCCCTGTTCGTAAGCCTGCTTTACTGCCTGGACGACATCGTCTATCAGGCGTGCCGGCAGCGACGAGATCACGTCGGCGACGGTGGAGAGGTAACTGCTGATCGTAGTTGCACGGTCGGGTATCATTGACTTCCTTCTTATTATCGGGCGGCTCGCCGCTATCGCCTCACGTTGAATATGACCTTGGTGCCGTCTCTTTCGAGTCGGAACGGCAGTTCCTTAAGGTGGGCGAGCGCTTTGCGAACTCTGTGCTGGTAAGCCAGGGGGCAGAAAAGCAGCAGGAATCCGCCGCCGCCTGCGCCGGCCACCTTCCCACCGGTCGCGCCGGCCCTGAGCGCCTTCTCGTACAGCTCGTCTATGTAGCTGTTGCTGATACTGGTGGCCAGCGATTTCTTGAGCTCCCAGCCGGAGCGGAGGATCTGGCCCACGCGGTTGACCCTCGAATCCGAAAGGCAGGGATAGAAGCTCTGGGCCTGGTCGCGCATCTTCTTCAGCACAGCCATTCTGGAGGCGATGTTCTGCTTCTGCTCGGATAGCACGCCGCTCGCCTGCCTGGTGATGCCGGTGTAGAACAGCATAAGGCTGTCGTCGAGCTGGCGTCTGCGAACTTCGTCCATCTCGACGGGCCGCACGGTGACGCTGCCGTCGCGGTGGAACCGCAGATAACGTATGCCGCCATAGGCCGCTATATACTGGTCCTGTTTGCCTATCGGCTTGCCAAGGACGTCGATCTCGATCTCGCAGGCCTCCCTTGCGATCAGGTCCGCAGGCTTGATCTCACCTTTGTAGGCGTAGAGCGCGTTGAGCAAGCCCACTGTGACGGTGCTGGACGATCCGAGGCCGGAACCTTCGGACGGGACGTCGGCCATGGTCGAAATCTCGATGCCCTTCCCGATGCCCACTTTGCGCATGCTCTCGCGGACGAGTTCGTGCTCGATCTCGTCTATGCTATCGACCATCTCCGTTCGGGAGTAGCCTACTCGGATCTTCTCGTCGAAGCGCTCCTTGACAATGACGTAGATGTACTTGTCGATAGCAGACGAGACCACGCACCCTTCTTCCTCGGCATAGAAGTCCGCGAAGTCGGTGCCGCCGCCTGCGAAGCTGATGCGCAGAGGTGTCTGGGTTATGATCATCGGGCACCTACGACCCCCCGGTTGTATTCTAGCACAGGTACAGACGTGCTTCAAGTGTACGCGAAAGGATTTCGCCAGCCCGCCGTATAAGCAGGGCATTGGGGGCGGCAGCCTTGTATGATCTTATCTGCAAGAACGGACTGGTTGCGGACGGCGGCGGCGGTCCTCTTGCTGCCGCGGACGTGGCGGTTGCGGGCGACAGGATCGCAGCAGTAGGGAAGATCGACGCCTCGGCAGCGCGGGTGATCGACGCGAGCGACCTGGTCGTCGCCCCCGGCTTCATCGACATCCACTCCCACACCGACATCGGGCTGCTCGCCAGCCCGTCCGCCGAGAGCAAGATAACCCAGGGCATCACGACGGAGATCGGCGGCAACTGCGGAGGGTCGGCCGGGCCGTGCTTGGACGAAACTACCCGGGAGGAAATGGCCGACAGCCGCGCCGAGATGGGCATTGCCGAGGACTGGCGCACGCTCGGCGAGTTCCTGGACATACTGGAGAGCCGGGGCACGGCGGTCAACTTCGCCACGCTCGTGGGGCACGGCAACGTCCGGTCCGCGGTAGTCGGGTTGGGAGACGAGCCGGCCAGTCCGGAGCAGATCGAGCAAATGCGCGACCTGGTGGACCAGGCGATGCGCGACGGGGCTTTCGGCATATCGAGCGGCCTCATCTATCCACCGAGCTGCTACGCGACTGCCGATGAACTTGTGGCCCTTGCAGAGGTGGTGCGGCCGTACGGCGGGCTCTACTCCTCCCATATCCGTGACGAGGGCGACGACCTCATCGAGGCTGTGGCTGAAGCGATAGAGGTTGGGCGGCGGGCTGGTGTGCGGGTGCAGATAGCGCATCACAAAGCGTGCGGCCGGAACAACTGGGGCAAAGTCAAAGAGTCTTTGGAGATGATAGACCAGGCACGGCGGGAAGGCGTGGAGGTCACGGCGGACCAGTATCCTTACACTGCAGGCGCCACAGGGCTTTCCGCCCTTCTTCCCCGATGGGCGCACGACGGCGGGCCGCACGCTCTTCTCGAACGGCTCAGGCGTCCGCAGTCCAGAGAGGAGATCGCCAGGCCGCTGCGGGAGGCCGCAAGGCCCGGAGGCGCCATCGATATGGACGGCGGATGGCCGAGCGTGGTCATATCGAGCGTCAAGAGCGAGGCCAACAGGCGGTTCGAAGGGATGCACCTGGCGCAGGCAGCCGAGATCACCGGGAAGGATGCCGTGGACGCGCTTCTCGACCTTCTCGTCGAGGAGGAACTGGCCGTGAGCATGGTGCATTTCACCCAATGTGAGGAAGACGTTACGACGGTGATGGCGAGCGCTCATTCGATGTTCGGCACGGACGCGTCCGCTCGGGCGCGCTCCGGCCCGTTGTCCAGAGGGAAGCCTCATCCGCGGGCCTACGGTACCTTTCCGAGGGTTCTCGCCCGCTACGTCCGCGAGCAGGGTGTGATCGGCCTGCCGACAGCTATCATGAAAATGACCTCCCTTCCTGCGGCCAAGATGGGACTAGCCGGCCGTGGAAGGATCGCTCCGGGCTGCTGCGCCGACCTGGTGATCTTCGACCCAGACAGTGTCGAGGACAGAGCCACCTATGCGGAGCCGCATCAGATTTCCGAGGGAATCGCGTATGTAATAGTGAACGGCACGGTCGCCGTCGATGGCGGGCATGTGACCGCCGAGCGCGCCGGCCGGGTACTCCGTAGGGGAAGAGCAGTGAGCAATGGGCAATGAGTCTCCGGGTGAGATGGGGAAGGATACGGAACTGGGAGCATGCGCATTCTGAAGATACTCCGAAACCCGGAACTGAAAGGCATTCTCGCGTTGGTAGCGATAGCGGGCGTGTTGGGTGTAGTTCTCCTTGCGCTGACGGGCAGGATCAAGACGCTGTTCGGTATCCCGCTTACGCTGAGAAAGCCTTTGACGGACAGCATAGCGTTCGTCTCCGACCGGAGCGGCCACCCGGACATCTGGGTTATGAAACCGGACGGGTCGGGGCAGAAAGCGCTCACGAACGATGAGTATGACGATCTCGACCCGACGGTCTCACCGGATGGGCATACGATCGTTTTCGTGTCCAAGCGGGCGGTGGGCAAGAGCCAGCTTTATGCGATGGACGCGGACGGGACGCATCTGCATCGTCTTACCGAGTTGACGGGCACGAAGTCGCATCCGCGGTTCAGCCCCGACGGGAACCAGATCCTGTTTCTGTGCGCTGAGGAGGTCTGGAGCATCGGGGCGAACGGGGAGAACCCGGAGCGGGTGCTTCCGACCCTGCAGGAGGCGGGGGTCGGGCGGGCATCTGCTCGCGGCTTCTCCTACCGCTGGGCGGCGAACTCGCCGGAAGGTGATCTGATCGCTGCGGTCCAGCATCTCGAAGACAGGGAGGTAGCTGTCTGGATGAGGCCGGGGGATGAGATGCCGCGCGCCGTGGCCGACGCATCAGGCGGGCGGACGGTCGTGCTCTCCGGCGAAGCCGTAGGTGCAGCCTGGGCGCCTGGGTCGAAACGCCTCGCAGTGACTATGACGGACAGGTCCGGCAACGGGGTGATGGCCATCGCCGACCTGGACACGAGCTCTGTGAGGCCGGTCCTCTCGGGCCCTGCCCTTGGGTCGCCGAGCTGGTCGCCGGATGGCAGCAGCCTGGTCCTTGAGGCACTCAGGCGAACGGGCCCTGCCGAGTACGCTCCGACCGGCCTGATGCTCACCGATCTGTCCGCCGGAACAGCGCGGCCCGCTGCCAAAGGCGAGACCAGGCAGCCGATATGGTCCCCCGACGGCAGGCGGATAATCTACGTGCTCGGCAAGGACATCTACGCTTACGACGTGCAAACAGGCAGATCCGCCAACCTGACCAAGGGCCGGGGTTCGAACTCCGATCCCGCTCCCTCACCGGCTGCGAAGTAGGAAATGCTCGCCGATCCATACCTCACCGACCAGTTGATCCCGTACATCGGCAACAAGAGGAAGCTCCTGCCAATGATCCGGGCGGGGATACAGGCGACGGGAATGACGCGCGGTACATTCTGCGACCTTTTCGCGGGCAGCGGAGTGGTTTCCAGGCTGGCCAAGCAAATGGACTTCCAGGTGACGGCCAACGACTGGGAGCCTTACTCCGAGGTGATCAACCTGGCGTACATCGAAGCGAACCGGCCGCCCGCTTTCGCCCGGCTGGGCGGCATGGAGGCTGCGTTCGAGGCGCTGAACAAGCTTCCGCCCGTCCGCGGGTACATCGCGACCTACTACTGCCCGGAGGACGACGAGCACCCGAATGTCGAGTATGAGCGGATGTTCTACACGCAGGAGAACGGCCGAAGGATCGACGCCATCCGGGAGCAGATCGAGTCCTGGGGCAGGGACGGCAGGATCGACCGCATCGAGGAGGCGGTGCTCCTCGCGCCGCTCATTTTCCAAGCATCCTATTGCAGCAATACGTCGGGCGTGTTCAAGGGCTTTCACCGCGGGTGGGGCGGCGCGACGCGCACGGCCTGGTACCGCATTCGCAGCCGGCTGATGCTCTCCCCGCCGATCTTCCACGATAACGGCCAGGCGAATGCGGTACACCGGGAGGACGCCGCAGCGCTTGCGGAGCGCATCGAGTGTGACATTGCTTACGTCGATCCGCCCTACAACCAGCACCAGTATGGGTCGAACTACCACCTGCTGAACACCGTGGCGCTGTGGGACAAGCCAGACGTGAGCCGCCATATCAAGCGCGGGTCGGCCGGCTGCGGCAAATCGGCTATCAGGCTCGACTGGCGCACGCTCCGGAGAAGCCCTTACTGCTACACGGCGACCGCGCTGCCCGCTTTCTCCGATCTCCTGGCCAGAATCCGCGCCAGGTTCGTCTTGGTTAGTTATAGCACCGATGGGATAATGCCTGTTGGCGCCCTGGTCGCGGCGCTGGCAGACAAGGGCCGCCTCACCGTGCTCACCAGGCCATACAGGCGCTACAGGGTCAGCAGCCAGCGCCCGTCCCCGAGGTCCCATACCGTCGAGTTCCTGGCCGTTGTCGATACGATGGCCCGGCCCGACCCGCGCGCTGTCCGCCGGGCGGAGGAGGCAATCGAGAAGGGCGCTGGGTGCTGGCGAGGAGGATCGAGATGACGCAGCAGCCGGGCCGGTTCGGGCCATCGGCGTCGAACAGGCCGGGCTTGCTCGATAGCGTCCCTGCTGCAAGGCGGGGAGTGCGAAAGGAGATAGGATGAAGTTAGCAATCATGGTTGCGCTGGCCGTGGCGGCGGTTCTGGTTACCGCGCCAGTGTTGGCCGACAGAGTGATCTTTGCCCCGACCGGCACCGTGCTTGGCGGGGGCGATATCCGAGTAGAAGCTGCCGTCGGCAGTGGCGACAACCTCGACAAAGTGTACTGGGCGGGAATCGGGCTGCAGCGGCTGGAGGTGAGTGCATTCAGGCTGGAGAACAGCGACTGGCTGCATCACCTGCTTCCCGGAGGGCTCTCGACTCGGGCTGCCAGCAGGTTTGACCTTGGCTCGGAACTGGTAGGAAAGGAGTCGCTGGACGTTGTCAACGCGGAGCTGGCGGTCCTGCCGGAGACGACGCTGACGCCGGGCATCGGCCTCGGTGTGTGGGACATCTCCGACCAGACGAGGGACGGCAGAGGGTTCTTCGTGGCTGCAAGCAAGGTGCTGCCGGCCACGAAGGAGGTTCCGCTGCCGATCCACGACATACGGGTGCACGTGGGCGCCGGCATCCAGGGGATCGAGGGGCTGTTCGCGGGAGCCGAAGCATCGCTGCCGCTCGGCTTCAGGGTCTACGCCGAGTACTTCCAGAACGAGTTGAACGTCGCCGTCGGCTGGAAAGTGCTTCCAGCGGTCCAGCTCAAAGGCTATCTGCTCGACGGCGAGCCGTTTGTAGGATTGCAGATCTCGTCGCCGTTATGAGCCGAGTTGAGAGTTGAGAGACGGGGAAGTCCGGTCACTCGACTCTCAACTGCTATCGTGCCCTATGCGTTTTGCCATAATCGGGTGCGGAGAGGCAGGGAACCGGAGGGCGGCGGCAATAGCCCTGGCTCGTGGGGCTGAGGTCGCCGTATGCGTGGACGCCGTAGCAGAGCGGGCTGAACAGCTTGCCGCGGCCCACGCGGCTCGTGCGACCACCGACTGGCGGACGGCGATCGCCTCGGACGACGTGGACGCGGTCGTCATTGCCACGACCAACAACACGCACGCGCCTATCGGGATTGGCGCGGCGGAGGCCGGGAAGCATATTCTCTGCGAGCGGCCGCTTGCGCGCAATCCGTCCGAAGCCGAGCAGATGGTCGCGGCGGCACGCGAGAACAATGTGCGTTTGAAGACAGGCTTCAGCCTCCGCTATAACCCGGTCGTGGTGAAGGCACGCGAGATCATAGACCAGGGAAGGATCGGCAGGATTGTCTTCCTCCGGGGAAGAACCGGGCGAGGCAGCTACGCGGCGCGTCCCCCGGACTGGGTGGTAGACTTCGAGCTTTCCGGCGGCGGTACCCTTCTCGATAATGGCATGGACCTGCTCGACCTCTGCCGATTCGTTATCGGTGACTTCCAGTGGGTCCAAGGCTATTCGGCTACCCTCGTGTGGCCCATAGAGCCGTGTGAGGACAACGCTTTCGCTGTGCTGACCACCGCCGATGGCCGGGCCGCGCTGATCCATTCTTCCTGGGCCGACTGGCAGGGATACCTCAGCCTGGACATCTCCGGGACCGACGGCTACATCAGACTGGACCTCGATAACGCCGTCGTCACACTAGGTTCAAGGCCTGGAACGGCCGGCGCCGGGCTTGAAGAGGCGATGGATCTCTCGCGAGAGCCGGACCGGTCGCTTTCGACCGAGGTCGAGGAGCTCGTGAGTGCCATCGCGGAGGGGCGCGAGCCGCTGGGGGGCGGCCATGACGGGCTGGAGGCGCTGGTCCTCGCCCACGCGATCTACCGATCTTCGGACGAGAAGGCAGCAATCAGGGTGTAGAAGTGCGAGACGGGCCGTTGCAACTGTTCAGGGCCTCCTACCGGTAATCCCAGTGCAGGGGATCGTCGGGCTGGTCCGGCCAGCGGAGGAGCACTTTGACCGGAACCCATCTCGCGTGTCCGTCGCAGCAGACGGTCTGCGCTCCGTCGTGGTGCCTCAACTTGGCCATACCGATCCTGCCCGGGTGCCAACCTCCGGCGAGGTCCACCCAGCGGGCATCGACGATGTAGATGACCTTGGAGGGCAGCCTGACTTCTGACTCGGTCGGCACTCTGGAGACCCAGTCATCCGGCCAGCCCGCGGCGTTCCCGCCGCCCAGAAGGATGTTGTTGCCGTAGGTAGACACCTGCGGCTGCGGTCCCCAGGTCCAGCTCCACCCTCCATCGGGTTTGGCATCCGGGTTGTCCTGGTCCGAGGCGTTGACGATCCCCTTAGGAGCAGAAGGGCACATGAAAATCTTCTCGTTTCTCACCTACTTCCTCAGCACTGCGACGAAGGACCACTGAACCCACGGACTGGACGGCGCCCAGTAGCCCGCCGCCGGCATGTAGCGGCCGTTCCATTCAGAGTCGTAGTTCTTGAAGGCGATTCCGATCTGTCTGAGGTTGGACATGCAGCTCACGTCCCGGGCCCTTGCGCGCGCCTCCACAAAGACGGGGAACAGGATCGCGGCGAGGATGGCTATGATGGCAATCACCACCAGGAGCTCGATAAGGGTGAAGCCCCCGGCTGCCCGGTTGTCTGTCATTCGTAAGACCCCCCTTCGCAAATCGAACGAGAGCGGCAGCGCCGCCCGAAGCTTGGCCTTCGGCCGTGGCGGCGGCGCGCGTCCGGTCCCCGCCTAACTGCTTTGTACCACGAGATCGAGGAGATGTCAAGTCTGCACGGTAACTGTTCAGGCTTTCAGTATACGGAAAATGTCAACGTCTGCACGACTGTTAGCGTGCTTCGGGACGGGAGGGATGTCCCGAGGCGTAGAGCGTCGCTGGGATCGGGACGACACGACGCCCTCGGCGCGGCACCAGGCGCGGGCCTTGCTGCTATTCCGTGCCCCCGCTGGCACCTTTGCCGCCCTTGCCGCCCTTGCCGCCGGCCAGGGCGAGCGTTCCAGGTCCCGCGCCCGGGTAGTAGTGGGAATGGTAGTAGTAGCTGTCAACGCTCGTCGGCTGCACGTCGTTCAGCACCACCCCGAGGATCCGTACACCCGCTTTGTTGAAGAGCTTGCGTACCTGCAGCTCAGCGCCTCGCGGCACCTGGTTTGCGCGAACGACGAGCAGGACCCCATCCACCCACCTGGAAAGAACCACCGTGTCCGTGAACGCGATCGCGGACGGCGTATCGAACAACACGAAGTCCGTTCCCGCCTTCAGTCTCTCTACGAGATCGCCCATGTGCGGCGAGCCGAGCAGTTCAGACGGGTTGATCGGCGGCGGCCCGGCAGGCATCAGGACCAGGTTCTGGATTTCTGTGCTGATGAGCACCTCCTCGATCTCTTTCTCGCCCATCAGCACGCTGCTCAGCCCAAAGTCGTTCGATGCCTTGAAGATTCGGTGCAGGCCGGGGCGGCGCATGTCGGCATCGACGAGGACGACGCGCTTGCCGTCCATTGCGAGCGATATTGCGAGGTTGGCAGCGGTGGTCGTGCCTCCCTGACCCGGTTTGGCGGTTGCGACCATAACCGCCTGTGCGCCGGACTCGGCTGCGGTAAGCAGGAGATCCGTGCGCAGGAATCGGTAAGCCTCGGCGAGCGGCGAGAGCGGATCGAGATAGGTGATCCTCGGCAGCGCGGGTGCGTTGCGCCCGACCATGCTCGGAATGAGCGCATTCACCGGCAGAGACAGCAGTTGCTCGACGTCGATGTGCGACCTTATCCTGTTGTCCAGAGCATCCATAGTGAGCGCGAGGCCGACTCCGACGATCAGGCTTAGCACCAGCCCCATGGCCAAGTAGCTCCCCATGCCGCGGCCGATCGGCCCGACGGCCGCCGCGGCCCGATCCACGATCCGGATGGCGCCGGTCTCGGTTGTGTCTTTCTCGTCCAGCCTGGCCTGGTTCAGCTTCTGCTTGATGTTCGAGCTGGCAGTCTGTGCGTCGAGGAACTCCTGCTGCAGCCTGGCGAGTCTAACGTCTTCACCGGGCATCAGGCTGCCCCTGGCGCGTGCCACGGCGGCTCGAAGCTGGCCAACGCGTGCAGCGTAACCGCGCGAATCCGCCTCAAGCTGCGACCTGGACTCGAGCAGCTTCTGCCGGATCGGGTTCGCCACGACGTTGCGGCGCATTCGTACCTTGTTCGTCTCGGCGTTCAGTTTGGTCTGCAGGTCGGAGACCGACTTCTTGAGCTCCTGCACAGCGGGGTGGGCGTCGTAGTATCTGGACTGTGCTTCGGCGAGCCTGGCTCTGAGCGTGGCGAGCTGGGTCTCGAGCTGCTGGACGGTGGGCGAATCAGTTGTGCCTTCCTCGACGACGAGCGTCGGCGGCTCGTGAGAGAGCTGGAACCGCACGTTGGACAGGCGCTGCTGGGTTTCGGCGAGCTGCGCGGATGCCTGGTCAAGCTGGGCCTGCGTGTCCTTCAGCCCCTGTACCGATGCAAGAGCTCCCTCCGGGAGGCTCGTGACTCCCCTCGACTTCTTGTAATCTCGCAGCCTGGCTTCAGCCCGGTCGAGCGCGGCCTGTGACTTCCGCAGCTCATCTTCCAGGAAGGCTATATTCGTGAGCGCGTTCTCGTGGCTGATCTCCTGATAGTAGTCGGCGAACACGAGGGCGGCTGCATTGGCGACGCGAACAGCAAGGTCCGGGTCGGCGTCGGTTATGGTAATGCGGATTATGTCCGTCTGCGCCCGCTCCCCCTGCCGGCTCAGCACGGGGCCCGGCGACATGTCGATAGTAAAGGACCTCAAGAGCTCGTCCGGGCCTGTGGGCAGGTTCAGCTTATTCGCTACGCGCTCCGCGACCGTCCGGCTGGTGACAAGGCTTATCAGGTTGGCGAGCTGGCCCTGCCTGTCACGGGTCTCCTGACGCTCCATCGGCCCGCCCGCTGCGATCATCGGCACGCTCCACAGGATAGGCCGCTGCAGCACCACATCGGAAGGCATTATCCGCGACGTGGCCTGGTAAACCCGCGGCCGGTTCGCTGTTGCGATGAACACAATCGTGCACGTCGCCACTACGAGCGCCGCGATAAGCCCTTTTCTCCTGCTGATCACTCTATAGAACTGCCAAAACCTCAACAGCGCTCACCTCTCAGTCTACTGCTACCTACGCCCGACCAGAACGCCGAGCAGGCTGATCGCGACCACGAGCCACCGAGTCGAGTCCCGATCTCGCTCGGCCGATTCCGGGACGAAGATCGTGTCGCCAGGTTGGAGCACAACATCCTCGGCGCCCCCGTTGGTGATCTTGACAAGGTCGATCTGCATCGAGGTCTGCTTCCTCGAACCGCTCGCTCTGGTCAGCCGGATCCGGCTCACGATCGCGCGCGGGGACAGCCCTGCCAGCGCGCAGGCCTTCGAGACGGTCATGTCCCTCCTCAGCGGCTGCTCTCCCGACTTGAGCACACCTCCGAGGATCGTGAAGGTGCCTACCTGCTCGACGGCAGGAACAGTCACAATATCCCCAGGCTGGAGGGTGATATCAGCCGTTGGGTCGCCGGCCAGGCATTTGCCCAGGTCGATCTGAACCGGTTCGTCCTGCCCTGCGCGCTTGACCGTGGCCCGGCTCGTATCGGCCTGTTCGGTGATGCCTCCCGCCGCGGATATGGCCTGGCTGACCTTCATCCCTTCCCTGAGTTGGACCGGCTGGCCGGGAAGCCTCACCGCTCCATAGATGAAGACGCTTCCGAGTGAGGGAACCTTCTCCGGCACCTGGATGACGTCGCCATCCTCGAGCACGGTGTTCGCGTCCGCTCGTGTGCCGGCGAGAAACGCCTGAAGGTCGCACACGATCGGTGCTGACGCGCCGCGCCTCGTGACCTTCACCTTCGAGGTGTCCGCGGTCTCGAGGAGGCCGCCTGCAAGGCCGATGACTTCCATAAGCCGGGTGTCACGCTCGATTGGGTAGACGCTCGGCGTTTTCACCTGTCCGGCGACGGTGACCTGCCCTCGGGCCTTCTGGAACAGCTCGACGGTGACGTCGGGATTCTTGATGTACCTTCCGAGCGCGCGAGCTATGGCAGCCGCCGCGGCTGTCGTGGTAAGCCCTGCGACCTTCACGTCCTTGACCAGGGGAAGCGAGATGCTGCCGTCATCAGCCACCGTAACCTGCTTGGGATAGTCTGGCTCACCGAGCACGGTGATCTTGAGAGTGTCGGCGGGCGCGATGACATTCTGGGCTGCCAACAGTGCGGGCGCGCCTATGACCGCCGCTGCGAGCAGCGCAAGGACCTTGATGGACATGGGACTCCCCTCCTAATCTGAACGGCAGAGGGCGACCTGTTTCGCCTGAGGGCAATCTACCCAAGGCACAAGGCGCTTAAACGGCGGAGCCGGCTGGGGTGAGGACCGGGCGTCGCGCGGGGTCTCGGGGGTTACTGACGGCAAAGCAGCCGGCCGTCGGCTGCCCGTGTCTTGCCTGCTGTGTTTGGCAGCGGATGGCTGGCTGCTGGTTACTTACGGAAGGGTCTTCCAGCCGCGCCTACGGGGTTAGCTGACGGGCTAGGGCAGGAAGAGACCCCTTCTCGCAGGCAGCGAGAACTCGCCCCGACTTGCTGGTTCCCCCGCTTTCCGGGAGATCGGAAACTCGGCGCCTGGTTGTCTATTCAGTTGTAGGGTGGGAAATGCTGCTTCCCAGATTACGAAGTAGCAGAAACCAGGCCATTATGTCAACATTTCGGGCAAAAAAGTTTACGCCCGGCGGCTATTGCTTTTCGGCGGCGGGTAGGGGTATACATGGCAAGTAGCGACGGACGGCCGAGCTGAACGCGAGGCAGCTTCGGCGACGCAGGAGGAAGCTCGACGTGAACGACGGCAAGACGGGAGTTGGGATAATCGGGCTCGGAGGCTTTGGGCATTTCCTTTTCAGGCAGTGGTCGAAGCTCGACGAGGTACGGATCGTGGCAGTAAGCGATGAGGATCCGTCCAGGGTTCCTACGTCGGCAGCCGGTCTTCGGTTCTACCAGGACTACCACGGGCTGCTGAGCGATGCGGAGGTCGAGGTCGTCTCGATAGCCACTCCGCCCTCGACACATCTCGATCTGGCGCTCTCGGCGATTGAGCGGCGCAAGCACGTGCTGATCGAGAAGCCGGTCTCGATGACGGCGGCAGACGGGCGCAGGATCGCCGATGCCGCAGCGAAGGCCGGGGTCGTCGCGACGGTGAACTTCATGCTCCGCTTCGACCCAATCGTGGAGGGGATGCGGCAGATAGTGCAGGCGCAGGTGTTCGGCCAGCCGCGCAGGGCCGACCTGCGGAACTACGCGACCCAGGATACCGTCCCGACAGGCCACTGGTTCTGGGACCACGACATCTCCGGCGGCATTCTCGTCGAGCACGGCGTGCATTTCTTCGATATGACAAGCTTCATCCTCGGCGCGCAGGCCCGCGAGGCTACGGGACTATCCGTCTGGCGAAACCAGGAGGAAGAGGATCGGATGTTCGCTGCGGTCAGGTTCGAGAACGATGTGGTTGGCACCTACTGGCACTCTTTCTCCAGGCCGATGGCCCTCGAGACCACGACGTTTCACCTGGCGTTCGATCTCGGCGAGGTCGAGATCAGCGGGTGGATTCCGCTTACCGCATCTTTCTTCGGCTGGACGGACGAGAAGGGCGTCGCCGCGCTCCGCGAGCACCTGCCCGGCCTGGAACTGAGCGTCGAGCGGATGGCCGAGCTGGACGCTCACTCCTCCGACCAGGTCTACCCTGTCAACGCCAGCGTGCGAGGCCGCGCTGAGGTCCAGCAGCCGAAGCTGGAGGTCTACGGCAACCTGGTCAGGGCGATGCTGAAGGACGTGGTCGCCGCGATGCATGATCCGGGCCACAAGCTCCGCGCCACGATCGAGGATGCAATCGCCGCGGTCGCCGTCGCCGAACAGGCCACGGCGGTTGCGCACGCAGACTGCATGAGGCCGGTCCAGTAACTCGGCAGGCGGATGGCGGGGGTTAGCGTCGATCTCGTGGAGATGAGCTAGATGATGCACGCGGGGTCGCTCCTTGCTCGCTGATTAGACTCGGCAGGATTTGGGGTAGGCAGCTGGCGAGTCTCGTTCTTGCCGGAGGAGCAAGGATGAAGAGGCATATCTGGCTGGCTGCAGCCCTATTCGCCGTATTCTCAGCCCTGTATCTCGGTACGCCGACGGGTAACTACACGTTCGACGCAGTCAGCTACGCCGGCATGATCCGGCTGGCGGACCAGGCGGGCCCGCCTTCGCTCTTCCATCCCCACCATCTCCTTTTCAACGTCGTAGGATGGGTGGCGTGGCGGCTCGTGCGACTGCTGTCTCCGACAAGCGACCCGCTTCGAGCGCTCCAGACGATGAACGCGCTGGCGGGGGCAGCCGGCCTTGCAGTGCTCTTCCTCGTGCTGCGGCACCTGCTCATCGACACCGCTCCGGACGAGGCAGACACTAGGGGCGTGAACGGCGTCGCAGCGGCTGCGGCGGCTGCGGTCGGGGTCACGTTCGGCTGGTGGGTCGCAAGCACCGACGGCAGAGCCAACATACCGCCTATGGCTGCGCTCCTTGCGGGGTTCTACTTCGCCCACCGCACCGCCAGGACCGCGTCGGGCTGGTCCGCCGCCGGCCTCGGTGCGTCGCTCGCCCTTGCCGTTCTCCTGCACCAGAGCCACGTTCTCTTCGCCCTCGTGGCTGCCGCAGCAATCCTCCTGGCGCCCGCACGGGCCTGGGGGAAGCTCAAACTGGCGGGGGCGTTCGTCTCAGCGCTGGTTCCGATAGTCCTTGTCCCCTACGCCCTGGCAGCTTGGCTCCATGGAGCGAGCGACACTCCCGCCGCCCTCGGCTGGGCGCTGACCTACGCCAGGTCCGCAGTCTGGTGGAGCTTCGACCTTCCGGCTAACCTCGGCAGGGATTTCGCCGCCGTCCGGCACGCCTTCCTTGCGGCGGCGCCAGGAAGCACTGCGGCACTGCCGCTTGCAGCCCTCACGTCCTCCTACGGCCTTCTGATGTTCTCCTCGGCACTCGTGGCTCTCGGTGTGCTCGACCGGGCGGTTGGCGCCGTGCGGCGAAAGCAGCGCGGCCATCTCATGCCGGAGCTCGAGGGCGTGAAAGGCGGTTCCGTAGGAGGGGAGGTCAGGCCGCCGGACCCACTCCCGGTCTTCAACGTCCTTGCCGGCGTGTGGATCGCTGCCTACGCAGCATTCTTCACCGTCTGGAACCCCGGCTACTTTGTCTTTTGGATACCCGTAGCAACGGCGTGGGTCATGCTTCTGGCGGTTGACGCGTCCGCGTGGACAGAGCGCCGGTTCGTCATCTGGACCGGAACTGCAGCCGCCCTATGCTTCATGGTGACCAACTTTGGCCTCTACATCCTGCCCAAGATGCCCGAGGAGTCCAACCGAAACGTCCTGGTTGCGCGGCAGGTCGGAGCGTCCACGCCGAGGAACTCCGTGATAGTGGTGGCCGGGATGGGTTACCTCGCGCAGATGGAGGTTTACATCCCTTACTTCGGGGGCAGGGAGACGGTGTCCGTCCACGAGTCGATGAGCCGGTACGGAAGGGCCGGTGTCGCACAGCTTGCGGCGCGGATCAAGCGGAAGCTGTCCGCCGGCGGGCAGGTCTACGTTTTCGGCGAGGTGTTCCGTCCGGGGCCGGCCTGGCGGCAGCTTGAGAAGCGCTACGGCCTCAGGCGCGAGATGCTGAACCAGGTCCTCACATCGTTCCGGCCTGCGGAAGCCTTTCGCGTGCCGGGCCAGACCGTCTACCGGCTTGCGGCTGGGCCTTAGGGCGTGTTCAGGGCAACCAGAGTCTCTGAATCACGAAAGCACGGAAGGTTAAGAAGACACGAAGGGGAAAGGGGAGGTGTACGGTGGCTTTCCAGGTGCGGATACCGGAATCCAGTCCCCCTTTTCGTGCTTTCCCGAGTTTCGCGGTTTCGTGGTTGATCCTGTTCTCATAAATTTGTATGCACCCGCTCGATAGCGTAGACACTTGCGCCGGTTCGGTGCTACTCTTATACGGTAACTTCGGGGCATTTACTGAGTCAGCTCCTCAGAGCAGAGGGAGGATACTATGAAGGAGTACGATGCCGACAAGCTGCAGAAATTCGTGCAGATGGCGTGCGAGGCGGCGGTGCGGGATGGCGCGGACCAGGCTGATGCTTCGGCGAGCGTAGGCCGGAACACGAGCGTGGATGTGGAGAAGTCGTCCATTTACTCGACCGACGCCAGGGCCGGCGGGAGTGTGTCCGTCCGTGCGTTCTACCGGGGCGGAGTAGGATCTGCGAGCACCGATAAGCTGGATGAGGAGAGCGTTATCGAGACGGCGCGGGCGGCGGCGCAGCTCGCCAAGCTCGCCGAGCCGGACCCCGATTTCGTCTCTCTCCCCGGCCCAGCCCCGTACAGCGAGGTCCCGGGTCTGTACGATCCCAAAGTCGCAGCCATGGACGTCCGAGACGTTATCAACGCCTGCATCGGCAACATTGATGGGGCGAAGGCTGTAACTGGGGAGGCGATAGTGAGCGGAGGGGCGTCCGTGGGGTACAACACCTGGGCGCTTGCCAACTCGCTCGGCGTTCGCGTCACCGGGCAGAACTCGTTCGTGGGCATCTACTCCATGGTCATCGTGAAGCACGGTGACGACGTGGGCGCGTTCTACGACTTCGACCAGGCCCGCCTCCTCTCGGACTTCGATCCGAGCGGGCTTGGCAAAACCGCTGCTGAGATGGCCGTCCGGTTCCTCGGGGCACGGAAGGTCGAGACGAAGATCCTGCCAATCGTGCTTGGACCGCTTGCAGGAACATCCATCTTCGGCGGGGTTGCGGGATCGGCCAACCTCGAGAACGTGCAGCGGGGCCGGTCGTTCCTGATCGGCAAGCGGGGCGAGAAGATCGGCTCGGACGTGCTGACCATCACCGACGACCCGCTCATCCCCGGCGGCCTAAGCTCGGGCATCTGCGACGGCGAAGGCTTCCCTCACCAGAAGATGGTGATCATGGAGAACGGTGTGCTCCTGACCTATCTCACCGACTCCTACACCGCGAACAAGGCCAAGGAGCCGAACAACGGCCACTCGACTCGCGGCGGCATCGCCCCAACCAATGCTGTCCCGAAGCTCGGCCAGAAGACGTCGGACCAGATCGTGTCCGAGGTCGAAGAGGGGCTGTACATCAACGAAGGCGGGATCTCCCCGGAATCGGTAACCGGAGAGGTGTCGGCATCGGTGGATTTCGGGTTCAAGATCGAGGGCGGAAAGCTTGCGTACCCGGTCAAGAACACAATGATCGGCGGCAACTTCCTCGACATGCTCAAGAATGTCGATGCGATATCGAGCGACTACCGGTCCGAGCCTGGGTTGATCATGCCGACGGTTCGGATACAGGCCGTGAGCGTGGCGGGCGGGAGGTAGGGCGCCGCTTTCCGCTGTAGGGAATGCGGGGATCGATTGCCCGGCAGTCGGCCGTCAGGGCTGCGTCTGCCGGCTGCCGGCCTCGCCGTCCGGCTCGTCGGGTGGGAGGGTGATGGTCATCGTGCCCGGCTGCTTCCCGGGCTGGGCCGCGGCCTTTGCGGGAGCCGGCTGGGGTGTGCCCGGCGGCTGAGCGGGCGGCGCGGCCTGGTCGGGCGGTATCCCAGGTGCCTGGGTTTCGCCGGTCGGTGCCAGCGTCGAGCCTTCCTCCTTCGGTTTGGGAGGAATGAGCACGATCTTGTCCCTCGGCGGAATCCGGTCGTGGCTCAGCACCTCGCGCTTGATCTCTTTCCCATGCTGCTTTAGTATGCGGACGACGGTCACCTCGAAGCCCGCTCGTCCCGGAACCTTCACCTGCACTGTGCCCTCGGGGATGCTCGAATCCTCCGCCTCAGTCACCTTGAAAGGAAGCTCCCTCCAGGCTTCCTGAGCTACCTCGACCTCGAACCCGGGCCGCCTCTTGCCCCAGAGGCTTACCGTCAAGCGGCCGTCCGCCACCTGGCTTCGGATCATGACCGGCAGGCCCGTATCGTTCTTGAACCGCATGTCCGCGAGGCCGTAAACGACGGCGGCGTCGAGTCCCGGCCAAGCGTAGCGGACGGGGCCGGAGTGCGGGAACCGCTCAATGATCTTGCAGCCAGCGCTGACCGCGCAGTTGTAGAGCGCGGTCGAGACGAGGCAGACCCCGCCGCCGAGGCCTGTGACGACCTCGCCCTTCGAGAACATCAACCCTGGCCGGAAGCCGCGACTTTCGGAGCGCTCTCCCACGGCCGAGTTAAAAGAGAACACCTCGTACGGACGTATGACCGTGCCATCGATGGTCTGGGACGCAAGCTCGACATTTGTCGTTTCGTCTACATCGGGTCTGAGGTCGATCGTGTAGGAGGACAGCTCGTCCCGGAACATCCTTACGTCGTACGATCCGGCGACCTGTCCGGAGCGGCTGGCAAGCGCGCTCCTCAGCGGCCCGGAAGAGAACGGAGAGCTGAGGATGGGTAGCCGGTCCGGATCCGAGCTGCCTGCGAGCAGCTCGGTCAGGCTGCCGGTTGGGTTCGATAGGCCGATGTCCTCTGCCGCAAGGGGAAACCCTCCGACCGGGCCGCGGCTGAGCGGGCTGCCGTTCCAGCCCATCCACACCACTACCAGCCCCGCGGACAGCAAGGGAACGGAGACGGCAAGACACCTGCGAGTTTTCCTGCGTAACCAGTCCATCGGCAAGCCACACGGATAATGTTGAGGATGAAGTGCCGTTACTCATTCTACCATCTGTGGACTGGTCATACAACGTCAACTTTGCGAAAACGCCAAGACTCGGGGGAGGGGCGAGGTATGAGGCGCCAGTCAACGGCTGGTGTGCCTCGGCACCGCGAACACCGGCCGCCCTTTGACGAATCTCGGGGCGGCCGGGTTTCGGCGTGCTACTGCATCAAGTGGGAAGCCTTACGAGATGCTCCGTGCCTGAATCGGAGCTAAACGCCAAGCGCGAGTCCCTCGACTCCGTGGCTGCGGGCGTCCGTGAGCATGATCCGGTCGAGCTCGCGGGACACGTCTTCCGGCAGAATCGCAGGCGGATGCGATGCGAGCAAATGCTCCACTCGCTCCTTCGCTCGCTGAAACGCCGTCTTGCTCCCTCGGGCGCGCCAGGAGTCGCGCTCGTGCCTTTCTATGACATCGGACGGGTAGTAGAACTCGCTTCGAATCCTCGCAAGGGTGTCCGGCGAAGTCAGGAAGAGGTCGCCGACCGACAGGTCCCCGTAGAGGTCCGACGCGAGCGGCTCCTCGACAGCAATGCCCTGAACCAGACGCTTCGCCATACCGCAGATCTCGTTGTCGATGGCGAGCTTTTCGGGGCTCTGGCAGCTTTCGAAGTCGAGCATGCCCGGCCCGGAAATCATGTTGACTCCGGCCAGTGCCGCAAGGACGGCGCCAATGCCGGTCTCGAGGCCGGCCTGGGCATCGACCGTCTTTGCGTCGGAAAGCGCCATATAGGCATGCGTCGGAAGGCCGAGTGTGCGACCGATCTGGGCGTAAGCGCAGTCGAGCATCATCGTCTCGATCGCGCCCATGGGAGTGGTGCTCGTGCGCATGTCGAACACGGCGGGCGAGCCGCCGTAGATGATCGGCGAGCCGGGCCTGGCAAGCTGGTGGATGACAACGCCGGCAATCGCCTCGGCAGCGTGCTGAACCAGGCCGCCCGCAATCGCTGCCGGGGCGGTCGCGCCAAGAAGCGGCATAGATACGATCTCGGCCGGCAGGCCGGAACGGGCGCAGTCGAGCAGCGCCTGCGTCGTCAGATTGCTCCACTTCAGTGGAGGGGATGGGCAGGCGTCGAATATCGCCATCGGGCGCTCGCGCAGCTTTTCTTCACCACCGGCGACAGCGGCGAGCATGTCGCGCATCGGAGCGAACGCGTCCACCGCAAACGTGCCCGTGACTACGGGCTTGGTGCAGTTCTTGAGTGCGATATACAGGCGATAGCGGTCGGCGATGCTGCGAGGAACGTCCGCCGGGACCATAGACGTGCTCTGGGCATCGATGTTCTCCAGCGCCTCGGTCAGGCGCGCGAACCTGACCAGGTCATGGGTCACCGGCTGGCGGATATCCCCCGTGTCCGAGTCCAGGATGTTGATGGCCGCCGAGCCGGGATCGAAGTTGATCTGCATCCCGCCGAGCGTTACACACGTCTGGCCGTCTCTGCAGTAGATCGATACACGCGATGGCGCCGTCTCGATGGCGCGCTTAGCCAGGTCGGGCGGGATCGCTACGCGGCCATTGCCAAGAGCCCGACCTCCAGACGACGACACCAGGTCTTTCGCTTCCTCGTTCTCGATATACACTCCCACCTTCCCGAGGACGGAGAGCGCCTCGTCAACGATGCGAGTCACGGCATCATCCGAAAGAAGCTTGATAGCAGGTCGTAAGTTGGTCATCTTTCCTCCTTATGTCAGCGTACTGAGATGAGATATATTACCAGAAATGTGACCCCATTGTTCAAGCCATGCGCGACCATGGGTGGCACAAGCGACCGGCGCACCTGAAGCAGCAGCGCGAGCACGCACCCTATCGCAAAGACCGGCAGGAAGCCGGCTGGGAACGGATGCACTATGGCAAACGCGGCTGCGGAGACAATGACCCCTGCTGTCACGCCGATCCGCTCACGCAGGGCATTGTAGAGGAGTCCCCGGAAGAAGATCTCTTCGAAGAACGGCGCAACCACCGTGCCGAGCACAAAAACGACGGCGAACACCACTGTGTTGCCGGCCAGGACCATTGGGACAACCGGATGCACGGGCGTCTGAACACCGCGGAAGACCCTCAGCGAGAGCGCGGACCAGATGAGCGATGCGGCGGCCACGAGCGGGAGAAGAGCGCAGTAGCCGACGATGCCCCACAGGATGTTTCTGCCGAGGTCGCGGGCTGTGAGGCCGATCGACTCGACCCTTCCTCCCCAGCCGCGCACCAGGCCGTAGAAGGCCGCGAGAGCGACAGCTCCGCTCGCCGTGGTCACAGCGAACTGCAGCGCGACCTGGTAGATCATCCTCTGCTCGGCCCGCAGGCCCGTTAGATAGGGCGAGAGAAGCCATCCGGCGAGGATGGCGAAAGTCACGTTTGCCAGAATGTAGATGATGAACCCTTCGAAAAGGAACCTGGGCTGGATCTGTGCCGCCTCCGCGGCCAGCGCTGTTTCGGGCGGGGGAGCGCCCTCGGTCCCTGCTGCCTCCGGCCTGGCGAGCCAGCGGTTGCGGTTGCGAAGGAATATCCCGATGAAGACCACGCCGGCCAAACCCATCAGGACGAGCAGAATCGTGAGCAGCGTGTATGGGACCAGCGAGGTGACGGCGTCGGTCTCGCCTTCCTGGACTGCCTTTCGCGCGAGATCGCTGCGTCCCGCGGCGGCGTAGAGCCGCTGCAGAGCGAACCATCTGGCCGGCCCAAGGTTGAGCTGGCGGATGCGCGCGGCATAGCCGTTCACCTTGCGCGGATCGACTGTGCCCGAGTAGATGTCCGTCCACATGCGGGCCTCTGACTGCAAATCGCGGACATCCTGCGGAGGCCGCCCGCGCAGCACGGGCGGCGACTGGAGGCGGCGGAAGTAACCGAGGCCGGCGCAAGGCTTCGTTTGCTGCAGCACGCAGGCTAGGACGCCGGAGCGCCGGAGCGCGCCAGGGATAGGCCGCCGGGCAGCTTCCGTGTAGGACTCGAGGGCTTGCCTGAGATAGCGCTCGCCTTGACCTTGGATGCGATAGCCGTGCTCCCTCGTGTACTGCAAGAGAAAGTAGTACTTCACCGCGGAGTCGCCGGCTTGGATGCTCGCAAGGTCGGCCTGGCTCTGCGTAACGGGCCCAGCGCTTCGTGACCGGGCAGACTGCAGGATAAAGAAGGCCACGATCAGCGCGAGCGCGGCGACAGCATACTGCCACCATTGTCGCACAGCTATCTCCTGGTTGTTGCCGCTCTGTTCCATGTGCACCCTAGGGAAGACGCCGCGAAGGGACCGCGGGCCGGGCGAAGAAAGCGGTTCCGGACACGGCCGTCATCGCCCACGCACGGAGCTCGCTAGAATGGCGTCAACGATGTAGATGGCTATGATCGCGAGCACGGGCGAGAGGTCAATATAGGCGTCGCCGAGGCGCTGCGGGGGGACGATCTTCCGGAACGGGCCGATCAGAGGCCGCGTCATCCTACGGATGAGAAGAACGATGGGATGGTATGTGGGCACCGAAGGGAAGAAGGTCAGCACAGCGTCGATGATTATGAGCGCAACGGCGAGCATCAAGACATAGTGAATCGCCGCGTAGACTATGCTAGGCATCGTTAGGCACCTGAATACGTGATATGGCAGGAACGCCGGCGCGCGGCGGAGCGGAGCGACAGCATCCGCCGCACCGATGCAAGAAAGGCGCTTGCCCCGTCCGGACCGGCCTGACGGCAGCTAATCCGGGAACAACTCCTTCGCACGCTCGGCAGCCGCTTGGACCGCGTCAAGAACAGCGGCTCGGAAAGCCGCGCGTTCGAGAGCCGCAAGGCCCGCCAGCGTCGTGCCGCCCGGGTTGGCCACCGTGTCCTTCAGCCGTGCCGGGTGCTCATTAGTCTCGAGGACCATCTTCCCCGCCCCGAGCACCGTCTGGGCCGCGAGCAGGCGAGCCTGATCTCTCGTCAGCCCGGCAGTCGCTCCCGCTTCCGTGAGCGCCTCGATGAACATGTAAACGTAAGCCGGTCCGCTGCCGGACAGGCCGGTTACCGTATCGATCAGCTCTTCCGGGACTTCGAGTACTTTACCCACAGCGCCGAATATCGCGACAGCGCGCTCGACGTGGCTGTCCTGCGCGCTCCTGCCCCTGGTAATGGCGGTCGCGCCCTCACGGACTATGCACGGCAGGTTCGGCATTGCCCGTATGACGGGCACTCCCGACTTGAGCATGGACTCTATCTGCTGGGTCTTCACCGCGGCGGCTATGGATATGACCACCTGGTCGGGTACGACGTAGCCGGCGATCTCCTCCAGCACGTCCTCGACGACTTTCGGCTTGACGGCGAGGATGATCGTGTCGGACCGCGAGACGGCCTCGATGTTGCCGGCCGTATGCACTCCCGTTTTCTCCGAGAATGCAGCCAGCCGGTCTTTGTCCACGTCGGTGACAACTATTCTTTCGGGCGGATGGACATCCGCTGCGATGAGTCCGCGCGCGAGGCCCTGCCCCATCGCTCCCGAGCCGATGATCGCGAGCCCGTAGGCTCTATCAGGCAACCACATCACTCCTTATCCGGGATCAGGTTTCAGATGCTGGGCGGCGTCTGCGAACTCTCCCACCGACACGCAACACCTGTCTTTACGCACCCATAAACGGTCCCTTCGTATCCCTGGGCGCGCCGTTCTCCACCTCTATTATGTAGTTCGCAGGGGTGAAGAGATAGACACGGTCTCCTACCTTCTCGACATAGCCGTCGAGGGCATAGGTGACACCGTTCAGGAAGTCTATCACGCGCCCACAGATCTCGGGGCTTGCTTTCTCGAGGTTCACGATCTGCTGATGGCCCGCCTTCAGTCCATCCGCAGCTTCCTGTGCGTTCTCCAGCGACTGGATGGACTTCCAGACAGACACATGATGCATCCTCGATGGATGGAGCCGGAGCATGACTGGTCGGTGGGTCCCTCCGGGGTCGTCCAATACTCCGTCGAACTCCTCGTCATAGTCACCCAGACCGACTCGCTCTTTCAGCCTACTCCAGAAACCTCTCGGCTGCTCCTCGTAATCGTCAAGTGGCGCAGCTTTCACGCTCGATACCCTCCCATTCGCGTCTTATGCGTTCGTGGGTCGGGTGTTGGGCGTCCACTCCTTCCCGCAGGAAGTGAGATGTGAGAGGCGAGACGCAGCTCTGCAGTTCTCACCTCTTTTTCTCACCTCCCGCCTCTAGCCAGCCCTCGGGCCGAAGACCGCTGTCCCGATGCGCACCATATTCGAGCCTTCTTCGATGGCTGTCTCGAAGTCCTGGCTCATGCCCATCGAGAGCCAGCGCCGCTGCTCTGGCCGCAGCTTATCCCATAGCCCCTTCAGGCGGGCAAAATACGGCCGGGCTTCCTCGGGGTCGTCCACAAAGGGCGCCATGCCCATCAGTCCGAGAAGCCGGACTCCCGGCACTGCCGAGGCTTCCTCCGCGAAGTGAAGCGCGTCCTCCGGCAGCACGCCGAACTTCGACACTTCCCCGGACAGGTTGACCTCGATCAGCACATCCGCCGGAGCGCCTCGGTCGAGCGCCCTCCGGCCAATCTCTATTGCAAGCGGCAGGCTGTCAACGCTCTGGATCGTCGAGAAGATCCGCACCGCCTGCTTCGCCTTGTTCCTTTGCAGATGGCCGATGAAATGCCATCGCACGCCAGGCCCGATGGCCTCCCACTTGGGGAGAGCCTCCTGGACGTAGTTCTCTCCGAGATCGGTCGCGCCTGCCGCAACGGCTTCGCGGATTCTGGGAACGTCCACAGTCTTGGTCACGACTATCAGCGTGACATCGTCCGCTTCACGTCCCGCGCGCTCCGCCGCTCGGCCAATCCGCTCGCGGACCTTCGCCAGATTCTCGGCTATGCTTCCCACTTTGCGCCTGCCCGCCACAGGCTCGAACAAGGCATGATGGCATGCATCCTCAATCCCTGTCAAGAGTTCGCATTGCCTCACGATAGATCGTACCGAAATCGAATCGATGCCTCACGTAAGAATCGTACCGTCGAGATCGGATCTGTGCACATTGACGGAAACATTGGTCGGATGCCATAATGCCTTTAACGGGGCCGGAAGGAGCTTTCTTTAACGGGGTTTGTCTCTTTCTGTCCCCGCCACATCCCCCGTCTTAGGCCAAGCGTAAGCTCGTTTTCCACAGGGGCCGCAAACCCACGGACCGCAAGCATACCAGTGAGTGCTGCGGTACGATTCTTATCTGAGGCAACACGGAGCTTCACGCGAGCGGGGCGGTCCTCTCCTGCTCGGGCTGCTCCTCTACAGGCGCGAATCCGCGGCGCATCGTGTTCTCCGTGACCACCCGCGGGTCCATGAACTGGAGCAGATAGTCCGGCCCGCCCGCCTTCGAACCGATCCCCGACATCTTGAAGCCGCCGAACGGCTGTCTCGCCACCATAGCCCCGGTTATCTTCCGGTTTATGTAAAGGTTGCCGACGCGGAACTCCCTCATTACACGCTCGATACGCTCCCGGCTGTTCGAGAAGAACCCGCCGGTCAGCGCATAGTCGGTTCCGAGAGCGATCTCGAGCGCGTCATCCAGATCCTTAGCCTTCATCACCGCGACCACCGGGCCGAAGATCTCCTCCTGCGCGATCTTCGCGCTCGGCGGCACGTCGGCAAAGATAGTTGGGCCGATGAAGTAGCCGCCGGTCCTCTCAACGAGGTCGGATACGTCGCGCTGGAGGGCCAGCCTGCCCTCCGATTTGCCGATCTCGATGTAGTTCAGGATGCTCTTCATCGCGCCGGCATCGATGACTGGGCCCATGAAGTTCTCGAGGTTCTCCGGCATCCCGATAGTGGACTTCTCCGCCGCCTCGACAAGCCTCGAGAGGAACTCGTCGTAGACCGGCTCAAGGGCGATGATCCTCGAGCTCGCGGAGCACTTCTGGCCCTGGTAGCCGAAGGCCGAAACTATCGATCCCTGCACGGCCTCGTCTATGTCTGCGTCGGTATCGACTATGATCGCGTTCTTGCCACCCATCTCGCAGATCACCTTTTTCAGGTGATCCTGGCTGGGATGCACGTCAGCCGCAAGCTTGTTGATCCTGCAGCCGATCTCCCGAGAGCCGGTGAAAGCGATCATGTACACATCCGGATGCTCGACGATGAAATCACCGATCTCGCTTCCCGGCCCCGGCAGGTAGTTGATGACGCCGTCCGGGACGCCCGCGCGACGGCAGATTTCCACGAGTTTGGCTGCGATGACCGGGGACTGCGAAGCGGGCTTGAGAACCACGGCGTTGCCCGCGACCATAGCGGCGACAGCCATGCCCGCACAGATGGCCATCGGGAAGTTCCAGGGCGGGATGACGACAGCGACGCCCTTGGGTTCGTAGAAGTAGTAGTTGGTCTCGCCGGCGGTGCTGCCAAGACGGATGGGTGTGCCGAGCCTGATCATCTCCTGGGCATAGTAACGGAAGAAGTCGATCGCCTCACAGATGTCGGCGTCGGCCTCCTTCCAGTTCTTGCCGACCTCGTAGACCATCCATGCAGCCAGCTCGTCGCGTTCCCGCTCGGCGATCTCGCCGGCCTTAACGAAAATGTCGGCCCGCTTGCCCGGCGGAACGTCGCGCCACGCGGGCAGCGCCCTCTTGGCTGCAGTTATGGCCATCTCCGCCTCAGTCCGGGTTGCCGAAGCGGTTCTCCCGACTACCTCCGACGGCCTTGCGGGGTTGGTTGATTTAAGCTCCCGTTCGGTCGAGACCTCTCTGCCGTCAATGATGAGCGGGTAGAACCCCCCGAACTGCTCTCTGACGCTCTGCAGAGCTTGCTTCATCACCTGCTGATGATCGAGAAGCGAGTAATCGCGATCAGGGGTATTCTGGAACACCTGTCTATCCAACGCCATGCTGCCTATTGCGTCTCCTTCACTGCCGCTAGCGGCCGTCCATGATGCTCGTCGCCTGTCCGCGACAGGGACCGGCAAGGTATGATTGCATTTCTCGCGCGCTCGTGTCAAGGGTCCGCGTTGCCTCACGATAGATCGTACCGAAATCGAATCGATGCCTCACGTAAGAATCGTACCGTGGAGATCGGATCTGTGCACATTGACGGAAACGCTGGTCGGATGCCATAATGCCTTTAACGGGGCCGGAAGGAGCTTTCTTTAACAGGGTTTGTCTCTTTCTGTCCCCGCTACATCCCCCGTCTTAGGCCAAGCGTAAGCTCGTTTTCCACAGGGACCGCAAACCCACGGACCGCAAGCATACCAGTGAGTGCTACGCTATGATTCTTATCTGAGGCAACACGGGGCCGCGGTGAGCTGTGGAGCATCGTTTGCTGCGGTGGGAGCACTGGCGCCACCCATCGCAAACGACGCTCCTGGTATTCCCCTGCGGGATTCCGACGCCACCCAACCTGTTCAACTCGCGCGCGGATATCGGCGTGCCTCTTGATTCCTAGCCCGGGGCCGCTTTGAGCGCCGCCGCCAGCCCGCTCACCTTGTCGAGCGTTTCCTGGTACTCGTTCTCCGGCACCGAGTCCGCCACTATCCCGCCGCCCCCGTGGAAGTAGGCCCGACCATTACGGAGCACGATGCTTCTTATGACGATGCTGCAGTCCAGGTTTCCCCTGAGATCGATGTAGCCTACCGATCCGGTGTAGATGCCTCGCCTGGTCGGTTCCAGTTCCTCGATTATCTGCATAGCCCGGATTTTGGGCGCGCCGGTGATCGATCCGCCGGGAAAGCAGGCAGCAATGAGGTCGGCAGGCCCCTTGCCGGGAGCAAGGACGCCGCGGACTGTCGACTCCATCTGAAAGACGTTGGGGTGCTCTCTGATCGCCCATAGGCTGGGCACAGAGACGCTGCCGTAGGCGCAGACCCGTCCGAGGTCGTTGCGCTCCATGTCTACGATCATCAGGTTCTCGGCCCGGTCCTTCTCGCTCGCCTCCAGCTCGGCCGCAAGCTCGCGATCCTGGGCGCGGGTGCGGCCCCGCGGCCTGGTGCCCTTTATGGGCCTTGTCTCGACGACGCGCGTCGCGCCATCGAGCTTCAGGAACCGCTCGGGAGACGCGCTCGCGAGCGTCAGGCCGGGAAAGTCGAGGAAGCAGCCGAACGGCGACGGATTCACGGTCCGCAGAAGCTTATACAGCGCCCACGGGTTCCCCGGAAACGGGACCGAGAACCGCTGCGAGAGGTTGATCTGGTAAACGTCGCCTGCGGCGATATAGTCCTGAACAAGCTCCACGGCCCGCAGATAGCCGGAGCGCGTGAAGTTACACTCGATGCCTGGAAGATCGGCTGGTGATGCGTGAGCTTCGGCTGGCGGGCAGTCCGGCAGAGGGGCCTGGCGCACCGACCGGAGGCGGAGGCGGGCATCTCTGGCCTTCCCTCGTGCGGAGGGTAGGTGACAGAGCCAGGCCCGTCCGTCGGCGTTGTCGAAGGCGACCGTGCAGTCGTAGAACGCCAGGCAGAGGTCGGGCTGTGGCAGGTCCGCCGCCGCAGCCGACGGCAGCGCTTCAAGGTATCGAGCGAGGTCATACGAGAGATATCCGGCGGCGCCGCACGCAAAAGGCGGCCCGGCAACACCGGCAGGGATCCGGTACTGCTCAAGCAGCGCAGCGAGAACCGAAAACGGGTCCGAACCGGCGCCGCAACCTCCGACCAGCACTCGTCCATTCTCGGCGGTCATCACGAAGAGCGGCCGGAAGGCGAGAAAAGACCATCGGCCTGCTTCGCCGGGAAGAGAGCTATCCAGGAAGCAGACATACTCCTCTCCGACCAGCGCCTCGGCTGCTCCGACCGCGCCCGCGGGGCACTCGATCTCCTCGATCTCGATCACAACATAGTCTTAGCCGGCCGCGCGGCCATCTCCTTGCCGGCGCTTGCAGGAGTCGGGAGATAGAGGTCGGGGGTCGGGGGCCGGGGAGTGCGGTGGCTATCAGACATCGTCCAGCTCGTGAAACAGCGTGGCGAATCGTTCGGCGTACTGGTACTCTATTGCAGCAAAGGAGAGGTCGAGCGCAAGCGTCCAGAGGGCTACGACGGCTTCGTCCGGCGGCGCATCCAGAATGCGGGTAAAGAAGTCCTTGATAACCTCTTCGTACGTCGTGGCGGGTTCGTCGATGACAATCCTCTCAGCCAGGCGGCTTTGGAACACTTCCTGCTGCATCCGGTCGAGGAACTCGCGCACGTTGGCGGGCGTGGCGTTCTTCAGCCCTGGGCCGAACTCGGCCGCAACCAGACTCTTGAACTCATCCAGTCTCACACTACTAATGTAGCCGGGAAAGCGACGGGTGTCAACCGAGGGGCAACTGTTCAGGGTTCAGTAGTACAGACCTGACCGCGCAACCCGCCGCACCCTTCGACAAGCTCAGGGTGGCCGGGCTGCGCCAGCTTCCTGAACAGTTACCGAAGAGCCTCCGCGGTCCAGCGGGAGGCGTGCCCTCCCAACACCGGACACCCGACCTAGCCGTGCTTTGCCTTGAAGCCCTTCATGAACGCGACGAGAGCGTCTACGGCTTCCTGCGTCACGGCGTTGTAGATGCTAGCGCGCAGCCCGCCGACGGAGCGATGGCCCTTCAGCCCGACGAATCCGGCCTTCGCTGCCTCGCTCACGAACATCTCCTCCAATTCCTCGCTCGGCAGCCGCCAGACGACGTTCATGATCGAGCGGCTGTCCTTGTCGGCAGGTGTGCGCCAGAAGTCGCTCGAATCAAGCTCGTTGTAGAGAGTCGCCGCCTTCTTTTCGTTGATCTTCTGCACGGCGCCGAGGCCGCCGAGCGAGTCGAGCCACTCGGTCACGAGCTTCAGGATGTAGATGGCCCAGGTGTTGGGGGTGTTGTAGAGGCTTTTCTCCTCAGCGTGGGTTTTGTAGCGGAGGAATACATTGGCATCGTCGGGGCAGCGATCAACCAGGTCCTTGCGGATGACCACAAGCGCCAGGCCTGACGGCCCGAGGTTCTTCTGCGCGCCGGCATAGATCATCCCGAACTGACTTGTGTCCACGACCCGGGACATTATCTCGCTCGACATATCCGCGACGAACGGGGCCTGGGTCTTGGGGAACACGGGGTACCGTATCCCTCCGATGGTCTCGTTCGAGCAGATGTGGACATACTCCGCCCCGGGGGTGAGCTTGAGCTCGCTCTGCCGGGGAGCGCGCATATAGCTCTCCGCCTTGCCGTCCCAGACGATGTTGACGCTGCCTGTGACCTGGGCCTCCTTAATAGCCTTCGAGGACCAGCTTCCGGTGTGGATGTAGTCGGCGGTCCTGCCGGGCCTGCGGAGGTTCAGCGGTATCATGGCGAACTGCAGGCTCGCGCCTCCCTGGAGGAAGAGAACCTCGTAGTCGTCGGAAATGCCCATCAGCCTGCGGACGTTGGCCTCGGCTGCCTCGACGATGCGGGCAAAGTCCTTGGACCTGTGGGACATCTCCATAACCGACATTCCGGCGCCGGGATAGTCGAGCATCTCCGCATGTGCCTTCTCCAGGACGGGAAGCGGCAGGGCTGCCGGGCCTGCATTGAAGTTGTAAACACGTGTCATGATCGGCTCCTTCAGCAACACGGGGTCTGCCCGCGGTATCTTGCGGATGGGCTGCGTCAGTTACAGACCGTCTCTTACCTCTGTTATTAGACCATTCGCGGCCGAATCCTCCGCGGGGGGTGAACGAGCCTTGTAGAAGCTCGGTCATTGTGCTATAATGCGTGGGTTAGGGGGTTTCAGGAAGAGGATGAAGCGGACTTACCAACCGAAGGTGCGCCGCAGGAAGCGCGTCCACGGTTTTCTGTCTAGAATGTCAAGCAGAGCTGGGCGGAGTGTGCTCGCCGCTCGGCGGCGGAAAAACCGCTGGCGGCTGACGGTCTGAGGCGGTTGGGGAGCGCGGTGAATGCTGCCTGCCCATGCGAGGCTTGCCCAGTCTAGAGGCTTCAGGCTCGTATATAGCAGAGGGAGGTCCTACGTATCGGACCTCATTGTAGTGTACGTACTGCCGAGACCGGCGGGCAGCCGCGTGCGCTTCGGTTTCTCGGTGGGGAAGAAAGTGGGCCGGGCCGTGCAGCGTAACAGGGCGAAAAGGCTCATGCGCGAGGCGGCGAGGGCACTCCTACCGCGGATTTCGGCTGTCTGCGACATAGTTATAGTGGCGAGGCGCGACATTTCAAGCGCCTCGCTTTCGGATATCCGGGCAGCACTCGATGTGCTCCTTTCCCGGGCAGGGGTTCTCTCCGGCGCAGGAGAAAGGTAAATGGTGCGCCAACTTTTCGTGTTTCTGATCAGGCGCGTCTATCAGCCGTTTTCGCGCAACTTCATGCCGAGGGTGTGCAGGTACAGACCGACGTGCTCGGAGTACACAGTACAGGCCATAGAGAAGCACGGGCCCTTGAAGGGCACATGGATGGGCATTGCGCGTATAGGCAGGTGCCATCCGTGGGCGCCCGGAGGGGACGACCCGTTACCATAGAACAGAGCGAATGAGAATAGCGAAACTCCTGGTCGCGGTTGCAGTCATCGGAGTTCTTGTCGTCGGGGGCTGCGCAACGATCAAGCCAACTGAGCCGACGAAGGCGGTCGCCGCCCTCAGCGAGGGGAACAAACTGGAGGCGGAGGCCGAGTCCACAGAGGCGGCCGTGGATCGAGCTGCCAAGTTCAAGGCAGCAATCGGGAAGTACGACACCGCCGCGGCAGCGGAGGGGAAGACGGCCGCGATGGCTGTCGTGGCGGCGCGGGCGCTGTTTGCCAAGGGCAAGGTTCTGGCGGGCGTGCCGGCTAGTGACGTCCCCGCCCAGGGCCCGGGTGCACGCCTCAACCAGAAGTTCACCACAAAGGCTCAAGACCTCTCTGCAGCGCGGGAAACGTTCAGGCAGCTTGCCCAGCGGTTCAAAGGTGACCTGCCTCCCCGTGATCGCCTGGACGAGCTTCAGGCCGACTTCGGCAGGACCGACGGACGCATCATCAATGACGTAGTCCAACGGGCAAACGCCTACTACCGGTTGGTGGGCAGGCGTATGGACGAGACCAATAGAGGAAATGTCCTCTACAAGATGATCGATGCCCTGGTTGCCCTCACCGGACGGAAACCGGCCTTCAGCTACTGGTTCGCCATCATCCTGCTCACCGTCATTGTCAAGATCCTTATCACCCCGCTCACCAAGGCCCAGTTCAAGAGCATGAAGGAGATGCAGCGGCTCCAGCCGCTCGTCAAGGAGCTGCAGGAGAAGTATAAGAACAACAAACAGGAGTTGGGCGTCAAGACGATGGCGCTGTATAAGGAGCATGGGGTCAATCCCCTTGCCGGCTGCCTTCCTCTGCTCATCCAGATGCCCATCCTGATCGTGGTCTACACCGCGATTCGGTACTATGAGATCCGGTTTGCGACGGGGACATTCCTGTGGATCGGCTTCGGGCCAGTCGTGCACAAGTTCTCGATACCTCTTATGGGCAGGCCGGTCTGGGTGACGGCCGCGGACCTGTCCCAGCCGGACCTGATCCTCCTGGTACTCTACACGATCAGCATGATAGTCTCGCAGCGGCTGACGATCGTGGATCCAACGCAGGCGGAACAGCAGAGGCTGATGTCCATTATGATGCCCGTCATGTTCTTCCTGATCATCGGCTATCTGCCGTCCGCATTCATGCTCTATTGGCTTACGTTCAACATACTGCAGACCTGGCAGCAGTACCACGTGATCCACGGCGGGCGGGCGGCCGTCCAGCCCGCTGAGGTTACTCCGCCGGCTCCAAGGCCCCCGCGCGCTCGGCCGTCCGCACGAAGGCGAAGAAGACGATAAGGGGATTCCGGGTTTCAGATTGCAGGTAGAAGGCTAGACGGGAAGTTGATCCGAATGGGTTGGATTGAGGCAGCTGGAAAGACGCTGGAAGAAGCTAGAGCGGCCGCCGCAAGCGAGCTCGGCGTGCCGGCCGACCAGATCGAAGTGGAGGTTCTCGAAGAGGGAGCCAGGGGTTTTCTCGGCATCGCCCAGCCCAAGGTTAGGATAAGGGCAAGAGCCCTGGCTGAGGAGTCGGAGGAGACCCCAGCCGCGGTGCAGGAGGAGGAGACCGGAGAGCAGGCCGCTGTGCCCTCCGAGACGGGGATCTCAAAGGCCCAGAGAGCCCTGCGTATGCTGGAAGACGTGCTCCAGGCGATGAGGTTGGAAGCCCAGCCAAGGCTCGTCTCCGAGACCGATGAAGAAGTCCAGATAGAGATAGTGGGTGCGCCGGACGACATAGGCCGGATCATCGGTCACCACGGCCAGACGCTCGATGCCCTTCAGTACCTGGCAGCCATAGCCGTCAACCGCCACGAGCCGGGCAGGGTCCGCATCCTGCTGGATGCCGAGGGCTATCGCGACAGGCACCGGCAAATGCTTGAGGCCAAAGCCCACGAGTACGCTAGAAAGGTCAAGGAGACCGGCTCGGAGGCAGTGCTCGAACCCCAGTCGGCACGGGACAGGCGGATCGTCCACATGGCTCTTGCAGACGATCCCGACGTCTACACCTATAGCGAGGGCGAGGGCGAAGACAGGCACGTCGTTATCTCGCCGAGAAAGTAGGCGCCTGCATCTGCGGCAGACGAGGCTGCGCCCGGCTCAGCCGTCTCCCGCCGGTGGGGAGCGAGGGCGCTCACTGCCCCAACACCCATGACTCATGACTCTTCTGGTGAGGACACGATAGCTGCGATTGCGACGGCTGTGGGCGCGTGTGGGATCGGTGTGATTCGTGTGAGCGGGCCGGAAGCGGTCGCGATCGCCGGGCGGGTCTTCAGGACGTCCGCGGGCAAGCGCCCGGCCGATTTGCCGGCTCGCACCGTTCACTATGGCTCGCTCGCAAGCCCCGAGACCGGCGATCCAATCGACAACGTGCTGGTTACCGTCTTCCGAGAGCCTGCAAGCTACACCGGGGAAGACGTGGTCGAGATCTCGTGCCACGGCGGGCCGGTCACGGTCAGGAAAGTCCTCGAAGCGGTCTTCGCGGCCGGCGCGCGGCCCGCTCGCCCCGGCGAGTTCACAAAGCGCGCCTTCCTCAACGGACGGCTGGACCTCGCCCAGGCTGAGGCCGTCAACGACCTGATCCGGGCGCGTACGGACCAGTCGCAGCGTCTTGCGCTCCGGCAGCTTGGCGGCGCGCTCTCCGACCAGGTTTCCGATCTTACCCAGAGGATTCTCCCGGTCCTCTCCCGCATCGAGGCCGCCGTGGACTTCCCAGAGGACGTGGAGGAGCCCGATTACTCCTCGCTCGCGCTCGAGATAGACGAGATATCTCGCCTGATCCACCGGCTGATCGAGACAAGCGATCGAGGCAGGATCTACCGAGAAGGGATAAGCCTCGCGATCGTGGGGCGGACGAATGTGGGGAAGTCAAGCCTTCTGAACGCTCTTCTGCGGCAGGCCCGCGCGATCGTGACTCCGATCCCCGGGACGACTCGCGACGTGATCGAGGAGTCGGTCAACATTCGGGGGATACCGGTCGCTGCGGCGGACACGGCCGGGCTGCGGACCGCGTCCGACGAGGTGGAGCGCATCGGCGTGGAGATCACCGAACGAACGATGGCTGCGGCGAGCATCGTTCTCGTGGTCCTCGACGCATCAGCCGGTGTGACGGAGGAGGACCGGGAGATCGTCCGCCGTGCCGCCGGCCCTGCTCTGGTCGTTCTGAACAAGATCGACCTCTTGTCCGAGGAGCAGCGCGGGGAAATGCTGCCCTCAGCGGCCCGCGAGTTCCCAGGCACGATCGCTGTCTCCGCCCTGACCGGCTGGGGCATCGAGGAACTCGAAGACCGGATCGCGGCCGCCGTGATGGGCGGGCAGGTCGCGCTGGACGAACCCATCTTCGTCACGAACCTGCGGCACAAGCAGGCGCTCCTCGCCGCGGAGCAGAGCCTTTCCAGAGCCATCGAGACTATCCAGCAGGGCATGCCGGTCGATTTCCTTTCGGTCGATCTGATCGCGGCCCGGCGGAGCCTTGGCGAGATCACGGGCGACACGGCCTCGGATGATCTGATCGACCGCATATTCGACGACTTCTGCGTGGGGAAATAGGACCAAGAGCCGTGGACCCGGAAGACTGGTCCCGGCTCGGAGAGGGCCGGTGACGGCGAGGAGGACACGTTGGCTCGTCAGATCCCTGCCGCAAGCCTCCTGAGGAGCGCGACGTTCGCCGCAAGCTTGGCTCTCGTCTCACCCTCCGAGAAGTCCTCGAACGAGAGCCAGCCGTCGTAGCCGACCTTCACGAGCGCCCTCAGCACGTCGCGCCAGGATACCTGGCCCTGCCCAATCCCGATCATCTGCGGCTTCCACTGCGCTGCGCCGTTCTGCTCGGAAACCACGCGCCAGGCGGCGTTCTTCACGTGGACGTGGGCAAGGTACGGCCCGAGCAGTTCCAGCCCCATCTGCCAGTTCTCGAACCCTTCCCACACCATATTGCCGGGATCGTAGATCGCGCCGACGTGAGCCGGATCGAAGTTCGACAGGAACCTGTGCGCAAGCCCCGCGCTCGGACAGATCGTGCCCATATGCAGCTCGATATTGGCCCGAACACTGTGCCTTGCCGCCAACTCCTCGACCTTCCGATAACGCTCCACGGTCTGTGCAAACAGCTCGTTGTAGTTGCTCGAACCGTCATATGAGGGGACATTGACGCGAATCTGCGGACAGCCCATTGCCTGAGCAGCGCGCATGCAGCGTTCGACGAGCAGCAGGTCGGTCGGCTGGAGGTAAGTGGCGAGCGCGGGAATGGCCAGTCCGTACGCGTCGCACAGCGTCTTAATGCGGGCAGCGGCTTCGGGAAGGCTGTCGATATCGACGGTAGACCGGTTGCCCTGCCAGTAGTTGATCTCTCCGCGGGTCTCCCTCGGAGCGGAGTGCACGCGCCACTCTACGCCGTCGTAACCGTGCTCGGCAATCGCCGCAGCGGCCTCCTCGATGCCGAGATCCGGCGTCATCACCGTAAAGACGCTGTACTTGAACGCCATACCGATCTACCTCCTGTTAGAGCTTAGTCACCAGTTACGGAATCTCCTGTATAGAACCGCTGAAGGTAAGCGCGCAACCTACGGCGAAGTGAAGTCAGGAACGGAGGTTGAGCACTATGGAAGCTATGGAATGCCTCAAGACGAGGCGGAGCATCAGGGCCTACAGCGGCGAGCCGGTCCCGCGCGAGGTGGTGGAGGACATCATCGACGCCGGCCGCCTTGCCGCAACGGCCGTCAACGTCCAGCCCTGGCAGTTCGTCGTGGTGACCGACTCCGAAGTGCGCCGGAAGCTCGCCGGCATAGCTGATTACGGCAAGTTCATCGCGCAGGCGCCGGTCTGCGTAGCCGTGTTCTGCGAGGATGGCAAGTACTATCTCGAGGACGGATCGGCGGCGACTCAGAATATCCTGAACGCGGCTCGCGCGCACGGTCTCGGCTCGTGCTGGGTGGCGGGCGACAAGAAGCCTTACTGCGCGACGATCCGCGACCTGCTCGGCGTGCCGGAGAACCACAAGCTGGTCAGCCTCGTAGCGATGGGCCGCCCTGCCGAGGATCCCAAACCGGAGAAGAAGCCTTTGTCCGCTGTCTTGCATTGGGAGCGGTACGGCCCCAGATGAGCGCGGGCCGGCCACTGGTCGGCGTACCAGTCCGGTTCCTGTGTCGCCAAGAAAATCATAGGAAATTTAAGATATGGAACCCGATTACCTATTGACAGGCAGCCGTAACTCAGCTTTAATAAGGGGTACAGGAAGGAATGCCACGACACCCTCCACAACACTCTGACAGGAAGGAGTTTGATGGAAGGAGAATGAAGAGACTTATTGTGTTTGCGGTCGTCTGTCTTCTGGCCGCGCCTGCAGCACTACAAGCCCAGAACGAGCTCACCAACGGGTGCTACTACTACGGCTCGACCGCGTGGGACGTTCAGGGCAGCGTGCTGTTCAATGGAAACGGTACAGACCAGGGCAGCGGCCTACAGTACGGAAGGCCACATATCGCGTACACTGCTGCCACTGGTGCGCCCACCGGCAAAGTCAGCCAGCTGATTGATGACACTCTATCCCCCGGATGGAATCCGAATTACAACCAGAAAGAGTTCCACCTGACTGGGTGGTACTATACCGGGGGACAGAAGTCGATCACGCTCTACATCGGCTGGTGGACGCATCTAGGCGACCCTAAGCCGGGTCCCGCGGACACTCCAGACTTCTCGATCAGCAACGCTCTGGCGAAAACCAATGGCGTGTGGACGACGTTCGACTGGTCGGGTGTGCTGAACTACCAACCCCAGTGGATCAGAGTAACTGTCGAGCTTACCTCCTCAAAGGAAGCCGTTGATACTCTAGTATTCACGTCCCAGTGTGTTCCGGAGCCGGGTGGGCTGCTTGCGCTAGCAAGCGGGCTGGCCGCGCTAGCCGGGTTCACAATCCGTAGGCGGCGGTCTTAGGACCGTTTGCAACTGGGAGTAGCTTCGCGGGCCTGCCAGCCACAAGGCAGGCCCGTTTTCCATGGTGCCGGGCTTTCGCTGACCGTGCGCCGCTACTTCGGGCCGGACCATCCGTGGCGCAGCACGGGTCTGCTGGAGATCCGCAGTCGGCCTCGATATGAGCGGGCGTCGAGGTCTGCAGGAGGACTTACCGCTTGAGCGCAGCGATCGTCGCGCCGCTGCCGCCCTCCGCCTGGTCTCCCAGGCGGTATGACTCGACCGCGGGATGGTCTTTCAGGAACTGCCAGACGGCGTTCTTCAGCGCGCCCGTGCCCTTGCCGTGGACGATCCGCACCTGGTCCAGCCCCGCAGCCTGAGCTTCGTCGAGATAGCGGTCCAGGTTGAAGAGCGCTTCCTCGGCCCGCTGCGCGCGAAGCATGATCTCCGGTGACACCGTGGCCGCCTTCGTCAGCGTCACGGTCGCGCCCGTCGGTTCACGCGGCTTCTCCATAGGCTTGCCGTGCCCTGGTCTGAGTGCTGCGGCAGGAACCACCACGCGCATGGCGCCGATCATCACCGTCGCATGGTCATCCTCGAGCTCTTCGGCAAGGATGCCCTCCTGGTTAAGGCTCGCAATCCTCACCGGATCGCCCTTCCTGAACACAATCCCTTCGACCGGCGCCTCTTCTTCCGGCTCGGGCGCCTCGACAAGCTCCTCGCGCGCCTGATCGAGGACTTGCTTCGCCTCCTGCTTGATCCTCTCCGAGCGCCGCCCCTCCCGGCTGGTATTGGCAAGCTCGGCAAGCGCGCGCTCCAGCTTCCTCGTGTAGCGGTCGATGAGGTGTCTGCCGCGGCCGCGGACTTCATCCTCGACCCTTGCCCTCGCCGCTTCGAGCTTGCGGACCTGGTCTTCGAGCCGGCGGCGGAGCGCTTCGGCTTCGGAAGCAGACTGCCTGGCCAGCCGTCGGTCTTCGGCGGCCGCGCGCTGGCTTTCCTCGATCCTGCGGAGGATCTCATCCGCGCCGCCGCGCCGGCCGGCGAGCGAGGCTTCAGCCTTCCCGGTCACCTCGCCCGGCATTCCGAGCCGGGATGCGATGGCGAAAGCGTTGCTGCTGCCCGGCACTCCCATCATCACCCGGTAAGTCGGCCTGAGCGTCTCCGGGTCGAACTCTACGCAAGCGTTCTCGACGCCGTCTCGCACATACGCGAACTCTTTCAGTTCTCCGTAGTGCGTAGTCGCCACGATGCGGGCGTCGCGCTCCAGCAGGTAATCGAGTATGGACTTGGCGAGCGCGGCGCCCTCGGCCGGGTCGGTTCCCGCCCCAATCTCGTCGAGCAGAACAAGCGCGTTCCGCCGGATCGTCTTCGTCACTCGGACGATGTTGCCAATGTGCGATGAGAAAGTGGAGAGCGACTGCTCGATGCTCTGCTCGTCCCCGATGTCGGCAGACACTTGATCGAAGACGGCAATCTCCGATCCCTGGGCGGCCGGCACATGAAGCCCGGACTGAGCCATCAGGGTGAGCAGGCCGATGGTTTTCAGCGTGACGGTTTTGCCGCCGGTGTTGGGGCCGGTGATGAGAAGCGCCTGGAACCTGCGTCCCAGCTCGACGTCGATGGGGACGACCTCGCCCGTGAGGAGTGGATGGCGCGCCTGAACCAGCCGCAGCCAGCCGTCACGGTTCAAAGCCGGCTCACTGGCATTCTGCGCGAGTGAAAGCCTGGCTTTCGCCGTCACGAAGTCGAGGTGCGCGAGGATGTCAACGGTGGCGAGCACCTCGGCGGCCACCCCAGCAACGGCGCGGCTGAGCTTTGTGAGCACCTTCTCGATCTCTTCCCGCTCCTTTGAGGAGAGCCGCTTCAAGTCATTTCCCAGCTCGACGATCTGTTCCGGCTCGACAAAGACCGTTGCGCCGGAAGTGCTCGCATCGTGGACAATGCCGCGGACCTGGGAGCGGTATTCGACCTTGATGGGAATGCAGTAGCGGTCCTCACGCTGCGTGATGACCGGCTCCTGAATGGCAGTTCTGTAGCGGGAGGATTGGAGAATCGAGTTGAGGCGGTCTATGATGCGGGCGTGCGTAGTCTTAAGGTCGGATCGGACCTGGGCAAGCGCCGCGCTGGCGGAATCCAGCACCTCACCTTTCGGGTCTATGCATCGGGCGATCTCCTGCTCGATCGGCTCGAAGGTCGATATCTGTCCGGCGGGCCCCGCGAGGAGCGGTATGTCGTCTCGCAGTTTGACCAGAAACGAACGAAGCCGCCTTGCGGCGCCAAGCGTCCCTGCGATGTCGAGCAGATCGAGAGGCTGCAGCGTGGCGTCGAGGCCCGCCTTGTGCACGACGGGCCGGATGTCGCTGATCCCGCCGAGCGGCATGGCGCCGTGCAAGCGCAGCACGCTGACCGCTTCCGAAGTCTCCGCCTGCATCCGCTGGATCTGCTCGATGTGGCCTATCGGGATGAGCGCAAGCGCTCTCTCGCGGCCGAGCGAGCACGCGGCATGCTCGGCAAGCATGTTCACTATCTTATCAAACTCAAGAACTCTGAGTGAGTGTCTTTCCATCGCTCATAAATTATACCACGGGTGAGCAGCGAGCAGTGAGTGGCGGGTGAAGCGTGGGTGCGTTCCATGTGTATGTATGCAGAGAATGCCAGGGGTGTGTGGGACGGGAGTTGTGCGGTGCGTCAAAGCGCGGCAAGCGGCTGGACATAAATGTGGTGGACCCACTTCGAATGAAGATGGAGCGTTTCGTGGCCACGGATGTGGGAAAGGCTGCCACGGTTCTTCGAAAGCAAGTGGTGGAGCCTGTGTTCGGGCAGATTAAGGAGAACCGGCGGTTCATGTTGCGTGGTTTGAAAGGGGCGAGCATAGAATCAGCACTGGTGTTTCTGGTTCACAACGTCTTCAAGGTGATGTGTAAGCCGGCATATCAACCCGCGTGAATCGCGGGCGCGACAGGTTGCAGGCCCGGCGACAGCTCTGCGTGTCCCATTCCGGCCAGATTAGGGCCCAACCTGCTTGAAAACCCGGATGCTTAGACCCACAAAGACCACGGTACGTACCTAGCTCAGGAGACTTTTGGGACAGCCTCAAAGGCAGTCCCGAAGCACAAAATCTTCGCATTGGACACCACAAAAAACGTCTTGACATCTTACGGCTGCTTGGTTATAGTAGCTGACAACGATGGGGGAAGGCAGAGATCCACGTCTTCTTCTGGAGTGTCAACATCCACCGGGCGACAAGGGACTGGTTCCGGCATGTTCCTTGTCGGGATGGTCGAAGGGGGTGATTGCGCTGTGATCCGGGCTCCGTAGTATCCCTATCCTAGGCCGCTGCTCGGATGTATGTACCTCACTTGTTACTTGCTATCCCCTCTTGACAGAGCAGCGGCAGTCTGTAAGGCGGAGGGGATGAGATGAGCTGAAGGGAGAGAATCTCATGAACGGAAGAGTGGGAAGGATGGCTTTTGTGCTGTGCGCAGCCATTCTGATCACCGCAGCGGCCGGTTCGAATGGAGGCGACCGGAAGGCTGCGAAGGGGCCTGCGCTCAGCCCGGCTAGCTGGGACCAGGCTGTGAAGGTGCGCACGGTGACGGAGGTCGGGGATAGCATAGAGCTGGAGTATGCGATGCCCGCTCTGACGCTTGTGGAGATCACCGATCCGGTCAAGAGAGCCCTTCTTGGCGCTGCGGCCGATGAGGTTGTAGTGAGCGTTAAGATGGGGAATGCCTTCGTCACAGGTGGCATAGGCGACCCGATGCTTCCGGTTGTTCCAGCGAAGATCCTGTTGCCCGCAGGATACGACGTGGACAGGATTGACGTAACGGCCGGAGGCAAGGTCGATGTGGACGGGACGTTTGTGGTGGAGCAGATGCTGCAGTCTGCGTACCGTGACCAGGGGATAGGCGGCAGGCTACCGACCGCCAGGAACGCAGCGGTCTACGGCTCCGACAGCGCACATCCCGGCACACTGTATGATGTGCTAGGTGTACAGAAGAAGAGGGGGATGTCGATACTGTATGTGAACCTCTTCCCTGTGCAGTACAGGGGCAAGTCAGGAAAGATCAGCTACTACACTGACTTCGATGTGAAGGTGAGCCTGAAGCCTGGGGCGGTGCCTGAGGCTGGCGGGGTGAAGGTGCGACTCGACCCGATCAGCCCTGTAGAGGGCGAGGTCGACAACCCCAAGGCCGCAGCTACCTACCACCCTGAGATGAGCTTCGCTACCCCTACTGTTACGCTTCCTACTGGTAACTACCAGTACGTGGTCATCACGACAGATGCCCTGAAGAATGCGCTGATATCGCCCAACCTGAACGACTTGATCAAGCACAAGCAGTCGAGAGGGTATACGGCGACCATACAGACGATGGAGTGGATAAAGGCGAACTACACCGGGCCGACATACAAGGATGATGCGGACAAGATGCGCTCCTTCATCAGGGACGCCTACAACCAGTGGGGCACGGACTATGTCTGCTTGTTCGGCAATCCGCCGGGCGGCGTGCCGCGCAGACTATGCCTGGATCCCAGCGACCCCTGGTATGGGTACGAGGACCAGGTGGCTACCGACATCTACTTCTGTTGTCTGGACGGGGACTGGAACGATGACAACGATCAGTGGTACGGCGAGACAAACGACGGTCCTGGTAGAACCGAGGTAGACCTGACATTCGAGGTATATGTCGGCCGCGTCCCGATCGATGTCCCGCAGGAGATGTCCAACTACGTCGCGAAGGTCCTAACTTACGACACCCAGGCAGACACCGCCCAGTTCAGGCGAGCGCTTCTGCTTGGAACCAAGCTGGGCGAGGGCTGGTTCGGTTCGGTGGAGTGCGAGCAAGTACGGTTGGGCAACAGTTGGCCGACTACGACGCTTGGCTTCGTAAGCGCGCCGGTGACAATCACGTGTGACCAACAGTACGAGACCGATACGCCGCCGTACTACTACGACGCGCCCGAGATTAAGGGCTGGATCAACACGAACAACTATGGGATCATCTTCGAGAGCGGACATGGTTCCAATGACTGGGCGATGAAGACGTGCGGTATGTACGCGATCGATGAGTGGACGAACAGCCAGCTCTTCTTCTTCACCACCGAAGCCTGCCATCCAGGACAGATGGCGTATTGCTCCTTCGCCGAGTCCACAATGGGAGCAACTTCAAACAACTGTGCGGTAGGTTGCATGCTGAACACCCAGTACGGCCTAGGCGGCTACAACACGCTTATGGAGTTCTGGGACCAGCCGGTTGCTCACGGCGCCCGCAACTTCGGCCTGATCAAGAAAGGGAATACTGAGGCGCTCGTCCCGTACATCCATCAGAACCTCAACTGGTGGCGGTATTGTGTGTTCCAGTGCACCCTGTTCTGCGATCCTGAGACGCGATTGAGAGGCTGGGAGACGGCGCGCACGATCTCTGCCAGCGCAGGCACCGGAGGGTGGATCTACCCGACGGGAACTGTGAATGCTGAGCAGGCTGAGAACCGGACCTTCACGATCACCCCCGACTCCGGTTACGCTATCTCCGACGTCACGGTCGACGGCGGGTCACAGGGAGCGATATCGAGCTACACGTTCACGAACCTGACCGCTAACCACACGATATCGGCTACGTTCACGAGCACAGCCTCGGCATACGCGATATCGGGAAGCGTCAAGGACTCGGCCGCGGTCGGCATCGCTGGCGCCATGGTCTGCTTCAAGACCTCGGCGGGCGCGCAGACCAACCCGAACTTCACTGTTCTGACCGACGCATCGGGCAACTACAGCAAGGCGGTCGTGAACGGCACGTGGTATGTGGTCGCGTGGAAGTGGGGCTACCAGCTTCCAACCGAGCAGGTCGTGACGGTGAATGGCGCCCCCGTGCCGAACAAGAACTTCACGTTGACCGTTCCTGCGATACCTACACCGGTAATCAAGCTGGATACGTCAGGCCTGAAGCTCGGAGCCATCACGGCATGGAGCAACACCGGATCGCTCGGCAGCAAGTTCACCAACGACCAGACCGGTCCCGTGGTCCAGACCGTCGGCGGCAAGAAGGCCGTCACCTTCGACGGCGTGGACGATCACATGAAGTCGTTGTTCAACGCTCCGGCGGGTATCACCGGGACACATGCGTTCACCATAGCCATATGGGCGTACAACCCTGTAGTCTCAGGCTATGAGTACGTGATGAGCCTGGCCAAATACAACACTGGCCTGGGCATGCCAGACACCGAATCAGGCGAGGGCGAGACCACCACGGTCTCCTACCCCAGCAGTTCCAGTTATGGAGCTTGCAGCTGGACGGATATAGCTGTGGATCACAACTGGATGTACTCGGACTTTCATGGCGGATCGCCGTCGGCTGGCGCTTGGCACCACATCTGCGTCACCTACGACGGGAACGCCGAGAAGGTATATGTGGATGGTACCCTAAACTCCACGCACTACAGGACCATAAAGTGCCTAACGGGGTACCCCGTCTTCCTTGCCTGCGCTTACGAGAACCAGGGGGGGCTTAACGACTGGAAGGGGTGGTTCTACTCAGGATCACTCGGTGCAATCAGGGTGTATGACCTGTGCCTGACGGCAGACCAGGTCCTGACCCTGAAGAACCAGTCCTGGTAGAGCCGATCCCGATCGGTGAACTAGACACCGACTGGTGACGCAACGACCGAAGCGGCCCTGCATCAGGCGATGCAGGGCCGCTCCATGGCCGGCAATGCGCACGTTGGTCGCGTTTGCTTGTGTACGCCCTTCCGCCCCAGCTTTGACAGCCACAGCCCACCATCTCCCGCCAAAAGCTGTCGGGGACAGGGATCTTTCGACCCGGCCCGGACGGCAAGGCCAGTCAGACCCCGCCATCCAGCTCCGGGGCGATCTTCCTTGACATATCACCCGACGGCGGATATATTGCAGATGAAAGGCAGGCGGCCTGATGAGCCTGTGGCGCGAAGGGCCGACCGGCCTTAGCAGTAAACCGGCGAGATCGAAGTTGACCCCAGCTCGGCCGGTCAGGAGGAAAGTGGCAAGATGTTCCTGCGCGTGCGTTCAGCCTCGTTGATTCTTCTTGTTCTGCTCATCTCCGGTTCAGTCTTCGCTCGAGAGATAGTGATACCGTTCCCGGCTGCACAGGCGGAGATAGGCAAGGCAGCCGGAGGGATGGTCAGACTGAAGATACCGTCCAGCTCCGGCATAGCGTCTTCCGGCGACCCTTTTCTGCCTTACGTCGTGAAGACGGTGCTGCTGCCGCCTGATGTGGATGTTAGAAGCCTGCGGGTGGAGCTGAGGGGCGCTCAAGAGGAGAAGGTTCCTGGGGTCTGGTCGGTTGCGCCTGTTCCGCCTGCTGTGGCGGAGGTAGGTGGGAGGAGGATCGAGTTCTGGGGCACAGGGCCGAAGAAGATCAGGAACGGGCGGAACGTGCTCGTATACGAGAAGAACGCGCTTTATCCTGGAAGCTACGCCAGGCTTGGCTATGTGGGGAAGCTTGGGCCGTACCAGCTCGTGCCGGTAGAGCTGTGGCCATACCGGTACAACCCGGTGACGAGGAAGCTCGCTCGTCTGGTGAGCGCGGAGGTGGCGATAGTCTATGGCAGGCTTGCCGGGCCGGTCCAGCCGGCCTCGGGCGATCCATATCTTGCTGATCGGCTGAAACAGCTAGCTGTGAACTCGGAGTCGGCAGCAGATTCGTATCCGACTCCGGCAGCCCCGGATGCCTCCCCCGCAAGCGCGCCGACTCCTCTTGCCATAATAACGACCTCGGCCATTGCGAACAGCAGCACGAAGCTGCAGAGCTTTGTGCTGGACAAGACGAACATGGGCTTCAGCGTAACGGTTGCGAAGGAGTCGGACTGGGGAGGCGGGGTCGGCGATGCGGCCGCCGAGCATGTGAAGAGCTGGCTGAAGGCTAACTACACCACCAAAGCCCGCTACGCGCTGATCATCGGCAATCCGAACCCATCGAGCGGCGACGTGCCGATGAAGATGCTCTGGCCGAACCTGGGGAGCAGTGACGCGGATGGCCCGTCGGACTACTATTATGCCGACATGACCGGCAACTGGGACCTGAACGGCAACGGTTACTACGGCGATCCCGGCGACTTCGGCACCGGCGGAATCGATAGATATCCTGAGGTCATCGTAGGCCGGATCCCCTACTACGGCAGGATAGCCGATCTTGACAAGATACTCCAGAAGATAATCGACTATGAGAACGGCACCTACGCCGGGGCCTGGCTGGACAGGATGATCATGGCCATGGAGCCGGCGGACGCGGACACCCCGAACTGGCAGCTTGGCGAGTGGATCAAGAACGATACCGCCATTACGAAAGGCTACGGCTACTCCAGGCTCTACGACGGCACGTTCGGCCTGAACCCACCGCCCGAGTACACGGAGTGCAACGAGGACAACGTTCAGGCGGAGTGGCAGAAGCACTACGGCTTCATCTTCTGGGGTACGCACGGCTGGCCTCAAGGAGCCGCGGACGTTTTCTCGACCGGGAGATGCCAGTATCTTGACGACCGCTACCCCACATTCACGTTCCAGGCGAGCTGCCTGAACTCCTACCCGGAGGCAAGCGACAATCTCGCCCATATGCTGCTCTGCAACGGAGGCATAGCAACCGTCGGCGCGACACGGGTATCCTGGTATTACCCCGGCTGGTACGACTACAACAACGACAGCGTGTTCGGGATGTGCTACCGCTACTCCCTGACTCTTGCCAGAGACCGGCAGAGGTGCGGCGACGCTCTGTTCAACATGAAGACGGGACTGGGGGTCGGTATCTGGGCCGACCACGTGGTGATGAACCTATATGGCGATCCGACTGTAGCGCCGTACGAGTGGGGAATCAGCCCTCCGCCGACGATAGTGACGTCGTCTCTGCCGGATGGGATTGTGGGACAGGCTTACAGCGCAACGCTGGAAGGCGCCGACGGGACGCCGCCCTATAGTTGGAGCATCGCAAGCGGCAGCCTGCCGACGGGTCTTACGCTCAGCTCGTCGGGGACGATCTCCGGCACGCCGCAGCGGGCGGGCAACTGGTCGTTCGTGGTCAGACTGACGGACAGCCGAGGCACCATAGTCACCAAGAGCCTTTCCATCAAGGTCCAGATCATGGGCCGCTACAGCTTCCCTCTCGACAGCGAGCCGGGCTGGACCTGCCAGGAAGGATGGGCATTCGGAGTTCCTGCTGGGACAGGATCCTACGATGGCGATCCCACGTCCGGGCACACGGGCAGCTTCGTCTACGGCTACAACCTGACGGGTGACTATCCTGCGGGCATGGCCGGGACCGAGTACCTGACGACAAGCGCCATCGACTGCTCGAGCGTCAAGCAGACGACGCTCGGTTTCTACAGGTGGCTTGGGGTGGATGCGGCGGACAGAGGCAGCGTGGAAGTGTCGAACGACGGGACGAACTGGACGCCGCTCTGGACGAACACAGGCACCGTCTCGGAGTCGGCGTGGTCCTACCAGACCTGCGACATATCATCGGTGGCGGATGGCAGGCCGACGGTGTACGTCAGGTGGGGAATGGGGCCGACGGATGGCTCCGTCAATTATCCCGGCTGGAATATCGACGACATCGAAATCCGGGGTGTTCTGACCAAGCCGCTGATCATCCACACGCCGCATCCTGACACGGATGTGACGAATCAGGCGTACGTGATCCCGGCGACGGTGCAGTCGGGCGGCCTCGTGCCGTATAACCCCGTGCTGCACTGGTCGGACGGTCAGACATCCGCCGATGTGGTGATGTCGGTGGTGTCGGGCAACACGTACCGCGGGACCATTCCGGCCAGGCCGGTCGGGACGACGATCAGCTACTACATGACTGCGGCCGACTCCAGTGGGACTGGGACATCTCCCGCGGGGGCGCCGGGTCAGTGCTATGAGTTCCACGTCATCACCGACAACGACCCGCCGGTCATAGAGCACACTCCTCTATCTGACACGAGGGACGGGACTGGACCGTACAAGGTGTACGCAGCGGTCACGGACAGCATCGGAGTAGGTTCGGTAGCGCTCACCTGGACGAGGAACGGCGGCAGTCCTACGCCGGTGGCTATGAGCCCAACCGGGATAGCGAACCAGTACGCGGCGCAGATACCGGGACCGTCCCAGGCGGGAGACTGGTATACCTACAGGATAACCGCAGCGGACAGCTCGGTCGGGCATCTACAGAGCTCTGCCGGCTGGTACAGCTTCGACATCCTTCCACCTCGGAGTCTCCTCTACACCTTCAACCTGGACACGAACCCCGGGTGGACCCGCGACACGGGCTGG
>Ga0315282_10000855_pt1 | contig 59563 bp, 44 predicted proteins | sample YL17G07_20_MG_FD_203693 | JGI IMG/M metagenome (GOLD analysis project Ga0315282, IMG submission 203693) | Sediment microbial communities from Yellowstone Lake, YNP, Wyoming, USA - YL17G07_20 | ecosystem: Environmental > Aquatic > Freshwater > Lake > Sediment | place: USA: Wyoming | collected...
CAATGGCCCCTGGAGCCAGCTCGTCAAACAGGAAAATATCAGACTCATGGTCCTTTCGCCTGATGAAAAATTGATGTTGACGCCCCGAGTTTCAATAATTCCTTTCCTGGTTCCGCATCGAGATGAATATTCCGACACCTTGGGTTTTTCGATCTCCACTAGAGAGAAGAAAGTTCTCTATATACCGGATATTCAAAACTGGAATATTTGGGAACGGTCGATCATTGAAGAAGTCGATAAAGTCGATATCGCCCTTCTCGACGGGACTTTTTACAGCCCTGAAGAGCTTCCAGGGCGGGATCTGGGACGCATCGGTCATCCCTTCATAAAAGAAAGCATAGAAAAGCTAAGAAACGTGCCCAAAAAAGGCAAAACCGTCGTCTATTTCACTCATTTAAATCATTCAAACTTAGCTCTTGATCCTGAAGGAGAAGCCTTAAAATATATTGTCGGGAATGGATTCAGGATAGCCTCCGACGGACTTGAGCTTTTTCTTTAAGCTTCAATGATGGTTAGGATCGCTTCGCTATTTATCTGATTTCAAGGCATGAATATTGTGAGCGATTGAAGGTCCTGATTTGATCCCAAATAACTCCGGTAAGTGGACGGCCTGAAAAACCCGGATCGCGAACGAGGGTCTCAGCCCGTTTGATTCTCACCCAAACAAAATAAAGGAATTCGACATTTGATTTTTAGGCCGCAATCATATAATAATCTCATTCCATTATGTTTTAGGGAGGAGGAGTTCTAATGAAGCGCGTCACTTTAGTTGTTTTCCTGGTTTTTGTGTTTCTGGCAGGAACACTGCCGGGCCTGTCCGGCGAAAACACGCCTGTCAAGAAGGCCAATTATGATTTGGCCGCCAAATGGATGTCGGCCAAAGTCGGGAAGCTCATCTTCGACACGTCGGTTTCTCCGCACTGGCTCGAAACCAGCGACAAGTTCTGGTACACCTACGAAACGAGCCAGGGACGGAAATTTATGATCGTCGATCCCATTTTTAAAACAAAGAAGCCACTTTTCGATAATGCCAAGATGGCGGCGCTGCTCGCGAAAACAACGCTTTTTCCCTATGACGCCCTGCACCTTCCGATCCGGACGATAAAATTCATCAATAAAGACACGGCCATTCGCTTTGAGATCGAATACCCCAAGGATGCGGATGTCCTTGTCGGCGGTCAATGGAAGAAAGTCGGAGACATCGGCAAGGAGGTCGAAGACAAAGAGAAAGAAAAGGAAAAAGAACAGGACAAAGAGAAAAAAGACAAGGAAAAAGAAGCTGAGAAAGCCAAGGAACCCGAAGCCAAGACAAAGACGCTCTATTTTGAATATGACCTGACCAGCGGGAAGCTCGCGCTCCTAGCGGATTATAAGGCGCCGGATAAACGACCCCGCTGGGCCACTCTCTCCCCCGATGAAAAAATAATCATCTTCGGCCGCGGCTTCAATCTCTATATGATGGACGCGGACAGCTACAAGCTCGCTCAGAAGAAAGCCGACGACAAGAACGTCAAGGAGGTCCAACTCACGACGGAAGGCGAAGACTATTATAGCTATACGCGCCGGCTGAACGACGAGGAAAAGAAAGAATTCCAAAAAGACGAAAAGGACCGCAAGGACTACCGCGTCCCGGCCGTCGGCCTCGTCTGGTCGAAAGATTCGAAGAAATTCTCCGTCATCCGCGAGGACGAGCGCAAGGTCGGCGACCTATGGGTTATTAATTCCCTGGCCAACCCGCGGCCGACGCTCGAGACCTATAAATACGAGTTGCCCGGCGAAGAGAACCAGCCTCAGCCCGAGCTTCAGATTTTCGAAGTCGAGAAAAAGACCAAGATCAAAGTCAAGGCCGAGATGTTCAAGGACCAGACGCTCTCCGTTTTCACCGCCCCGCGGAAAGCCCTGGACCGGGAACGGGATAATCCGTCTCCGAGTCAGTGGCTGGCCGAGACATCGGACAAGCTCTATTTCGGACGCCAGAGTCGTGATTTTCACAGGTATGATGTCTGTCTGGCCGACGCGGCCACGGGCGAGGTGAAGGTTTTAATCGAAGAGCGGCTCAACACCTACATCGAGACTCAACCGTTGCGGCTCATCGACGGCGGCAAGGAGATGCTCTGGTGGTCGGAGCGCGACGGCTGGGGCCATTATTATCTCTACGATGAGAACGGCAAGTTGAAGAACCAGACAACCTCGGGTGAATTCACAACCCAGGGGATTGCGGCTATCGACGAGAAAATGCGGGTCATCTATTTCAACGCCTGCGGCCGTGAACCGAACGAAGATCCGTATTTTATGCACCTCTACCGGATTAGCTTCGACGGCATGTTTATGAGGCTCCTCAATGCCGGGGAGGCCACTCATGCCGCCGAGATGAATGACGGCGCGAAATACTTCATCGATAATTTTTCGCGCGTGGACGCAGCGCCCAAATCCCAACTCCGCGATAACGTGGGCAGCCTGCTTCTGGACCTGGAGTCGGGTGATGTGAGTGCCCTGCTTGAAGCCGGTTTTAAATATCCCGAGCCGTTCAAAGTCAAGGCCGACGACGGCATCACCGACCTCTACGGCGTGATGTACAAACCCTTCGACTTCGACTCGAAATTGAAATACCCGATCATTTTGTATGTCTATCCCGGGCCCCAGACCGAAAGCGTCTCCAAGACATTCACGCCCCGCAACGCCAACGTCGCCCTGGCTCAATTTGGATTCATCATCGTCGAGGTGGGAAACAGAGGAGGTCATCCCTCTCGCTCGAAGTGGTATCATAATTACGGCTACGGAAACCTCCGCGATTACGGCCTGGCCGATAAGAAGCGGGCCGTTGAACAGCTGGCCATGAAATATCCCTACATCGACATGGATAAGGTCGGGATCTATGGCCATTCGGGCGGCGGATTCATGTCCACGGCGGCCATGCTCGTCTATCCCGACTTCTTCAAGGTGGCCGTCTCGAGCTCGGGCAACCATGAAAACAACATTTATAACAGAGCCTGGAGCGAAAAGCACCACGGCGTTAAAGAAGTTGTCGACAAAGACGGCAAAGTCAAGTTCGAATACAGCATCGAAAAAAACTCCGAACTGGCCAAGAACCTCAAGGGGCATTTGATGCTCGTCACCGGCGACATCGACAACAATGTCCACCCGGCCAACACCATCCGGATGGCCAATGCCCTCATCAAGGCCAACAAACGGTTCGATTTCTTCCTCTTCCCGGGACAGCGCCACGGCTACGGCGATATGGGGGACTATTGGACCTGGATCAGGGCCGACTACTTCTGCAAGCACTTGATCGGCGATTATGCGACGAGCATCGACATCATGGAGCTCAATAGAGAAAAGGAACAGACCGGCAAGACGCCTCCTCCTCCGCCGCCGGCTGCGATCCGAAGGTAGTTTTTTTCGCCGCAAAAAAAACGGTTGACTTTAAAAAAATAATCTTTTATAGTTCTGCGCATCATGGCCGACAGAAGAAGCCCTTTTTTAAACCCCAACGCTTCTTGTGTCGTTCTTTATTGGTCCTGGTGGGCGGATCCAGCCGCCCTATAACCAGACCACCCTACCACCATACTCCCGAATGATAGTGGCTTATCGAATTTGGGGAGACACGTTTTTTGGTCCCCCGAAAGAGTCATGAAAGGAGATGACCATGAATGCGATTTCGTTTAAGCGTTTTTCGGCGAGAGACACCGATGTCTTGCCTTCCCATTTTTATAACATCAAAGCGGACCTGCCTTCTCTGCCCAAACCTCCGCTCAACCCGGGAACGAAGCAGCCGCTTCAGCCTCACGAACTTGAGCCGGTTTTTCCCAAAGGATTCATCGCTCAGGAAGGAACGATGGACAGGCATGTTCCGATTCCCGGAGAAGTCCTGGAAAAGTTCGCCCTCTACAGACCGACGCCGCTCGTTTATGCCTCGGGCTTGAGAAAAAGCCTTGGCACGCCCGCCCACATTTTTTACAAATACGAAGGCGTAGGACCGATGGGCAGCCATAAAAGCAACACGGCTCTCATGCAGGCCTACCTGGCGGCGAAGGAGGGCGTCCAAACCCTGACCACGGAAACGGGTGCCGGCCAGTGGGGGAGCGCCCTGGCCCATGCCGGAGCCTTGTTCGGCGTGAAAGTCAAGGTTTTTATGGTCCGGGTCAGCTATCGGCAAAAGCCCGGCCGGCGGATCTTGATGGAGATGTTCGGGGCTCAAGTCCAAGAGAGCCCAAGCCCGGCGACGGAGGCTGGAGCCCGTTTCTATTCGCAGGATCCCAACCATCCCGGAAGCCTGGGCATCGCCATTTCCGAAGCCCTGGAACTGGCCGTCAAAAGCCCGGCGACGAAATATTCGCTCGGCTCGGTTCTTGATGCCGTTTTGATGCATCAGACGGTCATCGGCCAGGAAGCGGAAAGCCAGTTGGCGGCGCAGGGCATCGAGCCCGATGTTGTCGTCGGCTGCGTAGGCGGCGGCTCGAATTTCAGCGGAATAGCCTTTCCCTTTATCCGCAAGAACCTGAAAGAAGGCAAGAACATCCGTTTTATCGCCGTCGAGCCCGAGGCCTGCCCCTCGCTCACCCAGGGCGAATTGAGATACGACCACGGCGATACGGCAGGGCTTACGCCGCTCCTCTACATGTTTACGCTCGGCAAGGATTTTATCCCTCCGCCGATACATGCGGGCGGGCTCCGCTATCACGGCATGGCCCCGCTGGTCAGCCATCTGACGGCACTCGGGATCGTCAAGCCGCGGGCTTACTCGCAGGATCGGATTTTCAAGGCGGGCCAAGAGTTTTTCACGGCCGAGGGGATTTTGCCGGCGCCCGAATCATCTCACGCCGTAGCCGCGGTCATCGACGAGGCTCTTGAGGCGAAAAAGGAAGGAAAGGAAAAGGTCATCCTTTTCAATCTGTCCGGCCACGGCCTGCTCGACCTCAGCGCCTACGCCCGGAACGGAAAGAGCTAAAATAAGGATCGGCCTCCGAAAAGACGATCTGGCTATCCGGAGCGGACAGGCTTTCTTGCCGAAGTTTTTTCATTGACAGACGTTTTTCAGACGATGTAAGATTTTGCCGGGCAAAGAGGCGGAAAACGCTTGAAGAGCCGGGCGGGATCACGGGTCTTAAAGTTGCCCGGGAATTCTTAAGGGAAAACTCATGAAAAACTCAGCGAAGAAAGAAGGCAAAAAAGTCTGCGCCGAAGAATTGGCCAAAAAAGCGATCGCTCTGATCAAGAACAAGGCCGATCCCGAAAAGGCTGTCCAGGCCCAGAGATATTTCAAGGATGAGGTTTCCGTCTACGGGCTGACGGCCGCTGAAAGCCGCGAGATCGCCAAGAACTTGTACCAAGAAGTCCGCAACAACTGGACGGTCAAGCAGGCCGTCGAGCTTTGTGAAATCCTTCTGCCCAATAAATATCTTGAAGTCAAAAGCTTGGCAACTCTTATTTTTCTCCGCTACCGAAAAGATTTCGAGCGGCCGGTTTTTCCCTTGATCAAAAAATGGCTGTCCCTGGATTATTGCAACAATTGGGCTTCTGTCGACGTGCTCTGCCCCGACAGCCTGGGCATATTGCTCGAAAAATATCCTGACCTGACGACAAAGATAATGAGCTGGACGGACTCGCCTAACCGCTGGGTCAGGAGAGCCTCAGCTGTCTCGCTCATCAAGCTGGCGCGCCAAGGGAAATATCTGGATGCCGTCTATCGGATCTCCCGGAGGCTTTTTCCGGTGGCCGACGACCTGATCGAAAAAGCCAACGGCTGGCTGCTCCGAGAGGCCGGCAAAACGGATATGCTGCGCTTGGAGAAGTTTATTCTCCGTCATGGCCCAAGAATTCCGCGAACAACGCTCCGCTACGCCATCGAACGATTCCCCGAGAGCAAAAGACGCTTACTTCTTTTAAAAACGAAAACTAATAAAAAAGGGTTCGCTTCCATTTAGTGTGGGTTAAGGATGATCGGAGAAGGTCCGGGAACGGCCTGGCTCCCATCCAGGTTTTTAACGCCGTTCTCTCACCGCCCTTTTCGACGCCGCGGAACTCGGTCACTCTTGGAGGGGAAACCATTTGCCGGTTTCCCCTCCAACGGTCGCTTTTTGCTCCCTGCCACCCTTTCAAGGAGCATAGAACAACGCATTTTCTTGGGACGGATAAATCCTCCGGGAAGCTGTCCTGTCTCTTTCATCATGCGGTGTAATCAGACATCCGCGGCGCCCGGCTTGGCCGGGTTCCCTCAAGGGCGGTTCGAGAAGGCTAAACCTTCCACGGTCGCTACGGCCATTCCCGGACCTTCTCCCTCATTTTTAGCCACACAAAATGGAAGAGATCCTAAAAAAGTAACAATATTGTTTCATTGTCATCGCGAACGAAGCGTGGCGATCCGACCTGAAGGGTCATCCTGAGCGAAGCGAAGGATCTCGTATATCCTGGCAATAGAGAAAGACTGACTGAAAGTCAGGCAACCTGCCCGGGAAAAAGCCCAAGCCCGAGCCGAGGTCGGCGTGGATAGTGTCTCAATCAGCTGGACCGAGGGTGCGCAGCTCGGTCACGACCAGGGTGACCGGCCCCAGAAGGCCTGACGGGAGGAGAGTGTCGCTCTTTTTCCAGAGACGCCAGCTCGTGAAGGTCAAGCGGCCCGAGGGGCTCGGCTTTCCCTCGTTCAGCCAAGCGGGCCATTCCTTGAGAGTCCCGTCCGCGTTGCGCCGGCTGTCCTCGGTAAGGCTCTCGTCGCCGATCATCCGATTGGGCCACAGGTTGGTTACCAGGATCTCGAGTGTGTTCTGGCCGGGCCGCAGGACGTCCGTTACATCCACCCGGAACGGCGGCTTCCAAAGGACTCCGAGATCTCGACCGTTAAGCTTCGGCTGAGCGATCACGCGGACATCGCCGAGGTCGAGATAGATTCGTTTGGCCTCGGCATTTCCCGATAACCCGTCCGGTTCAGCAAAAGCGATGTGATAGGTCGCTGTACCCGAGAAATGCTTCACCCCCCTGTCGCTGTGCTCAGTCCAGGAGGCCAGCCGGTCAAGAATCACCCGCTCCGGCGCTCCCCATCCGGCCGGAAACCGGACCTGCCACGGACCGCCGATTTCGACGGGCGGGGGGACTGAGCGGACCTCCGCCCGCCTTGTCTGACCCGACGAGGTCACGAACTCATAGAGGCCCGGCTGCCAGGCTTCAGCTTGGAGACGGCCATCGTCGGTTCGGCGAAGGTCGACGACGCTGTCGGTCCGCTCCGCCGGTCCAAGTTCAATGGTCTCGGGATCGGTACCCATCACCGCAACAGCCCTCTTTCCTACCAAATATTCGAGGACGAGGGTCTTGACGATGTTCGGTGCCGGGTCGTCGCCGGTCGCCAGCCGCGCCACGCGGAAGCTCAGCTCGCCGGCGTCCGCGAGACGCTGGATCTTCTCCCGTACGTCGCGGGTTCGGGCGGCGTCGCCCGGAACACCGTAGGTGGCCTTCTCCACGACAAGATGTTCCGGCTGAGCGGAAGCCGACGACCAAAGAGTCTTTCCGTTACGCGTCGCCGTCTGCACGGCCGCATCGCCCGCGGCCTTTTCGCGGAAAACGACGAACACCGAGCCGCTCGGGCCGAGCGGCAAAAGAACGCTTGTAGCGTTTGCCTTTCTCTCGAAGGCCGCGGCCCGCTCGATGAGCCCCGTTTCGGGCCACCAGAGCTCGGGAATTTTGCCGCCGACTCGGAACGAGGCCGCTGAGGTCACGTTATAGAGTTCAGGGTTCGAGACGAAATAGATGTCCGCGTCGCCGTCGATGCGGTGAATGAAGCGCAACCTGGCCCGGCTTTCGAAGTCGGGGCCTAGGCCTGCGTCCGCGAGGACTTTCTCCGGGGCATCGCCCCAGACGACACGCCCCTGGCCGAGTCGGTGTTCCTTGACGGATCTTCCGTCGCAGTCGCCCCACAATTCGTCGGCCAGCCGCTTCACCTCCTCGTCGCACTTGGGATAATCCGTCAGACTCGGCGACCTCTGGGGCCTGGGGCCGATAACGGTCGCCCCGTCCTTCACGAGCAAAACGATCTTGCGCAGGAGAGTCGGAGTCATAACCGGTGATTCCGGGAGGACAAGGACCCGATAACTCATACCGCCGGGAAGCAGCAGCCGGCCGTCCTTCACGGTCAGGCGATCGAGCACGACTTCAGAGCAGACTTCGTCCCAGTCATAGCCAAGCCGGGGGTGGTCGGAAAAACTCTGGGGCGGGGCCTCGGGCTGGAGATAGCAGATGTCGGCCGAGAACCTCCCCTGGCGGAGGAGAAACTGGCAGCGGGCCAAATACTCGTGCCAACCCGGTGTCAGCTCCCACCATGTATCTGTGCGTTCGTAGTGGAGACCCCAGGGGCCCATGGTCATGCCCGGCCGGCGGTCGAGCCAGGGCTGGAGAGCATACCGATGGAAGACAAACCGGTTGACACCGTCACAAAAAGCCCTGTCACCGAGGGCTTTGATCGAGCCCGGATGCTCCCGCCAACGTTCGCGATCGTCCGCGGTGAAGGCTTCGGCGCCGAGGATCGGTTTCCCATAGATATGGGCGGCGGAAGCCATCCCCTTCACGGTTTCGAACGCGCCGGCTCCTATCCAAAATTCGCACATCGGCTCGTCGGCCTCGCCGGCGTAGGGCAGGTCGTCGCAGGGGCCGCCATAGGCCTCGATGGAGAGCCTCAGGCCGCGGGCCCGGGCCAGCTCGCCGAGACGCCGGGCGTAATTCTCGACGACAAGATCTGAAATCGTCCGCCGCAGGTCCCATAGAAACCGCTCCGATATCTCCAAACTCCCGACGACCCGTCCCGTCATGACCGGAAGATAAGGCCAAATATCGTAGCCTCTGCGCTTCTGAAACTCCTCTCGCATCCCCGCCGTCCAGTTCTGGCCGCCGTTCTCCCAGCTGTCGACATGGGTGGAGATGAGCGTCCGGCCGGCCGCCGGGCCGACGTCGGTGATGAGCTTGTCCATCATGCCGGCGAAGTTGGCGTCGATGCCGGCCTCGGAGAGTTTGTCGCATTCAAGCCCCCGGCCGCTTTTGGGCGCCGGAGCGTTCTCGACGCCCGTGCTGATATGCCCGAAGCGCAATATCGTCCATTTCCCGGGCGGGACATCCCAAACGAGACGGCCGTTGCCATCCATTTGCGCCCTGAGGTCGACGATCCGGGCGTATTCGATCACGTCCTCGGGAGGAAGTTTGGCGCTGGGGGGAGATCCCACGGCCTCGGCAACGAAGCCCGCCTTGGCCTTGATGTTACTTATCCGATACGTCCCGCGCGCCGGGAACGCCAGGACCGTGATATCGCGATAGTATCCGGAGGTCGTTTGAGGTTGGGGCAACACGCCGGCGAATTTCACGGGGCCGGCCGCCGCCGTCTCGCTCCAGACCACCTTCTGCATGGACTGCTCGGGTTTGATCCAGGGCCCGCCGCTCCCATTCCAGCCGGCGTCGTCGTTCATGTTCACTTCGAGCCCGAGGCGCTCACCTTCATTGACGGCATGGCGGAACAGGGCGCGCCAATCCTGGCCCATAAAATCGACGGGACCGACGGGGGCGCCTTGGTCCACTTCCATAATAAGAACGCCGCCGATGCCGACGCGGCGCATCGCTTCGAGGTCAGCGGTTATGCCTTCCCGGGTGATATTGCCGTTCAGCCAGAACCAGTAGACCCATGGCCGGGCCGAAGCCGGCGGCCGAATGAAGCCTTGTTCAAGCTCGGAAAGAGCGGGAGCGCCGGCCCGACGGCCGCAGGCGGCAGAAAACAGGAGGGCTGCCGTAATGAGGAGAAATAGGACGATTAAACGAGAAGGCCGAGAGATATTCATGGAGAGTCTCCTTTATCGCTAATATTTACGAGAAACATATCCGGGGAAGGGGACGTCTGTCAAGCGGAGGCGGAGTGAAACCTCTTAAAACAGCCCACCTTCATACTTCAAATGACAGGGGGGAGATGCCCCTGACCGTATATCACTTTTCAAGATAGGACACGATCCGGAAAATTCGGGACATAACCCTTTTCTCTCGAAAAGGGATTGTGTCCCATGAATTTTCCGGTCATGTCCCCGAAAAGTGATACCCGGTCAAGAGGTGTCCATCTTGACAATCTGAGATGCCTGGTCTATCGTCCTCACATGAAACCGTTCACCTTTCATCTGCCAACCAAAATTATCTTCGGCAAGGGACGGATTGCGGAATTGGGCTCATCGCTCGATCCTCAATTCCGCCGTATTCTGATCGTCACGGATGAAAACGTAGCGGCTAAAAGCCCGGCCGTCCGTGCCGTTGCGGCCCAGCTCAAGAATCGACAGATCTCGCTTTTTCAAAATGTAGCCGAAAACCCGACATTTTCGAACATTCAGGAAGGCTGCCGACTCGCCCGAGAGGCCAGGACCGAACTTGTCGTCGGAGTGGGCGGCGGGTCTGCCATGGATGCGGCCAAGGGCATTTCTTTCCTGGCTGCCAATCCGGCCGAAGAGCACCGGCTGCGGAGCGGCGAAATTCCTGGAAAGCGTCCGCTGCCGATTGTCTGTGTCCCGACGACGTCGGGAACAGGGAGCGAGGTCACTCCCTACGCCGTCTTCACCGACACGGAAAACCATAACAAAATCGGATACTCGAATCCTGCCTTGTTCCCGTTCTTGTCCGTCATCGACCCGGAAATGACCTATACCATGCCCGAGCCTGTCATCGTCAATACCGGCTTGGACGCTTTGACCCACGCTTTAGAATCGTTCCTCTCGGAGCAGACCTTTTGGCTGAATGATATTCTTGCCCTTCATGTCATCGATATCATCCTTTGGAATTTAAAACGGGCGGTCCAGAGGAACTCCGAAGCCATGGATAAGCTTTCCTATGCTTCCCTGTCGGCGGGAATCAACATCACTCACGGCGGGACGATTCTGCTCCATATCATGGGCTACTGCCTGACGGTCTTTCACGGACTGCCGCACGGCAAGGCCAATGCGGTGCTCCTGCCGAGTTTCCTCGATTTTATGATGGCCAAATCATCGGCCAAGGAAAAAGTGAGAAAGACGAACGAGTTTTTCGAGCCGTTCGGCGGGGTCCGGGAGTTCATCGAAGGCCTGGGAATTTCGACCCACCTTTCCTCTTACGGAATCCGGGAGGAAGAGTTCGGGACATTCGTCAAAAAAGTGATCGTCAAAAGCGATGTCAAAATTACGCCCGCGCCGGTCGGCGAGCAGGACATTTTCGATATTTACCATTCTGCGCTCTGAAAAATATTCCCAAGCAGGAATGTTGAATTGACACAACGGAGCGGCGGTGTTACAAATGTTTTGTATCCCCCAACTAAGGATTTTAAATGTCCTCGGCCTATATTTGCCTATCGAAGATAGATGAATTCCCTCAATTCAAGGAGGAGCGCGGCCATGAAAAAATCGCATAATATCACCCTCTTGGGCGCCGGCTTGATCGGCACGTTCTATACGATGACCATCCATGGCCTGCGGAGCCGCGACCTGATCCAGACGGTCTGCGCCCTAACTGACGAGGAAGCTGAAACCTTCGCCCGAAAATGGGAAATTCCAAAGTGGACAAGCGATATCGCCCAGGCGGTCGGAGATCCCGAGACCGATCTCGTCATCATCGGCTTGCCCAATCATCTCCACAAAAAAGCCGCCCTCATGGCGGCGGCGGCCGGAAAATCCGTTTTGTGCACCAAGCCGCTGGCCAGAAACGCGGCCGAGGCTTTGGTTATCCTCGAAGCCGTCGAAAAAGCCGGCGTTTTTGCCGGGTATCTTGAAGACCTGGTCTATACGCCCAAAACGTTAAAATCCCTGGCTTCTGTGAAAAACGGAGCGTTGGGGAAAATCCTCTGGGTCCGCTCCCGGGAAACCCATCCCGGGCCGCACAGCGCCTGGTTCTGGGACAAGAAAATCGCCGGCGGAGGGGCCATCGTGGACATGGGCTGCCACTGCATCGAAATTATCCGCAATTTTATCGGCAAAGACGTGAAACCGGTCGAGGTCATCTGCACGGCGGATACGCTCGTCCATCCGATCAAAGCTGAGGATTCGGGCATCGGCCTCATCCGCTTCGAAAACCGAGCCCTCGGCCAGTTCGAAGTGAGCTGGACATTCCGCGGCGGAATGGACCTGCGCGACGAAGTGGCCGGCACCGAGGGGACGATCTGGCTCGATCATTTTCTGCGGACGGGATTCGAGATGTTCACGGCCGTCGGCCAGGGCGGCTATGTCGCGGAAAAAGCCGAGGGCGATAAGGGTTGGCTGTTTCCGGTGGGGGATGAGGTCCATGAGTTGGGCTATGTCCACATGTTCGCCGATATGTTCGATGCCTTGGATGCGGGACGCGAGCCGATGGAGACATTTTTGGACGGCTACGTGGTCAATGCCATCATCGATGCCTGTTATCGATCGGCTGTCTCCAAAAAATGGGAACCGGTTAAGCTCGAAAAATGGAAGGGAGCGGGCAAAAGAAAAAAGGCCGCTTACGGTCAAAAAATCTTTGAGGAAAAGTATATCCTGATCAAAGAAGAGCATATGCCGGACGGCAAAACAAAACGGATTCTCAAGGATAGAAAAACAGGCGAGATCCTCCAGAAGATCAAGGAGAGCTAAGGAATTCGTGAAATCGCCAATTCGATTTGATCCTCCGACTGAACATGGCTCTCTCGCAAATCGTATCAAGGGGGATTCCATATCTTTGATTTTGGACTAAGAAAGGAGCCGCTGATGAGACAGAGTCATAACGAGTCGGGAACATTGAAACGAGCCCTGAACCGCCGCGAGTTTATGGCCAAAGCCGGACGAGCGGCGCTGTCCTTGACGGTCCTGAGGCCGGGGCTTGTCCGGGGGACACAAGCCAATTCGAAGATAAAACTCGGGCTCATCGGCTGCGGAGGCCGGGGGACATGGATCACTTCGCTTTTCGAGAAGCACGGCGGATATGAAGTTTCCGCGGCCGCGGATTATTTTCAGGATCGCGTTGATGCGGTCGGAGCGAAATTCTCGATTCCTTCGGCGAGGATTTTCAAGGGCCTATCGGGCTATAAGCGTCTCCTGGAAAGCGGCCTGGATGCGGTCGCGATCGAAACGCCTCCCTATTTTCATCCTGAACAGGCGGCAGCCGCCGTTGAGGCAGGAATTCACGTCTATCTAGCGAAGCCCGCGGCCGTGGATGTGCCGGGATGCCGCCTGATTTCTGCTTCCGGAAAATCGGCCACGGCGAAAAAACTCGCTTTTCTTGTCGATTTTCAAACCCGGGCCGATCCGATTTTTAGGGAGGCCGTGAAACGCGTCCACGAAGGAGCTCTCGGCCGGATCGTTTTTGGGGAAGCGGTCTATCACGCGGACTGTCCGTTTGAACAGTGGTATGATTTGCTCAGGCAAAATCCGGAGAATCCCGAAAACTGGATGCGCGGCTGGGGCCTGGACAGGGCTCTTTCGGGCGATATGATCACCGAACAGGATATCCACACGCTCGATGTCATGAACTGGATCATGGACAAACCGCCCCTCTCTGCGCTCGGAAGCGGCGGATTGAAGGTCAGGCCCGAGATCGGTACGTGCTGGGATCATTTCGTTGTTCAATACCAATATCCCGATAACATCGGAATTCAATTCAGCGGCCGGCAGTTCAAGGGCTACGGAACTCCGGAAGGCATTAAGAATCGGATGTTCGGCTCCAAGGGAGTGTTGGAGACCGAATATGGCGGAAATGTTCTCATCCGCGGCGAGAATTTCTTCCGCGGCGGAAAAACGGCCGAGATCTATGAGCAGGGCGCGGTCAGCAATATCGCCGCCTTCCACGAAAATATCATGAAAGGTGATTTCGACAATTCAACCGTCCCTCCCAGCGTCCAGAGCAACCTGATCACTCTTCTGGGAAGAAAGGCCTCGTATGAGAACCGACTCGTGACATGGGACGAACTCATCAAGGACGAGGAAAGGCTCGTCCCGCACCTCAAAGGATTAAAAGAATGAAAAAAATGATCATTTTGATTTTAGTGACCATTTCCATGCTCCTCTTGACAGGGGATCAAGGATCCGGAGAAGAGAAAAATACTGTCCAGATCAAACTCGGTGTCTGCGATTGGACGCTGGGAAAAGGCGGGGATCCCGCTGCGCTCGAGCTGGCGGCGAAACTTGGATTGGACGGCGTGCAGGTGAGCCTCAACCCTGCCGGAGAGACGCTTGCCTTGGCCGAGGAATCGCTGCGAAAGACCTATCTGGACCTGTCGGAAAGGACGGGAACGGCGATTGCTTCGTTCGCCATCGGGGAATTGAACAATATTCCGCTCAAGAGCGATCCCCGCGCCGAGAAATGGCTGGAGCAGAGCATCGATATCTGCCGAGCCATGAATGTGAAAATCGTGCTTGTCCCATTTTTCGGGAAGGGCGATTTGAGGAAAGATCCGCATGGAACAGAAGCCGTCATCGAGCGGCTGAAACGGCTTGGGCCGAAAGCCGAGAAGGCCGGTGTCATCCTGGCTCTTGAATCCTGGCTCAGCGCCGAAGACCATCTGAAGATCATCGAACGAATCGGTTCTCGGGCCGTCCGGGTTTACTATGACGTCGGAAATTCTCAGGAAGCGGGGTTTGACATTCTTAAAGAAATCAGAGTCCTGGACGGCCGAATTTGTCAGTTCCATGCCAAGGATTATAAAGACCTCTACGGGAAAGGCTCGATGGATTTCGCCGGAGTCCGGAAGGCCATGACAGACATCGGCTACCAAGGCTGGCTCGTCATAGAGGGAACCGTTCTCCCTTTGGGAGTCGAAAAAAGCATTCTCTATGACGCGGATTATTTAAAAACCGTTTTTTCAAAAAAAGAAAGGTGAGAGGAGTTTTCGAGCGTTCAACGGGCTCCCGGAATATTTTTTTGGGAGAGATCGTGTTCGCTGAGAAGGGAGGGATTCTCGGATGACTAAAACCTCAGATTATATTTTGAGTCCCGAAGGCCGGTTGAAGTCGCTCGATTTTTTTCGCGGCTTCACCATGTTTCTCTTGATCGCCGAAGCGACGCATATTTATGAGCATTTGGTCAGCCCCGGTCTTCAGGGAACGATCATCAACGCTCTCGGGACGCAGTTTCACCATCATCCCTGGAATGGGTTGCGATTCTGGGACCTCATCCAGCCTTTTTTCATGTTCATCGTCGGCGTGGCCATGCCGTTCTCCTTCGGCAAGCGCTGGGAGCGCGGAGACACCTGGGCGAAAACTTTTTGCCACACCCTCAAGCGCTCCGGCCTTCTGCTCTTCTTTGGTTGGGCCCTTTACTGCATCGGGCCCGGCAGGTTGACGTTTGAGCTGTGGAACGTTCTCGCCCAGCTGTCCTTCACTTTTCTCGTCGCCTTCCTGATGATGCGGCGGTCGACACAGACCCAATTCATTTTCACTTTTGGCCTGCTCGTCATCACCGAATTGGCCTATCGATTGTTCGCCGTGCCCGGCTTCAACCAGCCTTTCGTGGCGGATCATAACTTCGGGTCTTATGTCGACATGCTGCTCATGGGCAAGCTTTCCGAGGGGCACTGGGTGGCCTTCAACGCGGTCCCGACAGCGGCCCATACCATGTGGGGCGTCCTGGCCGGTCAACTTCTCATGAGCCGGCGTTCCCCGGCTCGAAAAATAAAAACATTATTCATCGCCGGGCTAATCGGAGTCGCCGCAGGATATGCGCTCGATCCGCTGACGCCCATCATCAAGCGCATCTGTACCAGTTCGTTCGTCTTGGCCAGCGGCGGTTGGTGTTTGCTGGCTCTTTGTTTTTCTTACTGGTTCATTGATGTCTTGAAGGTTCAGAAATGGGCTAAATTCTTTGCCATCGTCGGGATGAATTCTCTGGCCATCTACTTGTTCACGGAATCGGGAGGGACGAGATGGCTCCAGGGAATTGCCAAGCCCTTTACGATGGGCTTCTTCGGTTGGACGGGTGAATTGGGGGCAAAAATAATCACCAGCCTGGCCGTCTTGGGACTCTTATGGCTGATCTGCTATTGGCTCTACAAGAAGAGGATTTTTATTAAAATTTAAGATTGACCGGGCGTCGCTGGCCGTGCGACCGAGCAGTCGTTTTCGATGTTTGACTAATTTTTTCAGCGGGGATATCTTAATGTCAAATGATTGCAGGGGAATTCGGCCATGAAATGCCCGGAGTGTCCATTGGATAATTGAAGGAGGAATCAACATGTTTGCGCGTCTTCTAAAATATCAAACGAAGATTGAACGGATCGACGAGGCCTCAAAACTATTTCGGGAGAAGGTTATTCCTTTGTGCAAAACTCAGAAAGGTTTCAAAAAGGCTTTTTTTCTTGCTGACCGAGCGACGGGCGCTTGCCTGCCTATGACGTTCTGGAATACTGAAGAGGACATGCTGGCTAATGAAAAAAACCTTTTTTTTCAGGAACAGGTTATCAAGTTCATAAACTTCTTCAAAACTCCCCCGATTCGCGAAGCGTATGAGGTGATTGTCCGCAGGGAAACTTCTCGTTCTTAATTTGAAACGCAAAAAACGAGGAGGTTAAGGATGCGTTCGCCATTGACCGAGAGGTTTTTTAAGCTCCAGGAAAGGGGCACAAACGTCCGGACCGAGATCCTCGGCGGAGCGACGACGTTCATCACCATGGCCTACATCATTGTCGTCAATCCCGCGATTTTGAGCTTTGCCGGCATTCCCCAAGGGCCGAGCACGGTGGCCACCATCTTGGCCGCGACATTCGGCTCGCTCGCCATGGGCTTGTATGCGAATCGGCCCATCGCCGTGGCCCCTTACATGGGAGAGAACGCCTTCATCGCCTTCGGCCTGACGGCCATGGGCATTGGCTGGCAGTTGAGGTTGGGAGCCGTGTTTGTCAGCGGTCTGGCCTTTGTTCTCATCACTCTCTTGCGGATCCGGTCCTGGCTGGCGAATTCCATCTCCGTCAGCTTGAAGCACAGCTTTGCCGTCGGCATCGGGTTGTTCTTGGCCTTTATCGGCCTGTATGAAACCGGGATTGTCACCAGCTCGGTCGTGGGGATGGCGCCCCAAGCGCTCCTTCGGGACGGAGCTTCGGTGCTGGCGGCCCCCGACGTCCCGGTGAAAATCGGAAATCTCCACAGCCCGCAGGTGCTTCTCTCGCTTTTCGGGTTTATCCTCATTTGCGTCTTGTTGTATCGCCGGGTCAGGGGAGGCATCCTCCTGGGCATCGCGGCCACGGCGGTGTTGGGCTATATCCTGGGATACGGAGAAGCCCCTCGGGCCTTGGCCGCCCTTCCATTCAGCGGCGAATACAACCTCGGTCCGATCGCCCTGAAATTGGATATCGCCGGAGTCCTCCGCTTGAGCTTTCTGCCGATTTTGCTCACGCTTTTTCTCATGGGTTTTTTGGACACCTTGGGCACCCTCGTCGGCGTCGGCGCCGCGGGCAACATGATCGATGAGCAAGGAAATTTCCCCGATATTGAACGCCCGATGATGGTCGACGCCGCGACCTGCATGTTCAGCGCTTTGATCGGCACTTCGACGAGCGGGGCCTACATCGAATCGGCGACGGGCATCCGGGAAGGGGCGAGGACGGGTTTGGCGGCCGTCACGACAAGCGTCCTTTTTGCCGTTTCGTTATTCTTCATTCCTTTGATCGAGCCCCTCCAGCATTTGCGCTACGCCTACGGCCCGGCCCTCATCGCCGTGGGTGTCCTGATGATCGGTTCCATAAAAAACATAGAATTCCAGGATTTGACGGAGTTGATCCCGTCGTTCGTCACGATCGTCGTCATGATTTTCACCTACAACATCGCCAACGGCTTGACGGCCGGACTCGTCTTGTATCCCTTCTTCAAATTGATCACGGGGCGCGGCAGAGAGATCAAGGCCGGCTCGGTCGTCCTGGCGCTCCTCTGCCTCGTCTATTTCGTTTTCGGCTTGCCGCATTGAGGCCGGCGTCGGCCGCTTGTTCGTTTGACGTTTTTCTCGCTTGGCCTCCGCTCATCTCACCCCCTAGGAATCACCCTTAGGGGTGATTGACAGAGCGGAGCGAAAAAGTTATAAATGAGGCCGAGGGGAAAGGATTTTCTGACTAACGGAAAAGACAGAAAAAAATACGGCAATCTGGAAGAACGCGCTTGCCGGAGGTCTTTGAGGAATGTTTGAATTCTAGATTTAAGCCCAGGAAAAGATGAACGGAGTTCTTCGACCATCAAGACAACGTGAACGCGGAACGATCCTGGCCGTCGCGCTCCTTGTTTCTCTCTTTCTCCTGGTCAGCAGCCTTCCCTTTCTCAGCAAGCTCTCAGGCCGGTTTCGAACGACCGATAAGTCCTTCAAGTCGCTGGCCGCCCTGAACTTGGCCGAGGCCGGAATCGAGCGGGCCATCTGGGAACTCAACCACGGCGACATCGAAACCTGGGAAGGAACATCGCCCGTCAAGACGCTGGCGATCAACGGTTTCCAGGCCGCGAGCGGGGCCACGGTCGGCGACATCCAGATCTCCGTCACCGATCCGAACCAGGATTATCCTATCATCGAATCGACGGGAACGGTCCTGCTTACGGGCGCCAACACGATCAATAAAACGATTCGCTGCGTTCTCAAAGCGAATTACGTGAACGATCTTTTCCAGCACGCTCTTTTCGCATACAGCTCTATTACTATGGCGGGCAACGCGACGGTCGATACCTACGATTCGAGGCTGGGCCCTTACGGCGGGTCGAACGTCGGCCAAGACGCGCGCGTCGGTTCGAACGCGACCGGCAACGACAAGATCGTCCTGAAAAACAACGTCACCGTCTACGGCGATGTCTATTCCGGCTATGGCAGCAATCCCAACAACGTCATCAAGCTCGAAAACGCCGCTGAGATCACCGGGCAAAAATTAGCTTTGTCTGAGGTTGAAGCCCAGCAGGTCATTCCGGCTCCCACGGGATTGCCGAACCTCGGCGACGAAAAGTACAAGGGAACCCAGACCATCTCCTCGAGCGCTCAATATCACAATCTCACGATCGACAAACATGCGATCCTGACGGTCACGGGCGACGTCACCGTCTACGTCACCGGTAATTTCACAATAAACGACAGTTCGACACTGAACATCGAGCCTTCCGCGAAGCTGACCATCTATTTGGACAATGACCTCACCATGGGCAACAACACCGTTGTCAACAATCTGTCCATGAATCCGACCCAATTAGTCATCTACGGAACGAACGACTGCACCGAGACCATCACCTGGAAATCGAACGCGGATTTTTACGGGGTTTTTTATGCTCCTAAAGCCACAGTTCAATACCAATCTAACAGCAATTTATACGGAGCGATCAAAGCCAAGGTGTTCAGCGTGAACAGCAACGGCCATATCCATTACGATAAAGCTGTGGCCACGATTCAAACCGTCGTTGGAACGACCGTCGCGTCTTTTACGCTGCAGTCCTGGCAGGAAAGAATCATCTAATCGGCTGCCGCCTGAGTGGCCGGCTTCCTTATTTCGCGCCGAGAGCGCCGTGCGCTCGATCGGAAGCCAGGTCGGCCGCCAGATCATGCGCGGCCTCATGGGCTCGATTCTCGGCGGCAGACGGTAGGCTCGAAATCTTTTAATTCTGATCATGTTTTCATTTTATTTTCTTAAATAAGCCTTTTTATTTAGAAGAAGAATAATGCCGAAGAGGGGACTCGAACCCCTACGAGCGGGTAAATGCTCACTAGCCCCTCAAGCTAGCGTGTCTGCCAATTCCACCACTTCGGCATCGGAGGCTTGGAGGGTGAGGGGGAATTTATTTCTTGGTCTCTTGACTCGCCGTTTTCTTTTGCTCCGGAGGCTGAGGCTTGGCCTCGGCCGGCTTCGTCTCGGGCTGCTTTTTATCTTTCTCGGCTGCGGCGGCCGGAGCCGATTTTGTCGGCGTCGGCTCTTTTTTGGTTTCCGTTGTCGCCGCTCCTGATTTTACGGGCACGGCTTTCTCTCCGCTCAGAGCGGATTTGGATTCGCGGCCGGAAAGGACCCAGAGGCCGAACGATGTGAACATGAAGAGGATGGCGCTGATCGTTGTCACCCTGGACAGAAGGGTGGCCGTGCCGCGAGGGCCGAACGCCGTCTGGCTTCCGACGCCGCCAAAGGCACCGGCCAGGTCGGCGGCTTTGCCGGATTGGAGGAGGACCGCCACGACCAGGACCACGCAAATCAAGACATGAATGATTGTGATTAAGGCACTCACTGTTCTTCCTTATAAGCTTTAATCGCTTCTCTCGTGATTCGGACGAAGGATTCCGCCTCCAGAGAAGCACCGCCGACGAGAAATCCGTCGATATTCTTTTCCTTAAACAAGGAATACGAATTGGCGGGCTTCACCGACCCGCCGTAGAGGATTATAGCACAAGAAGCCGCCTCTTTTCCAAATCTTTCTGCCAACCTCTCCCGGATGAAGGCCTGGATTTCCTCAGCTTGGGAAGGGGCTGCCGTCTTTCCAGTGCCGATGGCCCAGACAGGCTCGTAGGCAATGATCAGTCCGCGGAATTGTCCGGGGGTGAGGCCGGCGAAGCCCAGACCGATCTGCGATTGTATTTTCGAGAGAGTCTGGCCGGCTTCCCGCTCTTCGAGCGTTTCGCCGATACAAACAATCGGCTGCAGCCCGGACCTGAGCGCGGCAAATATCTTTTTGTTGACCGATGAGTCCGTTTCGCCGAAATATTGACGCCGTTCCGAATGGCCGATGACCACATAACGGCAGCCGATGCCGGACAGCATCGGCCCGGAGACCTCGCCGGTGAAGGCGCCTTTGTCCTCCCAGTGAAGGTTTTGGGCTCCAAGCTGGACAGCGGTATCCAGGAGCAGCTTGGCGGCTTCGCTGAGGGCGGTGAACGGCGGAATGACGACGATTTGGGCCTCGGGCATGTCGGCGCTGGCCTTGATGATGGCGGTAATTAAAGTTTTGGCATCCGGAATTGTCATGGACATCTTCCAGTTTCCGGCGACAAAGGGCGGTTTCTTTTGGTCCACTTTATTTTTTCTCCAGCGCTTCAATGCCGGGGAGAGTCTCATAGGCCAGGAATTCCAGGCTCGCTCCGCCGCCGGTTGAGATGTGAGTTATTTTTTGGCTCAATCCGGCTTTTTCAACGGCTGCGATCGAATCGCCGCCGCCAACGATGGACATGGCCTTGGAGTTCGCCACCGCCTCGGCGATTTTCATCGTTCCCTGGGCGAAGGCGGGCGTTTCAAAAACGCCCAACGGCCCGTTCCAGACGATTGTCTTGGCCTTGGCAATAATCTCGGAGTATCTGGCGATGGTCTTCGGCCCGATGTCCACGGCCATGAGGTCCTCAGGGAAGGGGAAGGTCTCGACCGTTTTAAAAACAACGCCGGATTCGATGGCTGCGGTCAGGACATGGTCGAGGGGCAGAAAAAAACCGACTTTTTTTGCCTTCGCCCGATCCAGGATCCGCAGAGCGATCTCGATCTTGTCGCTTTCGACGAGCGACTTGCCGACCGAATAGCCCAGGGCTTTCAAGAATGTATAAGCCATCGCGCCGCCGATCAAAATGGAATCGGCCTTGTTCAACAAGTTTTCGATGACCGGGATCTTGTCCTCGACTTTGGCCCCTCCGAGAATCGCGACATAGGGCCTGGCGGGCGAGTGCACAGCTTTTCTCAGATATTCCACTTCCTTTTTCAAGAGAAAGCCGGCGGCGCTTTTCTCAACGAATTGAGTGATGCCGACGACCGAAGCATGCGCTCTATGGCTCGAGCCGAAAGCGTCGTTGACGAAATAGTCGATGCCCTCGGCGAGTTTTTTCGAAAAGCCGGGATCATTGGCCGTTTCCTCGGCATGGAAGCGGACGTTTTCAAGGAGCAAAATGGAGCCTTCTTGAAGTCCGGCTTTGAGTTTGTTCGCTTCGTCCCCGACGCAATCCGGAGCGAATAAGACGTCGCGACCGATGAGCTCGCCGAGTCTTTCGGCCACGGGCTTGAGGCTCAGCTTAGAGTCGAATTTTCCTTTCGGCCGGCCCAGATGAGAGGCGAGAACAAGCTTGGCGCCTTTTCCGAGAAGATAATTGATCGTCGGCAGCGAGGCTTTGATGCGCGCGTCGTTCCGGACATTTCCCTTATCGTCGAGGGGGACGTTGAAGTCCACCCGGACGAAAACCACTTTTCCCTTGACGTCCAAATCTTCGACGAACAACACGGCCTCACCCCTCACTTAGAAATATACTTGATAAGATCGCGCAGCCGGCAGGAATACCCCCACTCGTTGTCGTACCAGGCAAGGACCTTGATCAAATTTTTATCTATGACCTTGGTCGAGAGGCCGTCAACGATCGCCGAGTGCGGGTTCGCCAAGAAATCAACCGAGACGAGCGGCTCTTCGGTGTATTGGAGGATGCCTCGGAGCGTGCCTTGAGCCGCTTTCTTGAAAGCGTCGTTGACTTCCATTTCCGTCGCCTCCTTCTTCGTTAAAGCGACGAGGTCGACGAGTGACACATTGGGGGTGGGAACGCGGATGGCGATACCGTCGATTTTCCCTTTGAGCTCGGGCATAACCAGGCCGACGGCCTTGGCCGCGCCCGTCGTGGTCGGGATTTGAGAAACGGCGGCGGCCCGGGCGCGGCGCAAATCTTTGTGAGGCCCATCCAGGATCTTTTGGTCGTTCGTGTAGGCATGGATCGTGGTCATAAAGCCTTTTTCAAAGCCGAAGTTCTGGTGGAGGACCTTGACGACGGGAGCCAGGCAGTTCGTCGTACAGGAGGCGTTGGAGATGATCCGGTGTTGGCTGCCGTCGTAAGTGTTTTCGTTGACGCCGAGAACGACCGTGACATCGGGATCGGTCGCCGGCGCAGAGACGATCACTTTTTTTGCGCCGCCTTGCTCGATGTGCTTGATCAGGTCGGCTCTCTTCGTATATATGCCCGTGGATTCGATGACGATGTCCACGCCGAGGTCTTTCCAAGGGAGCCGGCCGATTTCCTTCTCGGCTAGGACTTTGATCTTTTTCCCGTTGACGATGATGGCCCCTTCGGTCGCCCGGATGTCCTGATTGAAAATGCCGAGCACGGAGTCGTATTTCAGGAGATGGGCTAAAGTCTTGGCGTCCGTGATGTCGTTGACCGCCATGTATTCGATTTCGGGGCTGTCGAGAGAGGCCCTGAACAAGTTTCTGCCGATCCGGCCGAATCCGTTGATGCCGACTTTAATAGACATGTTGAAGATCTCCTTCTATCCGGGTGTATAAAAGAAAACAGGTCAATAAATTAGCATAAAATAGCGCCCGAAATCAATTTTGTGCTAAAATCCGGTTCAAGGAGCAGCCATGAAAGTCCTCACTTCGCTCGAGATGCGTGAGATCGACCGGAAAACGATCGAAGAAATCGGCATCCCAGGGCTGGTTCTCATGGAAAATGCTGGAATCCAGGCGACCCAGGCCATTCTCGCCCGTTTTCCGCGCATTGTCGAAGAGAATATCGTGATCGTGGCCGGCAAAGGGAATAACGGCGGCGACGGATTGGTCGTGGCCCGGCATTTATTCAACAGGGGCGCTCGGCCGGAAGTTCTCCTTCTTGCGGCCAAGCAGGAGGTCAAGGGCGACGCCGGCTTGAATCTACGCATCTTGGAAAAGCTCGGCGTTGAAATCGTTGAAGTGACCACGGTCGATGATTGGAGCCAGCATAAAAAAGAGCTCTTTCATGCCTCGCTCATCGTCGATGCCGTCTTTGGGACAGGGCTCGTGAAACCGGCTGAAGGACTTTACGCGGCCGCCATCGAGGATATGAACAAAGCCCATGGCTATAAAGTCGCCATCGATATCCCTTCCGGTCTGTCCTCGGATACTCCCCGGATCATCGGACCGGCCGTTAAAGCCGATTTGACGGTCGCGCTTGCCGCGCCGAAAATCGGGCACCTCCTTGCGCCCGCTGAGGATTTCGTCGGTGAGCTTGTCATCTCCGACATCGGCATTCCCCCGTTTCTTTTTGACGATGAAAACCTGAAGCTCGAGCTCGTGGAGAAAAAAAATCTGCTGCCTTTTCTAAAAAAAAGAAAAAAGGATTCGCACAAGGGAACCTATGGACATTTATTTATTTTGTCCGGCTCGTTCGGGAAAACGGGCGCGGCCGTCATGGCGGCCAAGGCTGCGCTCCGGATGGGCGCGGGCCTGGTGACGGTCGGGACTCCGCAAAGCTGCCTGCCGGCGATCGCCCGCTCGATGATGGAGCTGATGACCGAGGCTCTGCCGGAAACGCCTCAAAAAACTCTCTCCGAAGCTTCGCTGCCGACAGTCCTCGGGCTTCTCAAGGGAAAGGACGGCCTGCTTATGGGGCCCGGGATTTCGACGAATCTGTCGACGGCCAAACTCGTGATGTCCCTGTTGCCAAGGGTGAGAATTCCTACCGTCATCGATGCCGACGGCCTGAATATCCTCGCGGAAAATCCGGAGGCGCTGAAATCTTTATCATGTCCGGCCGTGCTCACACCCCATCCGGGCGAATTCGCCCGCCTTATCCGTCGATCGATCAAGGATGTCCTGGATAACCGGCTCGAGCTCGCGCCCCAATTCGCCGAAAAACAGGGCGTCTATCTTGTGCTCAAAGGTTATCGGACGCTCGTCGCCACTCCCCAAGGGAAAGTCTTCATCAACCCCACCGGAAACCCGGGGATGGCCACCGGCGGTTCGGGCGACGTGTTGAGCGGCCTGATCGCCTCGCTCCTCATCCAGGAAAAAGATATCCTCGGGGCGACTCTGGCGGCCGTCTATCTTCACGGGCTGAGCGGGGATATCGGGGCGCAAAAGCTGGGCGAACGGCCGCTCATCGCCGGGGACTTGATCAAGTATCTCCCCCAAGCGCTGAAAGAAATGGAATAGTAGGGAGACATATAAAATGGGGAGACATATAAAAAAGAAAGAGGTGACATGTATCCGAATTCTCGGGAATTCGGTACGTGTCACCGGATTATTAGGAAAGAACTTATAACACGGTGACACATAAAAAAGCGCATGGCTCCACAAATTCCGGTGACACGCACCAACGTGCATGTCACCAGACGTTTTTCTCCTCTTCGCCCGAAGAAACCTTCGATTTCGCCAAAAAAACAGCCCAAAAATTTAAGGGGAAAGAGGTCATTTTTCTTGTCGGCGAGTTGGGCGCAGGCAAGACGGTTTTCGCCAAGGGAATCGCAGCCGGCCTGGGCTTAAAAAATATTCATCGGGTTTGCAGCCCGACGTTCACCCTGATGAACGTTTATCAGGCACGCGTGCCCCTCTATCACTTTGACCTTTACCGCTTGGCCAAGGATTCTGAGATTCTCGATTTGGGCTTCGAGGATTATATCGGAGAGGGAGTCGTCGTCGTCGAATGGGCGGAGAAGATCACGTTCGCCATCAAAGCCATCTATGTCACGATCGAGGTTGAAGAGAACGAGCGGCGGAAGATTAAAATCGAAGGCTAAATCCTTTTCTTTTTTCGGCAATGAGAAGGGGCGATTGAGGCTCAGATCTATACATCTGACCTATTCATGCGATATATTAGAAACATGAAAATTGTCAGAAGCCCGGATCTCGCTCCAATGATCGGGGAAGAGAGGTCGGAATGAAGCTCGAACAACTCAAAGAACGGATTTACGAAGTCAAGGATTTCCCAAAACCGGGGGTGGGTTTCAAGGATATTTCTCCTTTGGTCCGGGATCCCAAGACCTATCATTTCGTCATCGATACGCTGGCGGAATGGGCCAAAAAGAAAAATCCGGAAATTATCGTCGGCATCGAATCCCGCGGATATCTCTTCGCGGCGCCGGTCGCCCGCGAGCTCCGTCTCGGCCTGGACATCATCCGGAAAAAGGGGAAGCTGCCCCGCGCGACGGTCTGCGTCAAAGCTCCCAACGAATACGCCGTCGAATATTTCGAGATTCACCGAGACACCATCATGCCCGGCCAGGGCGTTGTGATCATCGACGACCTCATCGCCACCGGCTCTTCCTCGATTAGCTCCATCGACTTGGTCAAGCTCTTGAAGGGCAGCCCTCTTGGATTCGGCGCCGTGATCGAGCTCTGCTTTTTGAATGGCGTTCCGAACATCAAAAAGGCGCATCCGGAAGTCGATATTTTCAGCCTTATTCAATACCAAGAATAGATCAAGAATCAGGAGACGGCGAACCAATCGCCTGAGGGGAGAATCATGGCTCAGGCCAGATGGAACTTCCATTCAATATTCATAATCATCATCCTCACTTTTTTTGGCGCAAGTTGCGCCCGCATCGCCGCCAAATCCGACTTAACCTTCGGGCCGGGTGAGTCCAGATGGGTCGGCAAAACTCTGAAACAGATGACACTCGAGGAAAAGGTGGGGCAGATGATCGCCTGCCGGTATACGGGCGGTTTTTTCAGTAACGACAACGATTATATCGCCGGGCTGAGAGACCTCGTCGTCAAGCAAAAGATCGGCGGCTTAATCATCTTCCTGGGTGAGGCCTATGAGACCGCCCATCTGACCAACACCCTCCAGGGACTGGCCAAAATTCCGCTCCTCGTCGCCTCCGACTTTGAACGCGGGGCGGGAAACCAGATCGCGGGAGCAACTCTTTTTCCGACACTCATGGCCCTCGGAGCGGCCAATTCTGAAGAGCTGGCCTACAAGATGGGCAAAATCACGGCCGAAGAGGGGAGGGCGCTGGGAATCCGGATGACCTATGCTCCTGTCGTGGACGTCAACGTCAACCCCGACAACCCGATCATCAATACGCGGGCGATCGGCGAAGACCCGGAAATGGTCGGCCGTCTGGCCGCGGCCTTCATCGCAGGCTGCCAGGAGAAGGGCATGATCGCCACGGCCAAACATTTTCCGGGGCACGGCGACACCGACCAAGATTCGCACAGCCTGCTCCCGAAGATCAAGGCCGACAGACTCCGGCTCGAAAAAGTCGAGCTCTATCCCTTCCAAAAGGCAATCGCTGCGGGCGTTAAAGCCGTCATGGTTGGCCATCTCAACGTCCCCGCGCTCGACCCGACCCCCGACCTGCCGAGCTCGCTCTCGCCGCTCATCCTGATGGACTTGCTCCGGAAGCAGATGGGATTTAAAGGTCTGATCGTGACGGACGCCATGGAAATGGGCGGGGTCACCAATGCCTACGCCAATACGGAGGCCGCCTTGAAATCCATTCTGGCCGGCGTCGATATGGTCCTGCTCCCGCCCGAGCCGGCCAAAGTCGTTTCTTTTTTGATCGCTGCCGCGAAATCGGGCCGGCTTCCGGAAACGCGCCTCGATGAGTCGGTCAGGAGGATTCTGGAAGCCAAGGCACGCCTCGGGCTCCATCTTGACAAATTCGTGGATATCGAGGCTCTGCCCAGGAAGCTCGGCACGAAAGAGAACCTGAAACAGGCGTTCTTGACATTCGAACGGGCGGCGACCTTGGTCAAGAACGACGGCGGGGTGCTGCCTCTTCCAACATCCGGAAAGAAAATCATGGTCTTATCCTTGAGCAGCGACCAGGGCGATTATTTTGCGGGCCGGGCTTTCGCCGAGGCCGTCAGGAAAAGATCGCCGGGGACTCGGATTTTTTTTGGGGACGCGACAACGGGGAAAGAGGCGCTGGATGAGGCGTTTCTCAAGGCGGCCGAATCCGACGCTGTCGTCTGCGCGATCTTTTCGAGTTTGAAGGCAGGGAAGGGGAGCGTCGGGCTCGATCAGAAACACATCGATCTGATCAAAACCCTGGCGGCGGCGGAAAAGCCTGTCGTCGTCGTCAATTTCGGGAGCCCGTATCTGCTGAGAAATTTCCCGGAAGTCGAGGCTTATCTCTGTCTTTATCGGAATACCGCGCAGGCTCAGGAAATCGCGGCGCGGGCGATTTTCGGAGAGATGGCTGTCCAGGGAAGACTTCCCGTCTCTCTTCCCGGGCTCTATCCTGTGGGCCAAGGCATTGAATTAAAAAAAATAAAGTAAAATTATTCGGGGAAGCGTCCGCACCCGTCCGTTTAGGTACGCATACCGTATGTGTACCCGAAATATTGACCTTTCGCCGCTTCTATGATAATCACTGAAGACTCCCTTATAAAAAATCTGTTCTTATGGAGGTTTCATGCGTGTTTTAAGAAATCGTTTTAAGATTCTCTTTGTTTTTGGCCTTGTCGCGATCCCTTTCCTCGGCCTGATGAGCGCCTTCGGCCAGGCGCTGAGCGAGGATTTCTTCAAGACGATCACCTACCGCGACATCGGACCGAGCCGACAGGGCGTTCGGTTCACGGACTTCGCGGTCCCGCTCCAACAGGCCTATACATTCTATGCGGCGACGGGTTCGAGCGGCTTGTGGAAGACCGTCAACAACGGCCAAACGTTCGAGCCGATCTTTGAAAACGAGAAAGTGATCTCGATCGGCGACGTCGCGGTCGCGTCGTCCAATCCCAATATCGTCTGGGTCGGCACGGGCGAAGCCAACACCTCCCGGAGCACTTACTACGGCGACGGCCTTTACAAGTCGACCGATGCGGGCAAGACCTGGAAAAACATGGGGCTCAAGGAATCCCATCATATCGGCCGCATCATCATCCATCCGGCCGATCCCAATATCGTCTATGTCGCGGTCCTCGGCCATCTCTACACGGACAATCCTGAAAGAGGTCTCTATCTGACCAGGGACGGCGGCGCGACCTGGACAAAGGCCCTGGATGTCAAAGTCGGCGAGAGGGCCATCGGTGCCGTCGATGTCGTCATGAATCCCAGGAATTCCAATGTCATTTACGCGGCCACCTATGACAAGCTGCGCAAGCCCTGGAACTTTCAGCTCGGCGGCCCCGGCAGCGGGATTCATAAATCAACCGACGGCGGCAAATCCTGGAAAAAGCTCGGCGGCGGACTTCCGGGCGGCATTCTCGGCCGTATCGGCCTGACGATTTATCCCAAGAATCCGAACATCCTCTATGCCGTCATCGAGAACGCCAACAAGCCCAACCTATCGCCCGATGACCGGATGAAAGAGATCGTTGCCGGAAAGTCGAGCTCGGGCATGATCGACGGCGAGGTCTATCGCTCCGATGACGCGGGCGCCACTTGGAAGAAGGTCAGCCCCGAGAAACAGAGCATCGGCAGCGGTCCCGGCTATTACTACTGCGATATCATCGTCGATCCCAATGATGACAAGCATGTCTATGCCCTCTCGGTCGGCGTCCAGGAATCCAAAGACGGCGGGAAGACATGGGGCAGCCCCTTCCGCTTCGGCGGCGACAACCACGCCCTCTGGATCGATCCGGCCAACTCCAACCATATGCTCCTCGGCTATGATCACGGCATGGGCGTGACCTTCGACGGAGGCAAGAACTGGTTTCATCCGGACTTCATCCCGGGAGCCCAGTTCTATGCCGTTGACTTCGATATGTCCTATCCCTATCGGGTCGCGGGCGGATTGCAGGACAACGGCTCGCTCATGGGGCCGAGCACGAAGAAGGGTGGGACGCCGATCCGGATCGAGGACTGGCAGACGGTCGGCAGCGGCGACGGCCAGTACAATGTCTTCGACCGGAAGACGAACCGTTTCCTTTACAATGAGAGCCAGTTCGGCTCGATCCAGAGACTCGATCTCGTGAGCGGAGAATCCAAAAGCATCGGCTATCGAGGCAAGGAGTTGCAGAGGTTCAACTGGTGCGCGCCGATTCTCGTCTCGGCTCACACGAGCGATGCGGTTTATCATTGCGGCAATGTTGTCGTTAAATCAGTCAATCGCGGCGAGACCTGGACGGTCATCAGCCCCGACCTGACGACCAACGATCCGGCGAAACTCCCGCAGGGCCGGGGCGGCGACGGCAACATCCAATACTGCACGATTTCGGCGTTCGACGAATCGCCGCTCCTCGCCGGCGTTCTCTGGGTTGGCACGGATGACGGCAATGTCTGGGTGACGAGGGACGACGGCAAGACCTGGACAAAACTCAATGACAAGATCAGCGGCAATCCGGAATGCTGGGTGAGTCGCGTCGCCGCATCCAACATGGATCCCGGCACTGCCTATGTGGCCTATACGGGATTTCGCAACGACGACTTCCGGCCGTTCCTTTACAAGACGACGGATTATGGCCAGACCTGGACATCGATCGCCGGCAACCTGCCGAACGAGTCGATCAACGTCATCCGCGAAGGTGTTAAGAATCCGAACCTGCTCGTCGTGGGCACGGACTTCGCCGTGTATGTGTCCCTCGACGGAGGCAAGAGCTGGACGAAGATGAAGAACAACATGCCGACTCAACCCGTTCACGACCTCAAGATTCAACCCCGGGAAAGCGACCTGATCATCGCCACACACGGCCGCGGCATCCACATCGCTGATATCTCCGCGCTTGAGGAAATGACTCCACAAGTCATGGCCCAGGAAGTCCATCTCTTTTCCATCGAGCCGAAGTTCAGTTGGCGCGAAACCGAACGGAAAAATTCGAGTTCGCTCAACTTCAACGGCAAGAGCGAGCCGGTCGGAATTCCTGTTTATTTTTATCTGAAAGGCAAGCCGGCGGGCGAGGTCAAGGTCCAAATCTTCAAAGGCAATATGCTCGTCAACGAAATCAAGGGAACGGCGAATCCCGGCTTGAATGCCGTGACGTGGGATATGACGCTCCGGCGAGCGCTCTCTGAAGAAGAAAAGAAGGCGAACCAGGCTCGGATGAGCCGCTTTGCGGGCATGGGCGATTTCGGCGGTCAGAGGCGGCAAATGGATCCGAACTTTGCCTACAGCCCCGTTCTAGAGGGCGAATATAGAGTCGTTTTGATCGTCGATAATCAGCAGTTTGCGGGCATCGCGAAGATCTTGCAGGATCCCACTAAGTAAAATTTCTATCGAGATCTGGATAAAGGCTAAAAGCCTGGGGACGGTCTTGTGACCGTCCCTTTTTTTTATGGAAGTAAAAAAGCTTTACAATAAAAGCTGATATGGCTTTTTTCTTGGGGAACTGACGAAAATTATTAGGCATAAAATTTGCTGTTATAATTGACATGCTTGAGTTAAAAGGGGTCACCAAGAAGTTTTCGGTCTTTCCCGTCGTCAATCACGTGAGCTTCACCGTCCGGCCGGGAGAAGTCCTAGGCTATCTCGGCCCGAACGGGGCGGGGAAGACGACGACCATCAGAATGCTGGCCGGGCTTTTGGAGCCGACCGACGGAGAGATCCTCTTCGAAGGAAAGAACATCAAGAAGGATCTCTACGCTTACAAAAGGAGACTCGGCTACATTCCCGAGCAGTCGGAAATATATCCCCACCTCAGCGGATATGATTATCTATTGATGATCGGCCGGCTGCGCCACATCCCTGAAAGCATCCTCCAAGATAAGATCATCGAGTTTCTCCGGCTTTTTGACCTGAAAACGGACATGGACGGCGCCATCGGCTCCTATTCGAAGGGAATGCGGCAAAAGATCCTGATCTCGGCGGCGCTCCTTCACAACCCCGACATCCTTCTTTTGGACGAGCCGCTATCCGGACTGGATGTCACGACGTCCTTGGTCATCCGCGACCTCGTCAGACGCCTGGCGGCCGAGAACAAGATCATCATTTACTCGTCCCACGTCCTCGAAGTCACGGAGAAAGTTTGCTCCAAGATCATCATCATCCATCAAGGAAATATCGTCGCCGACGATTCCGTCGAGAACCTGCGGAACCTCATGCAGCTGCCGTCGCTCGTCGAGATCTTCAGCCAGCTCGTCGTCCACGAAGATACGGAAGCCGTCGCTCGCGAAATTATCGGCGTCATGAAATCGGAATGAAGATCATCTTAGGGAATTCTTTACTGCGAACAATCCCGCCCTATTCAACTTTATTTAAAAGGGGAGAGGGGGGATGATGATTTCCCTTGGCTCGTTCACGACGGAACTAAAAAATAAATCCTTCCCCATCCTGACTCGCCATTTCTTCAACCGTCTGTTCCAGAACGATATTTTTCCTTTCCAGGAACAGATGAAAGAAAAGTTGGCCATTCTGCTGGCCATGGTGGCCGCCCTAGGCTGGATCATGGCCAATTCGCTTTTTTTGAAATACGTATTTGTCGAGGACCACGGCGAGTCATGGCTAGAAAAATGTCAATTCCTCGCGTTTTTTATGATCTTGCTGGGATTGACCACGGTCTTGGAATGGGACGTCCTTTTCCTCGATAAAAGGGATTTTAACAACCTGATGGCCCTTCCGGTCAGAATCGGAACGATCTTTTGCGCCAAATCCGCTTCCATGTTCGTTTTCATTATATTTTATTCAGCGGCGGTCTCCTCTCTGTCCTTTCTCGTTGTGGCCTTCGTCCTGCCGGGATGGATCTCCAACAGCCTGGGGAGCCTCGTCGCGTATTTCGCCGCCCATCTCATCAGCGCCACGGCCGCCTTCATCTTCGTCTTTCTCCTGTTAGTTTTTATCGAAGCCATGTTGCTCGTCCTTTTCGGCCCGAAGCTTTTCAAGACCCTTTCGCTCGTTATTCGCTTTTGTTTTCTCGTCGCTTCGATCTTCCTCTTGCTGATGTTCCTGGCCAATAGGGGTTCGGTGAATGATTTTTTCTCGACCCTGTCAGACCTGAAAAACCGGGGTGACACGTCGGTTCTTCTTTTTCCGCCGATGTGGTTTGCGGGAATATATGAAACGATCCTCGGCCGGCATGACCCTCTTTATTCGGCTTCTGTCTATCTTGGAATTTCGGCGATCCTTGTCCTCGGATTGGCCTATTTCCTGGCGATGGCCTTAAGCTACAGGAAGTATGTCCGGAAGTCCCTGGAGGTCCAGGCCAGACCTTTTCGTTTCAAGAAAGCGCGAAGTCTCCTCTCCTCGGCGTTCGACTCGTTGTTTTTGAGAAATCCTATCCAACGGGCGATCTTCCATTTCTTCGGAAAGACCTTGAGGAACAGCCCTCTTCACAAAATTCGGTTGGCCGGCTATTTGGCCTTCGGCTTCGGATTTCTTCTCGTCCTCTTCGGAACGCAAAAAAACTCCCTTCAAAACCTGACCCCGGCCAATATGAACCTCCTGGCCATGCCTCTCGTCTTGGCCTTCTTTCTCCTTATCGGGCTCCGTTCTCTGGTCAATGTCCCTGCGGCGGCTGAAGCGAATTGGGTGTTTCGGTTGACGGAAGGGGAAAGCCGGAAACCTTATTTCATCGGTTTGAAAAAAGCGATCTTTTTTTTCACGCTTCTTCCTCTCTTCGCGGCGCTCTATGTTTTTTTCGCACTCATCTGGGGTGCTCGACCGGCTTTTCTTCACATCATCTATGGCATATCGTTTGCCATGCTTCTCCGCGAAATCCTCTTTTGGAAGTTCCGGAAGATTCCGTTTTCCTGCGCAGCCGTTCCGGGAAGAGCAAGGCTCCAGTACCTTTGGTTTGCCTATGGGCTGGCTTTTCTCATCTCCGTTTCCGCGCTCAGCGCGCTCGAGAGATCGTTCTTCCGGAATCCCCGATATTTTTGGTATTGCTCCGCAATCGTTATGGCGCTCGTTCTGGGCCTTGGCCTCATTCAGCGACTCTTCATCTACGAAAAAATTCAGCTTGTCTATGAGGATAAACCCGAATCCGTCATGGTCACGCTCACGGAAGCTTAGGCGCTTGGAAGCCTCTCCAAATAAAGTAAAAAGTTAAATGATTTTACATGCGTAAATATTCTTTATTCTTCGGGAAAAAAAGAAATTGAATATTGAGACAAAAGACTGCTGAATGCATCGGCACGAAAATTGCTGCAATTTAATCAGAATTTGTTTAAACGAATGGGAATTTTTGCCCGGGGCGATTGTCTATTCAAAAGAGAGATGAATTTCCTGGCGATTTGGCAATTGGAAGCGAATTTATATCCTCGAATAGAGCAAAATGTCCCGGTTTTCTTCGAAAAATTTTCTAAACGAAACCGTCTGAATTGAAGTATTATATTTATATAATCAGGGAATTTATGAAAGAAATTTCCTTAAGAGGGGTAACATGCTGATTCCAAAAAAGATCCTGTCTGCTTCCTTGGTCGTCATTGTCCTCGGAGTTCTTGGGTATTTCTTTTTAATCAAAAAAGGACAGGGCCGAACCGGGAGTCCAGGAAGCGAGGCCTCCGCTGCGGTTCAGCCGTCGGGCTCTTCAGCCTCCGGAAAGGCTCAAAATCCCCAGGAAAAAATTGAGGCGGCGCCGCTTCCGGTCAAAGCCGTCCCCGCCAGGCGCGGAGAGCTCATCCTCAAGCTCAAATCTCCCGGAGAAGCGTTTACCGACAGGAAAATCGCGCTCAAAGCCGAAGTGGGCGGCGTCGTCAAAAGCTTGAACGTCTCCGAGGGCAAGCACGTCCAGGCCGGCGATATTCTCGTTGAGCTTGAGGACCGGGAATACAGGCTTCGCCTCGATAAACAGCAAGCCCTCCGCTTGAAATATCTCTCCGATCTCTTTCTGGAAAAGCAATTTGCGGTTGCCGATAAGGAAATCTCCGTCGAAACCCTCGAAAAGCTCGGCAAGGCCGAGGCTGAATTTAAAAAGGCCTCCGCAGCATTTCAAAAAGGCCTCGTCTCCCAGGCCGATTTTGAAAAGGCCGAAAAAGACTATGAGATTGGCTTGATCGAAGCCGGCCGCAAGAAAGACGAGATCATGGCCTCGTCCAAGGGGCTGACCGGCCAGGAGATCGAGGTCAAGATCGCCCAGATGGAGCTCGAAAAAACCAGAATCCGGGCCCCGTTTGCCGGCATCGTCACCGACATCAAAATTTCGCCGCGGGAGCATATCGATGCCGGCCGCGAGCTGTTCACGCTGGTCAATATCAGCCAGATCCGGGTCAAGGCCAAAGTCCTCGAGAGCGAAATCGGAAAAATGTCGGTCGGCCGCGAAGTGGACCTCCGTTTCAGCGCCTATCCGGGCAAGGTTTTTAAGGGCGTCGTCGAGGCCATCAGCCCGATCGTCAATGCCGAGGACAAAACGTGCCCGGTTCACATCAGCGTGAACAATCGCACAGAAGAGATCAAACCCGGGATGCACGCCGAAGTCGAGATCGCCGCTGAAATCCACAAGGGCAAGCTACTTGTGCCCCAAGAATCGATCCTCGTCAGGGGAGGACGAAAGCTTGTTTTTGTCGTCGAGGGCGACCTGGCCAAATGGCGCTATGTCCAGATCGGGCTCGAAAACGAAGATTTCGCCGAAATCCTGCCGAGCGAGAGACCGGAAGAGACCGTCAAGGAAGGGGAGATGGTCATCACCGAAGGCCACTTCACTCTCGCCCATGACACTCGCGTTACGGTTACTAAATAACTCTACCAACTTAGGTTAAAGGGGGCAAAGATGTTTAAAAGAAATAAAGTCATTTGGGCAGGCCTTCTGCTTCTCATCCTCCTGCCTTCGCTCGGGCCTTCCCAAGAACCGAAATCCGATAAGACGGCCAAAGCGGTGACGCTCAAGGAATGTATCGCCAAAGCCCTGGCCAATAACCTCGACCTCTCGATTGAAGCTTTCAATCCGGAGATCCAGGAGATCTTGATTTCGGGATCAAAAGAGAAGTATATTCCCGAATTCAACCTAAATTATTTCAAGCAGGATCTGAACCAACCCGGGACTTGGGGCGTCGAAGGGACGAGCGTCGCCAGCAAATACGACTATTATTCTTTCGGCTTAAACCAGAAAATCGTCACCGGGGCGATGATCTCGCTCTCTTTCCTGAATTCCCAGACAAATACGTCCCGAGCTTTAACCGTCATCAATCCCTCTTACTACAGCAAATTTCAACTCAATCTTACCCAGCCCCTTCTCCGGGGCTTCGGTCCAAAAATAAACCGGCTCGACACCCTCCGAGCCGTCAACCAGAGGGAGACATCGGTCGCCGGGCTCAAATCCGCGCTGCTCCTGACGATCTATGACGTCGAAGACGCCTACTGGAATTTGTACTCGGCCATCGAAAATATGAAAGTCCAAGAAAACTCTTTGGAACAGAGCCGGGCGATCTTGAAGAGAAATCAAGAGGCGGTCCGGATCGGGACAAAGTCCGCCCTGGACATTTTGACGTCCGAGGCCGAAGTCGCGGGGTATGAAGACAGCCTCGTTTCGGCCAGGCTGATGGTGGATCAAAGCGAATCCCGCTTGAAAAAGATCTTGAATCTTCCATCCGATTCGCGAGTCTCCGTTCAGTCTCTCATTCCTGCGGACAAACCCATCATCGAAAAGAGGGACATCTCTTATGAAGAAGCGCTTCGCACCGCCCTCGAGGAGAGGCCGGAAATGGCCCAGTCCGAGAAGGAACTTGAAATCAATGCCTTCGACATCAGCTATTACCGAAACCAGCTCCTTCCACAACTCGACCTGACATTTTCAACCTGGAGTCCCGGACAGTCGGGAGTCAAATATCTTTACGAAAACGACAACATCTTCACCGGGAATGTCATCGGCAAGATCGAGGGCAGCCGGACGGACGCTCTCAAGGAGGCTCTCCAAAGGACCTATAGAAATTGGTCCGTGAACTTGACGTTGAACGTCCCCCTGGCCGACGTTTTTTCAAGGTCCAGCCTGGCTAAGGCCAAAATGGAACGGGAGCGGCAGCTCCTCAGCCTGGAAAGGCAGAAGCAAGCCATTGCCTATGAGGTGGCTGGGGTGATCAAAGAACTTCAAAACGCCGAAAGAAAAATCAAGTCGTCGGCAGCTTCCAGGGAGCTTCAGGAAAAACGCCTCGCGGCAGAAATGCAGAAATACCAGCTCGGGCTGGGCTCGATCGAGTGGCTGTTGAGCTATCAGAAATCATTGACCACTGCAAAAACGACCGAAATCCGGGCGCTGATCGATTACAAACTTGCAGTAGCCAAGCTTGAAAAAATCATGGGAACGACGCTTAAAGCCAAAGGGCTCAAATTCAGGGATTATGAGTTTTAATAATGATATGAATGGTGACAGGCACGCTGGTGCGTGTCACCTAGGGATCTATATGGACAGCTTTTATTTCAAGCCGCTCGAAAAGATAAAAATAAATTTTGCGAGGACCGACGGCTGCGAAGTTTCCGGCGGTTTTCTTTACACGATCGAAAAAAACGAAGACGATACCTACGCCATCAAAAAGTATAAGATTGGAGGATAATGAAGCGTCGATGAAAAATTGGATAAAAGCGCTCTGCGAGAGCGCAATAGCCTTCGGAATCATCTTTTCCTGGACTTTAGCTGAACAAAAATTCACGTGGCGAGGAACGATCTCAGAAGAAGGCGAGATCACAATCGTCAACAATCCGAAAGAGCCGCTCTACAAAGACAACATCATCTCGCTTAAGGAAGAACTTGCGATCGGCGGCGCGGAGGCCCAGGGGAATAATGCGTTGGTCGTAGTCAGAAGTCTTGCCGTCGATGACGCTGAAAATATTTATTTACTAGATGAAAAAGACATCCAAATCAAAGTCTTCGATAAAAACGGCAATTTTATCAGGAAGTTCGGGCAGAGAGGCCAAGGGCCCGGCGATTTGAACAATCCGAGCCGTGTCGTCATCGATAAATCCAGGAATGCCCTAATGGTCACGAACGGTCCATTGGGTCTGTCTTTTTTTGGACTCGACGGCAAATTTCTTCAAACTATCACCAATAACGACACCAGACGGACGCAATGGGCAGAAGTCGATTCTCGCGGGAATATTTTCATGAGTATGGTCGATGCTTTAGATATGGAACATCGACGGCAAGTTCTCAAGAAATCCGATCCAAAGATGACATCCATTTCGGAGATTAAATCCGTAACATTGGGTTCGGCCTATGAATTGCTGGCGCCTTTTGCCTTATGGACGCTGGACTATGAAGACAACATCATCTTCGGATTTCCCAAGGAATATGAGATCGAGATCATCGGCGCTCATAACAAAACCGTTAAAAAGATCGTCAAAGAATATATCCCCGTTGAAGTCAATACGGAAGAGAAGGCGCGCTATACTCAACGACTAAAGGAAGTGCGATTGAGCCCGGAGATGATGTCCAAGATGTTCGTGTCGAAGTCTTACTCTGCCTATGCCAATTTTCTGACCGACGATAACGGCTGGCTATTCGTCGCCAACTGGGAACGGAAGGGTAAAGATTATGTCTATGATGTCTTTGATCCGGAAGGCCGATATATGGCCAAGTTCACTCCCCCCTATAAATCGATTTTATTCAAGAAGGGGAAGCTCTACACGAGTGAAGAAGATGAAGAAGGCTATCCAATCGTCAAAAGATATAGCCTGAATTGGCTCATTAAAATGGAAAGTCAACCATAATGAAGAAAATTTTGTTTTTTTACGATCTGGCTTTATTTTTGAGATGCGAAGAGGACGATGAGGGAAATATCCACGTCTGCGACGTCAGAGGCGGTCGGATCCAGAAATATGACAAAAACGGTCTCTATCTTCAAACCAAAAAAAATTAGCGGAGGGAGTGAAATGAGAAGAAAGATATTTGCTGTATGCTTATGCGGAACCGTTTATCTACTGGCCTCGATCTATTCCTTTTCCCAGAAGATCGAAACCGTTGACGGTGTCCGAGTCGTTCACAATGAAAAAGGGGGGAAGCTGGGCAGCAAGCTCGGCGTTTCCATTCAATTGCTCAAAAAAATCGGCGACGTCGACACGACGGATGAAAACCTGGCGTTCAACTATCCTTCCGATATCGCCCTGGACGCTTCGGGAAATATCTATGTCCTGGATTCCGCCAACAACCGGGTCCAGAAATTCAGCCCGGAGGGAAAATATCTGGCGACATTCGGCCGCAAAGGCCAAGGACCGGGCGAGTTTTACAATCCCGATTCCATCGATATCGATGCTCATGGTTTCTTTTATGTCATGGATACCTACCAAAACCGCATCCAGACGATGACACCGGTGGGCGCGGGAGACAGGACGATCAAACTCATAGACCGTTTTCTGCATAAGCTCCGCTGCCTGAAGTCCGGTCTATTGGCCGTCAAAGGCACGCTCTTGTACAACAGTTTTGACGATAGGGCCAAACCTCCCACGTTGATCAAGGTTCTCGATCAGGAAGGCAAAATACTTAGGTCGTTCGCCGATGCCGTCAATTACGGAGACGGCATCACCAGCGTCATGGCCAATTCTTTTGATTATGTCGTCGATAAGAACGATAACTTTTGTCTTGCCTATGCCTTTCAAAACCAGGTTGAGAAATACACTCCCGACGGAAAACTCTTATGGAAAGCGGACCGGCCTCTCAATTACGCCTCGGGCGTTCTGAAAAAAGGGAAAATGGAAAGAGATAGCTCCGGGAGGGTGATGAGTGTTTCGTCGCCCGAAATGAATCCCTGCTCGGCGGGTATCGCCGTTGACGACAAGAGCAGGATGTGGGTCGTCACTCTCAACAGGCAGCTTCGCAAGGAAGAAAAAGTCTGGACGTCGTCGATTATGGCTGGCGGCGTCGGAGGGATATCCAATGTTTCGAGGAAAACAGAGGGAAATACCGATCTCCGGACGACCGATGCTTATAAGCTCGAAATTTTCGATCCCGACGGCGTTTTTCTCGGCGAAATTCCGCTGACTCACTTCGTCAGTTCGATCCGCATCATCGGAAACGACCTGTTTCTTTTAGATCAAGAACGAGGCGTAACATTTTATCACTATAAGATCATCGAAAAATGATGAAAATTCAAATAATTGTGATTTCGATAAAACGGGGACAGAGTATTGTGTCCCCCTAAAAGGTAAAGCTCTATGAGAATCGCACGTCTCTCCATCGACCGGCCGGTGACGACCATCATGTTTTACTTTGCCGTCGTCCTTCTCGGATTCGTTTCTCTTCGGCAGTTGAGGGTTGATCTCCTGCCGGATATCAACTATCCCCGCCTTTCCGTATTGACCCAGTATCCTGGAGTTGCCCCCGAAGAAATGGAAACGCTGGTCACGGTGCCCCTCGAGGCGGCCGTCAGCCGCATTCCCGGATTGCGCCGCGTGGAGTCCAATTCAAAAGAAGGCGCTTCTTTCCTGACTCTTGAGTTCGCCTGGGGGACGGACATGGATTTCACCATGCTCCATACTCGGGAAGCTCTCGACAACGCCCGCGTCAGCCTGCCCGAAGGCGCCTCCAATCCGACCATCATTCCGCTGGACCCGCAAAGCAAACCGATCATGGTCTTGGCCCTTTCGGGCGAAAGCAACCTCTTGGAGCTCAAGAGCTTCGCCGAGGAGCTTGTCAAACCGCGGCTCGAGCAGATCGAAGGGATCGGCTCGGCCGAAATCACGGGCGGCATCGAGCGCGAGATTCAGGTTGAAGTCAACGCGCAGCTGCTGGCGCTCTATGGCCTGACCGTCAATGAGGTCGCCGCCCGGATCGACGCCTTTAACCAAAACCTCCAAGGCGGAACGATCCGCAAAGGGATGTTTAAATACGCAATCCGAGTCGTCGGCGAATTCGAGACTGTCAAAGAAATCGGCCAAATCAATCTGAAAACGACAAAAGAAAAAGGCGTCATCCGGCTTAAAGATATAGCTACAATCAAGGATTCCATTCAGGAGCGGCAGGGAATGACCCGCCTCGACCGGAAGGAAAGCATCGGCCTCCTCGTCCGCAAAGAAGCGGAAGCCAATACCGTCAAGGTCACGCGGCTCGCCAAGAACGTCATCGATCAGGTTCAGAAAGAAAATCCGAAAATCAAAATCTTCATCGTCTCCGAGCAAGCGAGATATATCGAATCGGTCATCAAAGCCGTCTCCGACGAAATCGTCCAGGGAGCCATTCTGGTATTTCTGGTCGTCTTTCTTTTCCTCCAGGAATGGAAAAGCCCGCTTATCATCAACGTGGTCATTCCCATTTCGATCATCGCTACGTTCAACCTCATGTATTTCTTCAACATCACCCTCAACATCATGTCGCTCGGCGGCCTTGCCTTGGGGGTGGGCATGCTCGACGACTGCGCCGACGTCGTCTCGGAAAATATCTTCCGACATCGAAGCCTGGGGAAACGTGCGGCCGAGGCGGCCTATATCGGGACAAAAGAGGTCGGAGGGGCGGTCGCGGCCACGGCTCTGACGACGGTCGTCGTCTTCCTGCCGATTATTTATGTCCACGGCGTTGCCGGCCCATTGTTCAAGGACGCCGCCCTGACGGTGACATTTTCTCTCATGGCCTCGCTCATCGTCTCTCTGACGCTGCTGCCGATGCTCCAGGCGCGAAAATTCGAGTTCAAGGAAATCGAAGACGTGGTGAGCATTGGAAACGGATACGGCCCCCGGTTGTGGCGGCGGAAGAAAAGCCCTAAGGCGGGGAGTCCGCAGACAGAGGCCGAGCCGGGACGAGGGCGAAGGCCGAAACTCGCCGTCCTTCTCTATCCTTTAAAGGGTCTGCAATGGCTCGTCTACTCGATTTTTAAGGCCGTCGCGGCCCTGCTCAATTTTGTCATTAGTTTTTTAGCGCAGATGCTGGCCCTCCTGTTTCATTATCTGGCCCTGCCTTTTAAGCCCGTCATCAGATTCGTTTTCGGGGCGTTCAATTCTATTTACAAACCGTTTATTGGGCGCTACCGGGGATGGCTCGTCTGGAGCCTTGACCATAAGGCCGCGATCCTTATAACTTCTCTGATTTTTTTCGGGGTGACATTCTCGATAGGAGCCCTGCTTCCCCGGGAGCACATGCCTCCTATCAAAGCCACGTCTTTTGAATTGCGCTTTAAAACACCCGTGGATTATTCGCTGGAACAGACAGCGGAGGTCACCTTGTCTCTCGAACAGTATCTGAGGGCCTTGAAGCAGGTCAAGATCACGTTTTCCCAGATCGGCATCGTGAGCGGAATGGAAAGCCTGAGCGCCGGCACTTCGCTCAACTCCGCCCAGATCTATGTCGAAGTTGAAAAACCGGCGCAACTCGAACCGACACTCGAGAGTCTGAGACTCCGGCTCGCCGATTTCCCCGATGTCACTTATTCGGTTGCCAGGCAGGAGTCGACTCTTTCGGAGTTTCTCGCTTTCTCCTCCGCTCAAATCAGCCTTAAGGTTCAAGGGAATGACCTGAATAAGCTGAAGGAGATTTCGCAAGAGCTCGTCGGACGGCTGAAAGCCGTCAAGGGGCTCGTCGATATCAGCACGAACCTCGGGGAAGGGAAGCCGGAATTCAAGATCAAAATCAAAAGGGATGCCCTGGAGAAATATCCGGGCCTTTCTCCGGCTGTCATCAGCGATTATTTGGTTGGCGCCGTGCGGGGAAAAAAGGCGACATCCTTCAACGAGATGGAAAAGAAGTACGAGGTCTGGGTGCGGTTTGAAGAAAGCTCCCGGGCCACGATCGAATCGCTGCTCGACGGACAGCTCCCGCACCAAGGGACGCTCATCCCGTTGCGGGAACTGGTGACGGTCGAGCCGGCGCGCGGCCCTCAGGAGATCCGGCGAGAAAACCAGCAGAGAGAAATCTTGATCTCGGCCAATCTCCACGAGATGAAGACAAGCGAGGTCGTTCCCGCCATCAATGAACAAATCAAACAGATCCGGCTTCCTGAAGGCTATCGGATCGCGTTCGGCGGAGAGCAGGAAGAGATGAAGAAATCATTTCAAAGCCTGATCCTGGCCCTCGCTTTGGCGGCTCTGTTGACGTATATGATCATGGCCGCCCAGTTCGAATCCCTGCTTCATCCCTTCCTGGTAATGCTCACGCTGCCCATGGGGGCCGCCGGCGCGTTCGTCTCGCTTTTTATCGGAGGACAGACTTTGAACGTGATGTCCATCATCGGGATGGTCGTTTTGGTCGGCCTGGTCGTCGATGATGCCATCGTCGAAATCGATTACATCAACCAACTGCGAAGGAGCGGAAAAAGCATCCGTGAATCCGTCGTCGAGGGCTGTCTGACCCGGTTGAGGGCGATCCTCATGGCTTCTTTGGACACGGTGGCCGGGCTGATTCCGATGTCCCTGGGTCTGGAACGCGGAGCGGAGCTGTTGAAGCCCTTGGGGATCGTCGTCGCGGGAGGGTTGCTGTTTTCCACCTTCCTGACGCTCATCCAGATCCCGGTCGTGTATGAGTGGGTGGAGAAGAGGAAGGAAAAAAATAAGATGAAAATGAGGGACATGTCCCAAATACCCGTGAGTGAATGACATGAGGAGAAAGAGGAAAGAGGAATAGTAGAGTCGCATGATCAAGATTTTTATCGAACGGCCCATCGCGACGGCGATGCTTTACCTCGCCGTCCTCGTCCTGGGCATCTATTCCTTCATCAACACGCCCCTCGAGCTCGAGCCCAAGGAAAATTATCCCCAGGTCGAAGTCCAGACCTCCTGGTTCGGGGTTCCGCCCGAAATCATGCAAACTCAGGTCACGGCCCCGCTCGAAGAGGCTCTGTCCACGGTTAAAGGCGTTCGGAAGATCACCTCGACCTCACAGATCGGTTATTCCAAGATCACCCTGGATTTCGAAGACAAAACCAACATGGAATTCGCCAACCTCGCTCTCCGCGAGGAGATCTCCAAGACCCGCGAGCGGCTGCCCTATGGACTCAATCCTCAAGTCGCCCCTTATGTTCCCGAAGAATTTCGTGTCAGGCCGTTCCTGAACTATACGATTTCCGGAAATTATTCATTGCAAAAGCTCCGCGAAATGGTCAGGGACAAGATCGAATTCAGCCTCGGTTCCGTCCAGGGCGTGTCCCGCGTCAGTGTCAGCGGAGGATCGGACCCTGAAATCCGCGTCACGCTCGACAAAAAGAGGCTGAAGACATACAACATCCAGCCCCGACAGGTCATCATGGCCGTCCAGAACCGGATCCGGACCTATCCCGCGGGAAAGATCAAAAAAGGAAACCAGGAATTCATTTTCAAGGTCACGGATACGGTCGCCAGCCTCAGGGAAATTGGAGAAACCATCGTCACCCACAGCGGGACAAATCCGATAGCTCTCAAGGACGTAGCCGATGTCGATCCCACCTACGGCGACATCCTATCCATCCATCGCATCAACGGACAGCCGACCATCAGTTTAGTCGTTTCCAAAGAAAAGGGGATGAACACCCTGAAGGTCGCCCGTGAAGTCAAGACGAGGCTGGAAGCCATCAAAAAACAACTGCCTCAGGACTTGATCTTTAAAAAGGTGGATGATGAGAGCGATCAAATCCGAAAGAACCTGCGCGACCTCTATTTGCTGGCGGGGATCATCACCCTGATCGTTTTCGTCTTGATCTTCGTCGTCTTGAGGCGGCTCCGCCCGTCGCTTCTCATCCTCTCCTCGATCGCCTTCAGCGTCGTCATCACCTTCAACCTCATTTATTTCTTCAAGATCTCGATGAACATGTTGACGCTGGGAGCGCTGGCCCTCGGATTCGGCATGTTCGTCGATAATTCGATCGTCGTCTTTGAAAATATTCTGCGGCTGAGGGAGCGGGGGATGTCTCCCCTGGAGGCCGCTCTCCGGGGTCCCAAAGAGGTCTTTGTGGCCGTTCTGGCCTCGACCCTGACGACGATGGCCGTCTTCTTCACCTTTCCCTATTTCGAGGGAAGGATGAAGATTTTTTACCTGCCTCTGGCCATCGTCATCACCTCGGCGCTGGCGGCCTCGCTTCTCGTTTCATTTTCGTTGATCCCAGCGCTCGCCCCGAAACTCGTCGAAAAGCGCAAGCGTGTCCGTGAAGAAAAAGTGCGCGGCTGGTATGAGAAATTCATCAAAGCCGTATTGCGGCATCCTTTGGAAGTCGTCCTCGTCGTCTTTGCCATGCTCTACGGAAGCTACAGATGGTTTCGGTCCGAAGTGTCGATCGGGCAATGGCCGAGCTGGTATTCTCAGGAGCGGCTTTTTGTCCGGATCGGCATGCCGCCGGGCACGGATATCGAAAAGACCGATAAAGCCGTCAGGAAATTCGAAGACAAGGTCCTGGAAAACGATTATGAAAAACAGATGGAGGCCAGAATCTACCCTGAAAACGCATCCATAACCATCAGCTTTCCGCCGGAGATCGAAAATTCCTACAGGCCCTATGTCCTTAAGGAAGAGCTGATCCAGCTTGCCACCCAGTTTGCCGGCGTCGATATCGGCGTCTCGGGCTTCGACCCGCAGTATTACGCCTCGAGCATGGGCATTGGGAACTATTACGGCTCCCATATCAAGTTCTTCGGATACAACCTCAAGAAACTCAAGGAAATGACGGCCGAGCTAGAAAAAACACTGAAAAAGAATCCCCGCATCAAAGAGGTGAGAATCATTTCCGGCGGATATTGGTGGCGGAGCGATACGCTCGAAAATGTCCTGAAGATCGACAAAGAAGCCCTCAAAAAATATGACATCGATCCCACCTATCTCTATGTCCACCTGAGCACCCTTTTGAGCGGAACGACCGGAAGGCCGGTCGCCAGACTGAGACTGGAAGGAAAAGAAATTCCCCTTTCCGTGAAATTTCCAGAGGCCGAAACGATGGATATGAGAGGTCTTCTTGAGACGCTCATCCAAACGAGGGGAGGAGAATTTCTGAGGCTGGGCGAGATATCGACGTTCGAGGAACGGCCCGTCGCCGGGTCCATCGACCGGGAAAACCAGCAATTCCAGCAGACGATCATGTGGGAGTTTAAGGGGCCGTACAAGGCCGAAGAACGATACCGGAAGGCCGTTTTCGCCAGCCTTCATCTTCCGCCGGGATTTTCGGCTTCTCTCGAGGAGACGTGGATGATGACCCGGCAGGAGACGGGCCAGATTAAAATGGCCATTGTCTTCTCGCTCCTTTTAATTTTCATGATCATGGCCGCTCTCTACGAATCCCTGATTCAGCCGTTCGTCATCATGTTCTCGGTGCCGCTGGCCTTGATTGGAGTTTTTGTGGCGTTCATCGTGGCCAAATATCCGTTTGACGCTACGGCTTATATCGGAGTGATTTTGTTGGGCGGGATCGTCGTCAATAACGCCATCCTTCTGGTGGACCATATCAATTTGAAGAGGCGGCAGGGACTGCCGCTGTTCGAGGCCGTCGTCCAGGGCGCGAGAGAGCGTGTGCGTCCGATCTTCATGACGACGAGCACGACGGTCTTCGGCATGCTGCCGATGCTCCTCATCCAAGCGCAAACGGGCGTCAAGCGCCAGCTCTGGTCCACGCTGGCCCTGTCGACACTCGGCGGCCTGACCAGCTCGACGATCTTCATCCTGATCGTCATCCCGATTTTCTATTACCACAGCGACAGGCTCAAGGCCTGGTTTGTGGCTAAATTTACTGAATTAAGACACATCAAACCTTGAGAAGAAAATGGCGCCGGTTTCGCGCCTGCACGGGCATCGAAATCGATCATAAAGAAGACGGCTATTACAAGTCCATTCCCTCCCTCTCGCCCGATTCGGTTGAAAGGATTATTTTTGAGGGTATTTTTTTGACAGACGGCCAGCATATCTATTATCTCAGCAAGCGCTTCGGCAATTGTCTGCAGTACACCCTGCAAGGGGAGAAGACGGCTGGAATGGATTTGATACCCCACCTTTATCGTTCCACTCAGTCCAGCGAAAGAGAGCGAAAAGATCAGCATTTTCAGTCCCGAAAAAAATAGATTTTAAAATATTCGCACAGGACATCTGGATTATTTCCGCAAACTTACGTTATGATCTTAAGACAATGGGAATGCGGTTTATTTAGATTTTCAGGGAGGCAAGACGTATATGGCCGGCTGGAAAAAATGAAAAAGAGGAGGCGCAAATGAAAGAGAAAAAAATGGCACCGCTCAAGAAAGCGATTCAGAAATATTCTCGTGTCAACCTGATCCATTTGCCGACGCCGTTCAGAAAGTTAGAGAATCTGACGGCTGAGCTGGGCGGACCGGAGATCTACGTCAAGAGGGAGGACCTGACCGGGCTGGCTTTCGGCGGAAACAAATCGCGGAAGCTGGAATTCATCGTTCCAGACATGTTGAAGAAAAAGACCGACGTGGTCGTCACCTGGGCCGCGCTTCAGTCGAATTGGGCCATGCAGACCGCGGCCGCCGCCAGAAAATTCGGCATCAAACCTGTTCTCGTCCTGTTCAAACGATACGACTTGCCTCAAGAGTACGACGGCAACATGCTCCTCGATTACATTCTCGAGGCGGACATCCGGATTAAAGAACCGCTCGGCGACAAATTCGTCAAAACAGAAGATTATTCAGCCATCGTCGAAAACGTCGCAGCGGAACTCCGCGACCGCGGCCACAATCCCTATGTCGTTTCGGTCGGAGGTTCAAAGGTCTTAGGGTCGATGACGCGGCCGCTGGGCGCCATCAGCTATGTCAGTGCATTTTGCGAAATGCTTGAGCAGACCCAGGCCGCCGGCTTTGAACCGGATTACGTTGTCCATTCAACGGGATCGGGAGCGACGCAGGCGGGGCTGGCTGTCGGGGCGAAATACTTGACCGACAGGACGAAAATCGTCGGCATCAGCGTTTCCGACGAAAAGACAAGCTTCGCCAAGGATGTCATGGACATTGCGGCGAAGACGGAGAAAGCGCTTGAATTGGACCCGAGTCTCAAACCGGACGAAATCATCGTCTTCGATGAATATATCAAGGACGGCTATGGCATCGTGAACAGGGAAGTGGCCGAGATCATACGGCTTGTCTTCATCCGCGAAGGGATCGTTCTTGACCCGGTTTATACCTCTAAAGCTATGGCCGGGCTTGTGGATCTGGTTCGGAAAGGTTATTTCAAGCGCAACGATAAGATCGTCTTCTTCCACACCGGCGGCACTCCGGCCCTCTTCCCGAACAAACACAAGATTGTGGAATTTTTAACGGTGACAGGCACGTGCCTGTCACCGTTCTAATTTATTTTCCGCTGCTCTTCAGGTATTTAAAGAATTCGCTGTCGGTCGAGAGCACGAGCCATGTGTCTTTGGCCAGGCTCGTCCGGTACGTCTCGAGCGTCTTCAGGAACTGATAGAGTTCCGGGTCCAGGTTGTAAGCCTGGGCATAGATCCGGGTCGCCTCTGCGTCTGCCTTGCCCATGATTTCCTGTGCCTTCCGATAAGCTTCGGATTGGATTCGTTTTAGTTCGCGCTCCTTCTGTCCCCGGATCTCCGCGCTCTTGCCTTCGCCTTCAGACCGGTACTTGGCGGCAATCTGTTGCCGCTCAGCGATCATGCGCTTGAAGACTTCCTTTTGGACTTCATCGACATAGTTGACCCGCTTGATCTGGACGTCCTTGATCTCGACGCCGAATTCGGGCGTGATCTTATCGGCTTTTTCCAAGATGATTTTAGCGATTTTATCTCTGCCGAGTTGGATTTTTGTGGCGACATTTACCGTATCAAGCAGCGAGGATTCTATAGATCGTTCGAATTCCTTATTCGAAGAGCGGACGAGCTCGATCAGGTCGTACTTTGCTACGGCGTTGCGCGCTTCGCCGTCGACGATATCGTCCAAGCGGGAATGGGCTCCACGTTCATCCTGGACTCTTTGGAAAAATCTTAGAGGGTCGCTGATCCGCCAGCGGCAATAGGTTTCGACCCAGATATATTTTTTATCTTTGGTCGGGATTTGATTCGCGTCGCCCTCCCATTCCAGCCAACGTTTTTCAAAATAATTCGTCTTCTGGATGAAAGGCGTTTTGAAGTGGACGCCGGCCGTCGTTATGGCGCCGCCGATGGGCTCGCCGAATTGAGTGATGATGACCTGGTTCGTTTCCGAAACGATATAGAGGGAGCTAAGAATAACGATCAGGACGATCAGTGCGGCCCCGATGAGAACAATAGTTTTAGTTGATTTATTCATTTTTTCACCTCCTCGTTCAGATTGAGCAGGGGCAAGAGGTTTTTCTGTTGGCTGTCGATGATGATCTTTTTGCCGATCTTCTGCATGACGTCGTTAATAGTCTCCAGGTAGAGACGCTTGCGCGTGACCAGGGGGGCGCGGGCGTATTCCTGATAGACGGCTGCGAAGCGGCTGGCGTCGCCTTTAGCGTTATTGACGCGCTCCGCGGCGTAGCCTTCAGCCGAACGGATGGCCTGCTCCGCCACGCCCGTGGCCTTGGGGATCTCGTTGTTGTATTCCGACAGGCCTTCGTTAATCTTCCGCTCTCTTTCCTGGAGCGACTCGTTCACTTCATTGAAGGAAGGTTTGACGGGCTCAGGAGGATTGATATCCTGGAAGATAAGCTGGCTGACTTCGATACCGATTTCGTAGAGATTGCAAAGCTTTTGGAGCTCTTCCCTGGATTCGTGGGCAATCCTGTCGCGGCCGGTGGTCAGAACTTCGTCTACGGAGTTGTCGCCGATGACGCGGCGGACGACGGCTTCGTTCATATCGCGAAACGTAGATTCCGCTTCGCGCATCTTGAAAAGATATTTGTAGGGATCCTTGATCTTATACTGGACGATCCATTCGACATTCAGAACATTGAGGTCGCCGGTGAGCATGATCGATTCTTTCTGCGTATCGGCCGTCACGACGAACTCGGACTTGATGCCGGGTGCTGTACCGCGAAACCCGAATTCCTGCTTTTTCTGCTGCTGGACGGGCACTTTCGTCAGGGCTTCGATGCCGAGGGGAAGCTTGAAATGGAGCCCGGGATCGGTCGTCCGGACGAATTTGCCGAATCGTTGGATAACTCCCATTTCATCCGGGCTGACCTGGTAGATTGAGCCGAAGAGCAGGATGATGACGGCGACAACGATCAGCGCGATTTTGACATACGGCCAGGGAATTTTGGGCAATTTCGGCAACTTGAATTCGAATTGAGGAAAATCTTGTCTCATTAAGCACCTCCTTAAAAGCCGCATCTTGTCATTGCCGGGGGGCAAGGGACACGGCGAATCCGATCCGCTGGATCATCCTCAGCGGAACAAAGGATCTTGTATAAATTAATATTATATTAACACAAAACGGAGCTTCTTCTCAAGACTTTCGAACGAAGTTTCATGATAATCGATCTTTGAAAGATCCATGTCTTCAATTGTTTTCAAGCCGCTGCCCGTGATGATCAGGACGACCTGATCAAGCTTTTTGAATTTTAATTTTTTCGAAAGCCGGAATAGGCCGGCCAGAACCGTGGCCGAGGCGGGATCGCAAAAGATTCCCTCGTCTTCTGCCAATAGCTTTTGGGCTTTTAAAATTTCGGGATCGGAAACGCGGATGAGCATTCCGTCGTTTTCGCGAATCATCTTCAGAGCGATATTTCCGCCGGGAGGGTTGGGATTGGAGATGGCGTGGGCGATCGTCTGCGGATGGAGGAACTTCGTAAAAGTCGGTTTTCCGTGAGCGAAAGCAGAGGCCAGGGGAGAACAGCCTTTGGCCTGGACGCCGACAAACACGGGCATTTTTTGAATAAGCCCTTCTTCCTTCAGGTCCAAAAAGGCGCGTAGCAGGCCGATGAGATGGCCTCCGGCGCTGACCGGCACAAAGACATATTCTGGAGCGCGGGCGTTGAGCTGGAGGAAGATCTCATAGCCGGTCGTTTTATAGCCCTCGATGCGGAAGGGATCCACCGAATTCATGAAATAGATGCCGTGGTTCCGTCCGATCTCGAAGCTTTTCCGGAAAAGCCGTCCATAATCGCCCTTGACTTTGATGACCGCCGGACCGTATATGCCTGACGCCAAAATCTTTTCCTTGGTTGTGTCTTCCTTAACAAAAATCAAGCTCCGGAGACCGGCTTGGGCGGCATAGGCCGCGGTCGAGCCGGCCATGTTTCCTGTGGAGATGGTGCCAATTTTGTTTATGCCCAAGGACACGGCTTTTTGAACGGCCAGGACCGTGCCCCGGTCCTTGAAACTGGCCGTGGGATTGACGGTTTCGTTTTTGGCCAGAACGCGTGGAAAACCATACTTTGACATCAAGCGATCGAGCTTTAAGAGCGGCGTATCGCCCTCGCCCAAGCTTAACCGAGGATCGATCTTCGGCAGGGGAAGAAAATCTTGAAATATCTGGACGGCCAGCTTTTTATCCGTATGGAAAATCCTTTTTTTCTGCGTTTCGGAAACGAGCAATGGTTCATGGCAGTCCGGGCAGAAGGGCGAAAACACGTCCATTGGATATTTCTTATCGCAGAAGACACATTCCAGGGTTTCCATGAAATTCCTTTCGGGATATTGTGACATGGATTCACAATGAAGTAAAATCATATTGAGTGAATCGGTTGACGGGCCCTTGTGCCTGAAGATTCGATGACTGAAGACGAAAAATTCATGAGGGAGGCCCTTAAGGAAGCTTGCCGGGCCGCCGAACGAGGAGAAGTTCCTGTCGGCGCGGTGATCGTTTCCCAAGGAACGATTATCGCCCGCGGACATAATCAGCCGATTAAAAAGAATGACCCGACAGGCCATGCCGAAATTTTAGCCCTCCGCAAAGCCTGTGCCAAACAAAAAAATTACCGCCTGGTCGAAAGCTTGATGTACGTCACGCTCGAGCCGTGTGCCATGTGCCTCGGTGCCATCCTTCACGCTCGGATCCGGCGTCTTGTCTTCGGCGCTCTTGACCCGAAAGCCGGAGCGGTCTTGTCGATCATGACTTTTCCTTTCGAAAAAATGAACCACCGGATGGAGATCCTAGGCGGCCTCCTGGCCGACGAATGCGGACGGGTTCTGAAGGATTTTTTTAAAACAAAACGTGTTCGGGTCCGACTTCCATATTCCCCAAAAAAGTCGAAGATGGACTGACCGGCGAACAGTTTGGCTTTTTTCAAGAGAGCGGGTGGCGCCGACCGGGGCGCCCCAGAGTCACTTTGGAGGGGGAACCCGCTTCGCGTTTCCCCCTTCCAACGCTCGCTTCGCTCCCTGCCTCCCCTTTCTCGGGCGGGGTGTCCCACCCCGCCCTCCGACCAAGGGAGCGACTCTCCCTTGGATCCCTCTCGAGCGGCCTATCAGCCGCTCGTCGCTTTGGAGAGGGAACCCGCTTTAAGGGTTTTCCTCCAACGAGTATCCGACAGGACCCGCTCCAAACCATTCTCCTGTCAGAATGAGGAGGTTTAATCCCAAGAAAGGATTTATTTTCTGTCCGAATCTTATATAATATTCAATCCGCAATCCTGATTCCGACCTGAACAATGCGGAGAGGTGGCCGAGTGGTTGAAGGCGACGGTCTCGAAAACCGTTATTCTGAGCAATCGGAATCGCGGGTTCGAATCCCGCCCTCTCCGCCATGCGATGACCGAAGACGCGTACCTGTTTCAGGGCCCCCCTTGATTAGAACAAGGGGGGTAGGGGGGATTAATATCACAAGGATAAAGTCCTCAATCGCGTCTTCGGAACTAAATTGCGATGACCGAAGACGCGTACCTGTTTCAGGGCCCCCCTTGATTAGAACAAGGGGGGTAGGGGGGATTAATATCAGAAGGATAAAGTCTTCAATCGCGTCTTCGGAACTAAATATGTTCAAATAATTCTTTGGGAGTCCTGAAATGAATAGACCCTTTAAAAAATCTTCGAAAATATGGTTGGCTCTCATCTGCGTCTTTATTTGTTCGTCGACCCCCTTTTTAATCGCGCAACAAAAAAACGATGACTTAGACAAGCTCAAAGGATTTGATGAATTTGTCGCAAAGATTTTAGCCGAATATAAAGTTCCGGGCGCGGCGATTTCCATCGTCAAGAACGGAACGGTTCTCTACGCCCGGGGCTTTGGATTCCGAGACGTCAAAAATAATTTCCAAGTCACTCCGCACACGCTCTTCGCCATCGGGTCCTGCACGAAGGCCTTCACCGCGACGACCATGGGCATTCTCGTCGATGAAGGCCGGCTCGATTGGGACAAACCCATCCGGATGTATCTTCCGGGCTTCACCCTGTCCGACCCCATCGTAACCGAGCAGATGAAAGCAAAAGACCTAATCTGCCATCGTTCGGGCCTCCCGCGCCACGACCAGATGTGGTATAAGTCTCCGCTCACGCGCCGGGAGCTGTTCGAGCGCCTCCGTTATCTCGAATTCAGCCGCGGATTACGAGAGGTCTATCAATACAACAATCTGATGTTCATGACGGCCGGCATCCTTGTCGAGACGACCGTCGGGACATCCTGGGAGGAATTTGCCCGGCAGCGGATCCTCACGCCGCTCGGCATGAGCGAAACCAATTTTTCGGTCGAGGATTCAAAAAAAGCGCCCGACTTCTCCTTTCCCTACCAGGAAGTCAACGGCCAGATCGAACAGATCCCGTTCTGCAACATCGACGCTATCGCTCCGGCCGGCTCGATCAACTCCAATGTCCTGGATATGGCTCAATGGGTCTGCTTGAACCTCAACAAAGGGAAATACGGAGAGAAAGGGGATAAGCGGATCGTTTCGGAGGCTGTTCTCGCCCAGATCCATGCTCCCCAGGTTGTCGTCCCCGATACCATAAAATATGACGAGCTTTTTTACGGGAGCTACGGTCTGGGCTGGCGTATCAGCGCCTATAGGGGCCATCTTCTCGTATCTCACGGAGGGGCGATCGACGGTTTTTCCGCGACCGTTTCGATGATGCCCAAGGACAACATCGGCATCGTCCTGCTGAACAACCTGGAGGATGCGCCGATCAATGGAATTTTGGCCTACAGCATTTACGACCGGCTGCTCGGACTTGAGCCTGTCGACTGGAATTCACGCATCAAAACCGAGCTGATGAAGTCCAAAGCGGAGGCGGAGAAAGCGAAAAAAGAGAAAGAGAAGGACCGAAAGCTCAATACAAGACCCAGCCATCCGCTTGAAAATTACGCCGGTGAATATGAACACCCGGCCTACGGCGTTTTTTCGATCAAAAAAGACGGGGACCGACTCAAGGCCGAATTCCACGCGACGACCTTCGTTTTGAATCATTATCATTACGATACGTTCGAGCCTAAGAACGACCTCGTCAGCCTTGACCAGCCGCTGACTTTTTTCATCGACGCCAAGGGCGATATCGGCAGCCTGGCCATCAAGCTCGAGCCGACTGTCAAGGAAATTGTTTTCAATCGTATCGTCAAAAAATCCGAGGAAAAGAAATAAATGCATTCCCTTAATCTCATCCTCATGGGTCTTGGAAACGTCGGCCGCGCGTTCGCCCGTCTGGTCGGCGAGAAAAACAGCCTGTGCCGGGAACGATACCGATTGAATCTCCACTTGAAGGCAGTCTTAGAAAAAAATGGAGGATTTTTTTCTAAGCGGTCTCTCCAGCCTAGCGAAATTGGCCGGCTTCAGGCGTCCGAAATGGCCGAGCACCCAGCCTGGAAGCCCGGCCTTCGACTCGAAGAGGTTTTAGAGAAAGAAAGAACTGGTGTTCTCGTCGAATGCACGCCTACAAACCTTCTGACCGGAGAGCCGGGATTGAGCCATATCACTCTGGCTTTGAAAAATAAATGGCATGTCGCCGCAGCCAGCAAAGGCGCTTTAGTCCTGAATTTCAAGGGATTGAGAGCGCTCGCTCAAAAGAACGGCGTCAGCTTAAAATATAGCGGCGCCGCAGCGGCGGCCCTTCCGACTCTGGATATCGGTCTTTTTTCTCTCGCAGGATCGGAAATTTTAGGAATCGAGGGAATTCTCACGGGCGTGACAAACTATATTTTAACCAGAATGGAGGAAGGCCTTTCATTCCAGGAAGCACTCAAGGAAGCCCAGGCGAAAGGGATCGCCGAACTCGATCCCTCGCTGGACATCGAGGGCTTGGATTCCGCAGCCAAGATTCTCCTTGTCTCAAACTCCGTGGCCGGCATGAACTTTTCTCTGAAAGACATCCGCCGCGAAGGAATCCGAAATGTGATGCCGGAGGACATCCAAAAAGCTAGAAAAGAGGGGAAGGCCCTGAAGCTCCTGGCCCGGTTTGATGGACAAAAAGACAAGCCCAAAGCCGAAGTCCGGTTGACAGCGATAGAAAATACACACCCCCTCTTTTACGTTTCAGGCACGAATAAGGGCATCACGTTTTTCACCGATACGATGGGTCCGGTCACGGTGACGGGTGGAAAATCCGACCCGCGGGGTGCCGCCGCAGCGCTCCTCAAGGATATTATCAATATTTCCCGATATTTTTCACGGGTTTGACCAAAAGTTGGATTTCTGGTAACTTAACAAATTCTCCTACTTTTTACGCGCTCTGGAGAGGTGTCCGAGTGGCTTAAGGAGCACGCTTGGAAAGCGTGTGTGCGCCGCAAGGTGTACCGCGGGTTCGAATCCCGCCCTCTCCGCCATACCTGCTCCGAAGTCGCGTACCTGTTTCGGGGCCCTCCTTGAATTCCAAGGAGGGAAGGGAGGATTAAGAATACTGAATGAAAGTCTTAAAACACGACTTCGGAATTATAAGGAGAATGCTCCGAAGTCGCGTACCTGTTTCGGGGCCCTCCTTGAATTCCAAGGAGCGAAGGGAGGATTAAGAATACTGAATGAAAGTCTTAAACCGCGAATTCGGAATTATTAAGAAAACGCTTTAAAGATTTGTATTCATATTGAGGAGTCATCATGCAGACCAAACAATTTATCGAGCTCGAAGACAAGTACGGGGCGCACAACTACCATCCTCTCGACGTCGTCATCACCAAGGCCAAGGGCATTTGGGTCTGGAACGTGGATGGCCGAAAGTACCTGGATTTCCTAAGCGCCTATTCGGCTGTGAATCAAGGACACTGCCATCCCCGGATCATCAAAGCCGCGAAGTCCCAGCTCGATCGTGTCACCGTGACTTCGCGTGCCTTCAGAAACGACCAATGGCCGATGTTGGCCAAGGAATTGTGCCGGATGACCGGATACGACATGGTCCTGCCGATGAATTCGGGAGCGGAAGCCGTGGAAACGGCGATCAAGACCGCCCGCAAATGGGCCTACCAGAAAAAAGGGATTCTGCAGGACCAAGCCGAGATTATCGCTTGCCAGAACAACTTCCACGGCCGGACAATCGCCATCATCAGCTTCACAACCGAGCCGCTTTATCGCCGGGATTTCGGGCCGTTCACACCGGGTTTTAAAATCATCCCCTTCAACGACGCCGGGGCGCTTGAAAAAGCCATCACGCCCAACACGGCGGCCTTCATCGTCGAGCCGATCCAGGCCGAGGCGGGAATTCTGATCCCAGCCGAAGGCTATCTCAAAAAAGCCAAAGAAATCTGCGAGAAGAATAATGTTCTTTTCATAGCCGATGAGATCCAAACCGGACTCGGACGGACAGGAAAGCTTTTCGCTTATGAGACTGAGGGTTTCAAGCCCGATATCGTCGTCGTCGGAAAATCGCTCGGCGGAGGGTGTTATCCCATATCCGCGATTCTTTCGACAAATGCCGTCCTGGGCGTTTTTAAACCCGGCGAACACGGCTCGACGTTCGGCGGCAATCCGCTGGCCTGTGCCGTGTCCCGGGAAGCCCTCCGCGTCATCATAGACGAGAAATTGGCCAACAACGCCTCAAAACAGGGCGCTTATTTTCTCAAAAAGCTGGCTCTGCTCAAGAGCAAACACATCAAGAATATTCGGGGCAAGGGGTTGCTCATCGGCCTCGAGCTCAAACCCGAAGCCGGCGGCGCACGGCGCTTCTGTGAAGCTCTGAAAGACGCTGGCCTCCTTTGCAAAGAAACACATGAACACGTCATCCGTTTCGCCCCGCCTCTTATCATTAAGAAGGAAGAACTCGACTGGGCGTTCGAACGGATCAAAGAAGTCTTTAATAAGCTCGAGAATTGAGCCAATATAAAAAATTTACGAGGACGACCATTGAACCCCTCGGCTCGGCGGTTTCTTAGCCGTAAGGAATGTCATAAAAAGGAGAAAACTGTGCGCAGACATGGCTATAGGTCATTGCCGCCCGAAAATTCTTTCGACCGGCGCGATTTTTTTAAGTTCGGGGGAGCGGCCGGAGCTGGGTTGTTCCTGGGCAACAGGTTCTTCGGGGCCGGCCTGCCCGCCGATCAGAACGCGCCGGCCCAAAAGACGCCTCCTCCGAGGCCCAAAACGAACATCGAGGATGCGCTCAAAATCCCCAAAACGAAATATTCTCTGCCCGGGCTGTTTCCGGGGAAGGTCGTCCAGGTGAGCGACGACAAAGCCATGCCGGGCGGCCTGCCCGAGGCCGCGGTCATTAAGGCCATGGTCGGAGAGGGAATCGCCGCCCTAACGGGCAAGGACCTCAAGGACAGTTTCAACCTCTTTTTCAAGAAAGACGATGTCGTCGGGATCAAGGTCAATCCCGTCGGTCCCGGTCTCATGAGCACGCGTCTCGAGGTTGTGGACGCCGTGATCGCCTGGCTTGTGGATAACGGATTGAAGCCGCAAAACATCATCATCTGGGATCGCTTCGATTATATGCTCAAGGACGCGGGATTCACCTCCGAGCGCTATCCCGGCATCGGCATCGAAGGTCTCCAAACCATGGACGATGAAGCCCAGGCGGGAAAGACCCAGGACAACAGCAAATGGCTGAAGCCGGATGGAACGCATGTCAGCGTCCCGAATTTCGACCAGGGCGTCTATTACTGGGCCGACGTCGAAGGCCCCAAGGACCTGGGCTATCTCAACCAGCATGTCTTCAACGGCAAATATTCTTATTTCGGCAAGCTCCTGACGAAAAAGCTGACCAAGATCATCAACATCCCTGTGTTCAAAAACACGGGAAACGCCGTTTCCATGGCCACGAAAAATATCGGCTACGGAGCGGTCTGTAATACGAACAGGCTCCATCAGCCTCTCTTCCTCGACGTCTGCGTCGAAGTGCCGGCCTTTCCCGTCATCCGCGACAAGATGGTCCTCAACATCAACGATGGGCTGCGGGCGCAATACGAGGGCGGTCCGGACTCGAACGCAAAATTCACTTATCTCTTCAACACGCTCTTTTTCGCGACGGACATTTTCGCTCTGGACATGGCCTGTCACAATCTTCTGGTCATTAAGCGGAAAAGCATGAACGTCCCGGTGAACGAGAATCCCCGTTTCACGGAATACCTCCGCTACGCGGAGCGCCTGGGTCTCGGGATCACGAATCCGGACAAGATCAAGCTCACCGCGATTTCAAAAAATTCGGGATGAAAAAAGCGTTTTCCAGTTTTAAAAATCGGGATATGTTCCCAGGGAAGAATCCGTGAAATTGGGCAGAAAAAAGCGTGGAGGACGGGTGGCCTTGTCTTGTCTTCTCTTGTACGTTCCTCTCGCGGCTTCGGCCGACGACATTTTTCTTCCCGAAAACGATTTCTTCCCAGGCTGGAAACGAACGGAGAAATTGGCGGTCTTCATCCAATCCGATCTTTTCAATCACATCGATGGAGGCGCCGATCTTTTTCTCGAATTCGGATTCGAGCGCGTCTGGGTCCAGCGATACGCGAAGGAGGCCAAAGCCGAGCTTGTTCTCGAAGTCTATAAAATGCAGAGCCCGGAGTCGGCTCTGGGCGTTTATTTGATGAAATGCGGCCGGGAAACACCGCGGCCTGAAATTCCCGCCCGGAATTCAAGTGAAGTGGCTCAATTCACAATCCTGAAGGGGAAATATTTCATCCTTATCGACAATTTCGGCGGCGGGGAGAGTCTTGTTCCGGCTATGGAGTCCCTGGCCAAGTCCATTCTGAAGAGCATCCCCGATGATCGCGCCTCCAGCCGTCTTTTCGATATCCTTCCGAAAAAAGATCGTTTGGCTGGATCGGAAAGGCTCATCCGCGGCCCGGTCGCCTTTCAGCCCTTCTATACACTGGGAGAAGGGGATATTTTAAAGCTTGAGGGAAAAATATTCGGTTTTCTGGCGAATTTCGAAGAAAATCCCGGCTCCTTTTTTACGCGTTTCATCATCCCCTATCCGGATAAAAATCAAGCTGTTTCCGTTTACCGCAACCTGCAGGCGAACCTCGATCCCTATCTTAAAACCATCAAGAGAAAAGAGGCCTCCTTTGCCTTTGAGGATTACCGTGGAAAATTCGGGATGATTGCTCTCCATGGTTCAAACCTCGATATCTCCCTGAATCTCAGTGTCCGGCCAAAGATTTGATTCTTCGGCGGTGATATGGATATAGATGTTGATGAAAACAACTGTGAGGCACTTATTTTTTATAGGGAGAAGAGAATGAACTTCAATGGGAAAGTGGCAATGGTGACCGGAAGCGCCTCCGGAATGGGAGCGGCGACGGTCAGAGAGTTCACAGCTTCGGGCGCCCATGTCGTCATCGTTGACCTCAACGACCTCCAGGCCAACAAGCTGGCTGCCAGAATTGGGGCCCAGCCGGCCATCGTCGGCGACGTCAGCGATTCGGCTTTTTGCAGCCGCGCTGTGAAGCTGACCCTGGAACGACATGGACGATTGGATATTTTGGTCAATTGTGCGGGCATTATTTATAGGGCGAATGCTCTGGGAACGTCCGATGAGAACTGGCGGCGGGTTATGGCCGTCAATGTCGACGGCGTCTTTTTTATGAGCCGGGCAGCTCTGGTCCCCATGAAAAAACAGGGGAGCGGGGCCATCATCAACTTTGGCTCGATCTGGGGAGGAGTGGGCGCTGCGGGCGTGGCTGCTTATTGCGCCAGCAAAGGGGCCGTTCATAATCTGACCCGGGCGATGGCTCTCGATCATGCCAAAGACGGCATCCGCATCAATGCCGTATGCCCGGGCGAAGTCAACACTCCGATGCTGGCTTCGGGGCGGCCTTCTCCGCCGACGGCAGAAGAATTAAAAAAACTCGGAGAAACCATGGTCCCCATGGGACGGCTGGCCGATCCGGCCGAAATAGCCCGCGTCGTGTTGTTTCTGGCTTCGGATGCCGCCAGCTACATGACCGGATCATTGGTCACCGTGGATGCGGGCTACACCGCTCGATAATGTTTTCTTTGAGAGGATGTCTCCATGGAATACAGAACCTTGGGCAGGTCAGGCCTAAAAGTTTCGGCTCTTTGTCTGGGCACGGATAATTTCGCCAATCCCACTCCTGAAGGGGAGT
>Ga0315282_10000856_pt1 | contig 59551 bp, 55 predicted proteins | sample YL17G07_20_MG_FD_203693 | JGI IMG/M metagenome (GOLD analysis project Ga0315282, IMG submission 203693) | Sediment microbial communities from Yellowstone Lake, YNP, Wyoming, USA - YL17G07_20 | ecosystem: Environmental > Aquatic > Freshwater > Lake > Sediment | place: USA: Wyoming | collected...
ACTGCGTCTGGTCAATCCTGATATGATAATTGCACGCTCAATACACAAACCCATTTATGCCAAATCCACCAACGGCAGGAAGATCAGCTTAGATGAACTAAAGGACAAAAGAGTGTTGGCTTTTTGCGGAATAGCCAATCCCGATGCATTTTTCAATACCGTCAACGAACTTGGCTGCGATATTGTCGGCTCGAAAATCTACAACGACCATTATCGGTACACTGATGACTGTTTAGCTGACATTTACGAGCAGGCCGCGGATTCAAAGGCAGATTTTGTACTGACTACGCAGAAAGACTGGACCAAAATTGCTCAACTAACAGCGGTTAAAAAGAACATCCCGCTTGCATATCTGGCAATTGAGCTAAAATTTATCAGTGGAGAAGGCAAAATAACACAGTTGATTGAAGATGCGTTAGCGGGTAAAATTGCTGGCAAAAATAACAAAGTAGAGGGCAGTCCTTCCGCTTTGTAGTGAGCGAAGTCGAACCTGAAAATGTATGAAAAACTCTTAAAAACGGTAACTAACCTCGGCTCACCGAAAGTTTTGGTCGTGGGCGATTTTATGCTCGACGTTTACATCTACGGCGATGCCCTGCGAATAAGCCCAGAAGCCCCCGTGCCCGTGCTGAAGGTTCGCAGTACCACACACAGTTGCGGCGGAGCAGGCGCTGTCGCTGCCGACCTGGCGGCTCTCGGTGCGGTCTCTGTTTGTCTTGGCGTCGTCGGCAGCGACCGAAATGGCCAAATCCTCAGAAAGCTGCTTACGGAAATCGGAGCCGATACGACCGCTATGCTTGACGTCGCCGACCGCCCCACCATTAGCAAACAAAGACTGATAGGCCTTGCACAGCATCGCCACCAGCAGCAGCTATTCAGAATGGACGAGGAATCCACTGGACCCCTCTCCGACGAGCAATACGAGACGATTTTGAAAAACTATAAAGACAAATTAAAACAGGCTGACATCGTCTGCCTTCAGGATTACAACAAAGGTCTGTTAAGCGCCTCACTTTGCAGGCAAATGATACAGCAGGCAAAAAAGGCTGGCAAAAAGGTTCTTGTTGACCCTTCGCCCGCGAGTGATTATTCAAAATACAGCGGCGCTACTTTAATTACGCCGAACCGTCAGGAGGCCTCACTGGCCGTTGGCTTTGAGATTGAAACGCCTCAGGTAGCAGCGGCTGCGGCTGAACAGCTCGCAAAAAAACTGAATCTCGACGCTGTAGTAATCACACTCGACCGCGATGGAGCTTATCTAAAAACAGCCGATAGCAGCGAAATCGTACCCACCAGGCCTCGAAAAGTTTATGACGTAACCGGCGCCGGCGATATGGTTCTGGCGACGCTGGCAATAACCCTCGCTGCTGACTGCGACTACTTGACCGCGGTGCAGCTGGCCAACATAACCGGCGGAATCGAGGTAGAAAAATTCGGTGTAGCGACTGTAACCATCGAAGAAATCATCAATGAAATCATCGGGCAGACGAGGGGCAAAACCGGCAAACTCCGACCTCTCGACTCTCTGGCTGAAGAGCTGAACTGGCATCGAAGGCAGAAGCAAAGTATTGTTTTCACCAACGGCTGTTTTGACGTCGTGCACAGAGGCCATATCGAGTTTCTCAAATTCTGTAAATCTCAAGGCGATGTAGTCGTAGTGGGACTAAACAGCGACAGCTCTGCAAAAGCCGTAAAAGGCCCGGACCGGCCGATTAACAACCAGTACGACAGGGCCGCTGTCCTTGCTGCGCTGGAAACCGTCGATTACGTAACCATCTTCGATGAGCTTGACCCGCTGAACTTAATCAAGAAACTAAGACCCGACGTATTGGTGAAGGGCCAGGACTGGGCCGAAAAAGGTGTTGTTGGCCGCGAGTTTGTCGAATCCTGTGGCGGCAGGGTTGTCCTTGCGCCGCTTGTCGAAGGAAAAAGTTCGTCCGCAACAATCGAAAAAATAAAGTCGCTGGGTAAAAAACCCTGAAAGTGGTGAGCTTGTCGAACCATGAATGCTGATTCAAAAAAGCAGATTACAAAAGCAATAGAAACGCACAAAAAAATGGTGGCCGAATTTGAAGCAACAGGGGTCAAAGCCATCGTTGATGCCGCTGACGCAATTATAAAAGCACTAAAACAGGATGGCCGCCTTTACATCTGCGGCAACGGAGGCTCAGCCGCTGATGCGCAGCACATAGCCAGCGAGCTTGTCGGAAGATTCCAGCGGGAGCGAAAAGCCCTGCCGGTGATTGCATTAACAACCGATACCTCCGCTATAACATCGATTTCAAATGATTATGGTTTCGAGAACATATTCGCCAGGCAGGTCGAAGCGCTGGTCAAAGATGGTGACATTCTCTGGGCCATTTCGACCAGCGGCACCTCCCCGAATGTCATCGCCGCCGCTGAACTGGCGAAGAAAAAAGGCGCTGCCGTTCTCGCCTTCACGGGTACCGCCAACAGCCGCCTCGAAAAAATCGCGGACATCTGCTTCTGCGCAAAAAATTCGACAGCACGCAGTCAGGAGATTCACCAGCTCGCTTATCATTTAATCTGCGACCTCGTGGAACAGAGCTTTTCAGGCAATTGCGACTGAGGAAAATTGGAGCACTATGTCTCATAAAGCAATATTTTTTGACTGTGATGGCACCCTGATTGAAGACCCCGGTTACATCAACCATCCCGACCAGGTAAAGCTGCTGCCCGGTGTCACCGAAGCACTTGCCGAGCTCAGGGCTATGGGATATAGACTGGTTGTTGTCTCCAATCAGTCAGGCGTGGCACGTGGAATCGTTACAGAAGAAGTCCTCGGCCAGATTCATGACCGATTGCAGCAGCTACTCGCCGAGAAAAATGCCTCTGTGGACCGTATATACTATTGTCCTTATCATCCCGACGGTGTTATTGAAAAGTACCACAAAGAAAGTAACGACAGAAAACCTGCCCCCGGAATGTTGTTGACCGCTGCCGCCGAAATGGATATCGACCTCAATCAATCCTGGATGATTGGTAACGGCGACCGTGACGTCGAGGCCGGTCTGCAGGCCGGCTGCAAAACCATATTAATAAACTATTCTGCCCACAAACCACTCGAACCGCCTGCCTGCAGACCACACTATCGTGCCGTAAATATGAAAGAGGCTGTAAACATCATCAAGCAGCTTCACCGCAGCACCGCCAAGGCAGCCGCTCAGCCGCAGTCCCGTGAGGGATGGCCAAGTCCATTACCGAAAGAGGCTCAGTCGCAGCCGCCGAAAACGGATGAATCGCAACCACCGAAAGAAGCTCAGCGTGTGGTGAGCCCGTCGAATCCATTGCAGCCGAATCCAGAAGGCAACCTGCGGCACAACAGCTCAGACCAACTGAAAACGGAGTCCTCCGCCGAAGCGGCTTCGTCCACCGCGAAGGCGGAAGCAGCCCCAGTCGGGCAAAATCCAGCCGGCGGCTCGGAACAGTTGCTGATAAGCATTTTAGACCAGTTAAAAAGTATGCAGCGAGCCGAGTTTTTCAACGAATTCTCTTTAACGAAACTGGTAGCCGGCGTCCTGCAGGTTATCGTCCTGTTTTGCATACTGATAACAGTATGGTTTCTGATGAGTCCCACCAGCCGGGGCAATTCGGTTATGATTACGCTCGGTTTCGCCGTTTTGCTGCAGTTAATGGCGCTTACATTCTACATAATGCAGGGGCGAAAATAGTAAATCGTCAACTGAGTCAGCAGACACGAACCACGAGATGCCGACTTGTAGTGAGCGAAGTCGAATCTAATGGAAAATATGAATATTTTAGTCTGGCTTCCTTCTCCGATGGGTGATGCCATTCTCTGTACACCGGCCCTGCGGGCAATACGCCGCCATTTCAAATCCGCAAAAATCTCGTTTCTCGCTAACGCTGTTGACCGTGAGATTTTATCGCCCTGCCGTTTCAATGATACGTGGCTGGAGCAAAAGCACCGCAATCCTCTCGCAATCGCAAAAATGCTCAGAGCTTACAAATTCACACATTCAATACTTTTCAAAAACTCTTTCGCTTCCGCTTTAGCGGTTTTTCTGGCAAAGATTCCGTCGCGTATCGGTTATGCCCGCGAGGGACGTTCCATTCTGCTGACCGACAGGCTCTATCCTCCGAAATTACCCAGCGGCAGATTCAAACCCATATCAATGATTGATTATTACCTTGCAATTACCTCTTGGCTCGGCGCCGACACAACCGATAGAAGTCTTGAACTAACCGTCGACCCGCAGAAACAGCAGAACCTCCGCAGCAAATTGCCCGAACTTGTCGATTGCAAGGGGCCGATTGTCATTCTTGTCCCTGGTGGAGCATTCGGACCAAGTAAATGCTGGCCTGTCGGAAGGTTTGCGCAGACAGCCGACTGGCTGACCGTCACTTATGGCGCCACCCTTGTCGTTTCCGTATCGGCAAATGTCGCCGAAAAGAAAATCGCCGAAGAAATTTGCGCCTCGAGCAGACACAGAATTATCAACCTCGCGGAAAAGCCTGTAACTGTCGGCGAATTAAAGGCCCTTTTTGCCCTCGCAGACCTCGTGATAACAAATGATACGGGTCCGCGTCACATAGCCGTAGCTCTGGGCCGTAAGGTTATCGCTCTTTTCGGCCCAAACGACCCAGCCTGGACAGAGACCGGCTGCGAGAATGAAATTAAAATAGTCGGAAAAGCTCCTTGTGCCCCCTGCGCAAAACCGGTCTGCAAAGAAAAGAAACATCTGTGTATGGAGGCAATCACCGTCGAGATGGTCTGCAGCGCAGCGGAAAAGCTGCTCGAAAATAGCAGACCGCAGCTATCCTATGCAGTCAGGCAAAACTTTGTGGAAGTTTCAAACTCCTTTTTCATTGATGCAGATTTCGTACAACCATTGCAGGAATTAGGCCTGACTTCCATCAATGCGGTCTTTTCCTTCAATGCTGGCCATAATCTTGTCAAAAGCAATATCGCCGCATTCAGAAATCGCCTGAAGTTCGAGCTAAAGTCGCCGCCGACGACATTATTTCTGAAACGCTACGATAGTCCCCCGCTTCTGTCACAATTGAGCAATTGGTGGCACCATCACCGCCGGATAAGCTATGGTTTTTCCGAGGTTGACGCTGCCCGAAAGCTCACCGCCGCAGGTATAAGTACACCAAAAATTATCTGTTACGGCTGGCAATGCGGCACATTATTCGAGAAAAGAAGTTTCTGCATCACCGAGAAAATTCCTAATGCCGAATCACTGGAGCGTAAACTGCCGGATTATTTCAGCAGCCCTTACACTGCTGAGGCCCTAAAGTTACGCCGGAATTTTATTGCCCGCTTGGCCGAATTCGTAAGGGATTTTCACGAAACTAACCTGCGACATCGTGACCTCTACTTTTCGCACATATTTTATGGTAACAATGGCCGATTCTATCTCATCGATTTGACACGCGTCTTCAAGCCGCTCATTCTTGATGAGCGGTTCCGTATAAAAGACATTGCCCAGTTATACTACTCAGCGCCGGGACAATACTTCTCAAGAACGGACAGATTGCGTTTTTATCTCGAATATACCGGCCGGTCGAAACTGACCGGCGAAGATAAAGCATTTATTCGCAAAGTGATAAACAAAACGCAGCAAATGGCACGGCACAATGCAAAACACGGCGGGCCTGTCCCCTTCGCAGCAAAACCGGCCAATACTTAGGTACCGACCGGATTGAGTTTTATTTGCAATGAAAAGGAAAATTGCAATCATAATTGAGCGAGCTGATATCACGCTCGGTGGCGCTGAACGTTCCGTCTTCGAGCTGGCATTGGCGCTGTCGGCACGTGGCTTGCAGGTGGATATCCTTGCCGCCAAAGGCCGGACAAAAGCCAAAGACATCCATATCCTCTGCCGAACCAGATTAGGCAGGCGAACCTGGCTCCCCACCTTCGCCAGAGCGATAAAAAAGCACTTAGCTGAAAATCACTATGACATCGTCCACAGCGTCTTACCATTCGACTTCGCCGATGTTTATCAGCCCCGTGGCGGCTCTTTCGCAGAAGCAATCCTCCGCAACGCCTCCAGTTATCAAAACAAATTTGTCCAGAAATATAAAAGAGCTACAGCTTTCGCAAACTTCCGTAGAGCTATTCTTTTGCACGCAGAAAAAAAACTGTGTAACAATCCCAAGGGGCCTATAGTCGCAGCGCTGTCAAAATATGTCGCCGACCAGTTCAGACGGCACTATAACCTCGATGACAACCGGATAGTCGTGATACCAAACGGCGTAAAAATTGATGAGCAAATCGACACAGCCGCTGCCGACAAACTCCGCGAACAGATACTGGCCCGCCTGAACCTCAAAGAAACAGACAACCCTGTCTTTTTCCTGTTCGCCGCAAACAATTTCAGGTTAAAGGGTCTGGTTGTTCTAATCAAAGCACTGCATCTGGCAGTCGCCCGCCACCAGGCTTCCAAAGCATATCTGGTGGTTGCAGGCCATGACAGCTCGCGCGCATACCGTCATCTTGCTAAAAAACTCAAGGTTGACACAAGAATCGTTTTTTTGGGCAGCGTCTCCCGTATCCAAAACGTCCTTTCGATAATTGATGTCGCTGCTATCCCTACTTTTTACGACTCCTCCAACAGATTCATTCTCGAGGCCTTGGCAGCCAACAAACCTGTCATAACTACCAGCTTCGCTGGCGCTGCAGAGTTATTCAGCAACAACGTCCACGGCAAAGTCATCGCTTGTCCTCGCGACATCCCTCAGCTGGCGGCAGCAATAGCCCACTTCACCAACCCGCACAACATCCAAAAAGCTGCCGCAGCGATAGCTGCCGATAACCTCAGGGAAAAAATTTCCATCAAACGAACTGCGCAACTGACCGAAGCTCTGTATGAATCAATAATCGAGAAAAGGAGGCAGAAGTGAACTTTGTGATTTTGATTATTGTTGCCTACCTGCTCGGCTCAATCCCTTTTGGACTGCTTATTGCTAAGGCCCACGGCAGGGACCTTCGCAGCATCGGTTCGGGCAACATCGGCGCAACGAACCTTTCGCGGGCGCTCGGCAGAAAGTGGGCTTACTTCTGCTTCATACTCGATGCAGCAAAAGGTTTGATTCCTACGCTCACTGCCGCCAAATTTATTGATTCTGCACCAACCACCGTCGAACTTCTCTTATGGCTCGCCGTCGGCGCCGCAGCGGTATTAGGCCACATATTTCCGATTTACATAGGCTTCAAAGGCGGCAAAGGTGTCGCAACAAGTTTCGGCGTAGCGCTCGGCCTTTGGCCTTACTACACAGTTTGTGCGCTGGTCGCCGTCGTAATATGGGTTGTGTTTGTCCTATTATGGCGCTATGTGTCGCTGGCTTCGGTAGTCGCCTCTGTTGCCTTTCCCCTGGCACTAATCCTGGCGATATTGCTGATTCCAGCCTGGCGATTTGCCATCCTCTGGCCGATACTCATCGCCGCGGTGGCAATACCGCTGATGGTTATTGTCCGCCACCGAGAAAACATAAAACGACTCATCGCCGGAACCGAAAGCAAAGTCTTCAAACACTAAACCTCCAGACCAATCGAAAATGAGGGGCTTGGTTCAGGTGGAAATTCTTACATCCTTCAAAAAACCTGATCTTTTTTGAACCTTTTGCAAGCGAGAAACGACTATAATATGAACCACTTATATTAAACAACAAAGTGGCTCAGGGCTGTTGTCGTTTTTACGAACATTAATGATGCGGAATATTATATGGAAGAAGACAACTTATCTAATGCAATTTTGGTTCTTAGCTGCCAGAAACGTGATGAGTTTGCATTTCGAGAGCTTGTAAATCGTTGGGAGCCGCGTCTTTATTATTACCTTCGGCGTATCATCGAGGATGAAAATGCTGTCTGGGATACCCTCCAAGAGACTTGGTTGGCTGTATTTCGAAACGTCCACAGGCTAAAAGACCCCTCCAGGTTTCCAGCATGGTTATATCATATCAGTCGTAATAAAGCTGTAAGTTTGCTTCGAAAAGAAAACCAATACATTCAGATGACCGACAATCAGATGGCTGATTATTCTCAAAAAAATATTATTATTCCTGCTGATGGGGAACAAGCAGAGCTTATTCACAAGCTATTAAGCAAACTTAAGTTAGCTCATCGTGAAGTGTTAACGCTGCATTTCCTCGAAGGTTTTTCGATTAGGGAAATGGCGGAAATTATTGGCGTGTCAGAGGGCACGGTAAAATCGCGACTATATTATGCCAAAAACAAACTCTATGAAGCATTAAACAGGGGCGAATAATGTCTGAACTCAAAAATAACAAAGAATTCACTAAAAACTTGCTTGCACAGGATCAGCCGTCTCCCGACCGGCAGTTACGACATCAAGAGGCTCTCTTTAAAAAACTCAAGCGTCGTGCCTGGCTGGGAGCAATCGTTACCGGAGCAGTTTATATTGTGCTGTTCCTTGCTGCCTTTTGGGCCTTTTTGCAACGGAGCTATACTGATAATGTGGTCCATTCTATTTGCTGGGGAGCGGTTTCGTTACATATCCTCCTGTGGTTTCTTGTATACTTCCTGCGAGGAGTATACAGGATGGCGGCCGAAATCACAGAGAAGAACTCTGACAAAGGTAAAAAGCAGCAATGGAGAAATCAAGACCGATTTATTACAATTTGGGCGATTTTGATATTCGCACTTTCCACCTTCTTCTTGTATCGGGATTTTTCGCTCGATGACCCTTTGAAGGCAGCTCACGCAGCACCATACGTCTTTTGGGCTGCCGTATTCTTTATATTTTGGTACCCCTTTGGAACAGCGTCGCTTCTTAGAAAACTCTGGCTCGAATACAAAAAAATGGAGTTGAATATAACCAAACTCAAACAGCAGGATTCGAAGAGCCGGGACGAGTAATGCTCAAGTTTATTGCAACGTTTGAGGGGACATGAAGTAAGCTACAGCCTTCGTGAGTATGACTTTATACAGCTGATGTTGGAACTTGGAAATAAGTTATCTTATCTCCGCATCCCTTGCCCCCTCCGCTTCTGCTGGACGCTTAACAATGCTGCTGCTTTTTTCTATTTTCATCTTTTTCTCTTTTACTGTTATGAAATACTCATCCAAGCTTCTTGGCAAGTATTTCAGAAACAACTTTTGGATTGGCCTGGCCCTTTGTTTTTTGCATAACCTGGCCTAACAGAAAGCCTCTGGCCTTCTCGCTTTTCTTACCTCCGCTTTTCACATCTTCAACCGCTTTGGAGTTTTCCGCAAGCACCTGCTCAACTACCTTCTCCAGTTCAGCCGCATCACTTTTTTGAATCAGTTTCAGCTCTTCTGCCAGAATCTGCGGCTTTTTACCGGTTTTTACCATCACCTCAAAGATGGATGTTGATGCACTGGCACTGACACTACCAGCTTCAACCATCTGGGCCAATTGCGCAAGGCTCTTTGGTGCAACACCCAGTTCAGCCACGCCGCAGCCTTTTTCATTTGCTAATTTCAGGCCGAATTGCGTAAGCAGATTGCAGATGCGTTTGGGTTCGCTGCCTTCTTTAACCGCCTCTTCAAAAAACTCCGCCGTCGAACGCTCCGCCGTCAGGACCCCGGCATCATAATCGCTCAGCCTGTACTGCTCAACATAACGCATCTGTTTTTTCAAAGGCAGTTCGCACAAACGCGTCCGAATCTTTGCAAGCCACCTGCCTTTTATTTCGACCGGCACAAGGTCAGGCTCCGGAAAATATCTGTAATCGTGTGCCTCTTCCTTTTCCCTTTGCAAAACCGTTACCTCATTGACATCATCCCATCCGCGGGTGGACTTATTGCCCATCTGCATGACCTCGCCGGTCTCCAGAAAATTATCGAGCTGTCTTCGAATTTCATATTCCACGCTTTTTTCCAGTGCGCGGAAACTGTTTAAATTTTTGACCTCAGTGATAGGCGTTTTGTGTTCGCTGCCGTCCTTGGTAACAATCAGATTTATATTCGGCTCAAAACGCATATGTCCTTTTTGCATATCAGCTTCGGAGATGCCTAAGTATCTGACTATTCGCTGAAGTTCAATCGCCAGCGCACGAACCTCAGCGGCGCCGTTCACATCCGGCTCTGTAACAATCTCTAATAGCGGTGCTCCTGCCCTGTTCAAATCCACCTGAGAGAAGTTGCCCGCCGAGTGCAGATTTTTGCCTGCGTCTTCTTCCAGGTGGACTCTTCGTATTCTTATCTTCTTGCTCCTGCTGTCTTCAACAGCTATCTCAATAAAGCCGTGGGCACCGAGCGGCAAATCGTACTGGCTTATCTGATAATTCTTTGGCAAATCAGGATAGTAATAGCTTTTCCTGTCCCACTTTGTGAACTCTGCTATTTTGCAGTTAAGCGCCAAAGCCGCCAGTACCGCGTATTCCAGCGCCTGCTTATTCATCACCGGCAGAACCCCCGGCATACCGAGACAAACCGGACAAACCAGGCTGTTGGGTCTTACGCCGTATTCCAGAGCACAACCGCAAAACATCTTCGTCCTCGTGAACAGGTGCACATGAATTTCCAGGCCGACCACCACTTTATATTGTAAATTGTTCATCTTCTATTCAGGCATTGCGGGTCTTCTCTGATGCCACTCCGTCTGCATCTCAAACATTCTCGCTATGCGTAGCAATTTCTCTTCTGCAAATGCGGCCGCAAGTATCTGCAGACCTATCGGCAGGTTATTTTTGTCAAAACCACACGGTATGCTGATAGCCGGGACTCCAGCCAAATTGGCAGCTATCGTATATACATCGGACAAGTACATTTTCAGCGGGTCATCGACCTTTTCGCCTATCTTAAAGGCTGTCGTTGGCGAAACCGGCATCATAACGCAGTCGCATCTTTCAAAAGCATTGGTGAAGTCGCCGCGAATTAAATTTCTCACCTTTAGTGCCTTCAGATAATACGCATCGTAATAACCGCTCGAAAGTGCGTATGTTCCGAGCATTATTCGCCTTTTGACTTCTTTGCCGAAACCCTCTGCCCGCGATTTCGTATAGACCTCGATGTAATCCGCTTTGCTTGCGGTACGGTGTCCGTAATGTACGCCGTCGTACCGCGCCAGATTACTCGACGCCTCAGCAGTTGCTATCACATAATAAGCGGCAATAGCATAATCAAAATGCGGCATTTTTATCTCAACTATTTCAGCACCGAGTTTCTTATAGACCTCAATCGCTTTAGCGATTGCATTCTGCACATTTTTATCGCTGCCGGCGTTAAGTTCCGGCACAACACCAATTCTCAGCCTGCCTATCGGTTCATCGAGTTTTTCAAGGTAGTTACAGACCGGCGATATCGATTCGCCGACGCTCGTACTGTCTTTTTCATCGTGCCCGGCTATAACATTCATCATCAATGCGCAATCACCTACCGTCCGTGTCAATGGCCCAATCTGGTCAAGGCTCGAACCATACGCCACGAGTCCGTATCGCGAAACCCTGCCGTACGTTGGCTTTAGCCCAACCACGCCGCAGAAAGCCGCCGGCTGACGAATCGAGCCGCCCGTATCCGAGCCCAGCGCCGCAAAACACAGCCCTCCTGCTACTGCCGCCGCCGAACCTCCGCTGCTCCCGCCCGGCACCCTGCTCGTATCCCACGGATTAACGGTCCGCTTTAAGCCTGAGTTTTCCGTGCTCGAACCCATCGCAAACTCATCCATATTTGTCTTGCCGACTATTACCGCATCGGCAGCAAGAAGGTTTTCAATCACCGTTGCATTGTAAGGCGAGTGGAAGTTCTCCAATATCTTCGAAGCGCAGGTAGTTGTCCCGAAGGTCGTGCACAGATTATCTTTTAGCGCAACCGGCACACCCCCCAGCTCCCCTACCGCCCTGCCCCCCGCGATTTTGTCATCAACCTCTTTTGCTTTGGCCAAGGCCTGCTTTTCAAACGTGCTGATGTAAGCGCCAATCACCGGCTCGTATTTATTTATCGCCTCGAAGACCGCCTTGGTTGCTTCGACGCTTCTTGCACGTCCCGCTGCAATTGCCTCTCGCAGCTGCCTGCAATCTTTATTTAGGAGTTCGCCACTCATAAATTGGAAACTCTAAATTATGCTCCGCTGCTGTCATCCAATATTTTTGGCACTTTGAAAAATTCTCCGTCCTGCTGTGGTGCGTTCGCTAATGTCTTTTCAGTTCCCAGAGAGGTCTTGATACTATCATCGCGGAAAACATTGCTTATCGGCAGACAATGCGCCAAAGGTTCGACGCCGGTGGTATCTAACTCATTCATTTTTTCCATATAGTCAAGAATTGCACTTAGCTGGACCGTAAATTCTTCAATCTCACTGTTTGCCAGTTCCAGCCGGGCCAGCTTGGCCACTTTTCTTACCTGCGCTTCGTCGATTTTTTTAGACATTGTTCTTTCTGTACAAATAAAAAGCGAGGCAAACCCGCCTCGCCGATTTCAAATCCATTGTTTACAAGTCTTATGCACTTGCGCTCTTATGCTCTTCTGCTGGCGGTGAGCCTGCCTGCCCTGAGCGAGGTCGAAGGGTCGAATCCGCACTTGTGTAGTTCCGTTTAGGCGGCTTTTGCACAAGTCCTATACGTATTGCTTTCGCTGAGGCCTTGACCCTGCGGACTCCGCCGTCAATAACAGCACGCACCTTTTGTATATTGGGCTTAAATTTTCTCTTTGTACTGCCGGTAACCTTTCTGCCGACACCGCCGAGGTACTTGGCCTTACCTCGCCGCTTGATACTTCTGCCGCTGCTGGTCTTTTTACCCGTAAAGTAACACACTCTCGACATCAATACACTCCCGATTATATGTTCAGGTTATTGTCACAATTGCCCTAAAACCCCACAGATATACAATCCTTTCGGAAAATTGCAAGCCCCAAACCGGATTTATTACAGAAAACGCACTTTATCGCCGGAAAACCCCCTTAGCAACACAATTTTGTTGACTCTACAGCCGAAGCCTACCACCTACAAAGCTACCTATCTGATTTTGAATTTTACGCTATGATTTTGCACTTTTAGTTTTACACTTTAAATTTTCTTTAGGTATGCCACTTCAGTTTTCGTTAGCACTCTGAACCTGCCCACACCGATGCCGCCAAAACCTTCTGTAATCTTTGTTTAACCATAGTTCGTCATTATAATATTATGTGCTGCCGAACCAGATGTCGATGTTATAATTAACGCGTTATACAAACATGTGGTGAGCCTGTCGAACCCATAACGAGCGACGAGCCACGAATTATGATAACAACGGTAATTTTCGATTTGGATGACACCCTCTACGATGAAATCGACTATTGCCGAAGTGGTTTTGGTGCCGTCGCCGATTTCCTCGCAGGTAAACATGGCTTCCCGACCGCCGCCCGAATCTTCGAAACCCTTTGGAATCAGTTTACCTCAGGTAATCATAAAACGACCTTCAACGCAGCTCTCGACCAGCTTGGTATCCAATATGATGCCGCGATCATCGAGCAATTGATAGAGGTTTATCGCAACCACACCCCCAGTATAAGATTGCCGCAGGAAAGTGCAGATTGTTTACGCAGGTTAAGCCGCAAATACACCCTCGGCCTGTTGACCGATGGCTTTCTGCCCGCCCAGCAGTTGAAAGTCCGGGCACTTGGAATCGAAAAGTATTTCAAGTGCATAATTTATACCGAGCAGCTCGGCCGAGACTGCTGGAAACCATCGCCGGTCGGCTTCGAAAAGCTTCTGCAGACCCTCAACGCAAAGCCGCAAAACACAGCCTTTCTCGGCAATGATGAAAAAAAGGATTTTATCGCACCGAACAAACTGGGGTTTTTGAGCGTCCAGATAATCCGGCCCAGGCGCATACGTACAGAATCGTCTGCCGAATCTAACGCCGCAGCACAATACGTAATACACAGTCTCAGTGATTTACCCCCCCTTTTGGAAAAGCTGTAAAATTGACCTGACACACCACCCGACAGCCCTCTCAGTGCCATAAAACACGCCTATATCAGTTTTTTTATTGACTCGGCGGGGCTGTTCAGACGATAATAAATGGACTTGGTCATTGTTTTTTCAGTATTTTGAAGGAGTTTAAACGATGCCGGCGGGCAAAAGACCACAAACTGACCCCATGCTCTACTATCTGATAACCTTTGTCGGTCTTTTCTTGGTCGCGACCACCGTGGCAATAATCTGCTACATCAAAATCGAAGGCTACAGAACAATCGCGGAGACTTCGAAAAACGAGCTTGCCCAGATGGCCTCATCTGCCGAACAGCGAAAAGGCATAGGAAAGATAGTCGGACGTGTGCCACGCGATAAAAGCGGCCTCGGAATGATGGCCGATTATCTTGACCAGATGGTGCAGCTAATCATCGGAGGACTTCCTGAAGACACCTCCGCCGAAGTCAAAGTAGAAACCGCAAATAGAGAGGTCAAAGACGCATTGGAATCATTAGCCAAGCAGCACCTCGGCGCTAAAAACGTCGCCCCCAAAGCCGCAACCAATGAATTCGTCGAATTGCTGGTTAACCAGCAGTTTTCTGCAGCGACAGAGAGCTTTGATGAAACGATGAAAAATGCATTGCCTCCCGAGAAGCTTGAAGAGGCGTGGAAATCAACTATTAGCCAGATGGGCCCTTTCAAACAACAAATTGGTCTCCGAACAGAAAAAGAGTTGGGCTATGATATTGTGCTTATCACCTGTGAATTCGAGAAAGGCTGCCTTGATATAAAAGTCGTTTACAACGATAAAAAGCAGGTTGCCGGTCTGTTCTTTGTCCCCACTCCGCCGGAGGTCTTGGAAAGTTACCAGCAAACGCCGGAACCCGTGGTCCAGGAACAGCCTTCCATTGAAATCTATGACCCCAACACCAATGGTCTTATCCGGATAATTCAAAGGCTGGGTGCTGTCTTGAACGAAAATGCTGCTGCTCAAACTGATTTGAAAAACCGGCTCGATAATCTGAGGAACCGGTTTAACGACGCCGTGGCCGCCAGCCTCGAAAAAGAAAGGACACTGTTGGCCGAAAAAGAAAAGTACGAGCAGCAGATTCGCGACATCAAGAAAGACTACAATGACCTTGAAACCCTTACACAACAGACGGCTGACCAGCAGGTTCAGACACTTATGGCCCGCCTCGATGAGGAAAAAGCCAACAGCCGGGCTCTGAAAGATGACCTGCTCAAAACAAAGGCTCAGCTCGAGGTAGTGCAGGAAAGGATGAACCTCGCCCAGGAAAAGCTCACAGCCATTGTGCCTCCGCCCGACAGTGAAGCGCCGGCTTTTGTGCCGGACGGAAAAATACTGTTGGTTGACAACCAGACCAAAGTGGCCCATCTGAATATCGGCAGTGACGACCGCGTCTATCCGGGTCTGACCTTTTCTGTCTATGATAAGAGCTTTCCTATCCCGAAAGATGGAAAAGGAAAGGCTGAGCTTGAGGTCTTCGATGTCGAAAAGACCTTCTCAGTAGCAAGAATTATACGTTCAGAGGTGAAAAGGCCCATTGCAGTAGATGATATTGTCGCCAATTTAATCTGGGACAGTAGCAAAACAAATGTCTTTGTCATCGTGGGCGAATTTGACCTCAACGGCGATGGAAACATCGACTATGACGGCGCCGAAAAAATAAAAGCGCTTGTCGAAAAATGGGGCGGCAAAGTCGCCGACAATGTTACCGTCAACACCGATTATCTCATCCTCGGCCAAGCCCCTGTCGTTCAGCGAAAACCGACCTCTGAACAAATGGAGGCTGACCCAATGGCTATGGAAAGGTACGAAGCCTCCCTCCAGAAACTCTCGCACTACAAAAATGTTCAAACCCAGGCACAGACGCTTTCCATCCCCATTTTCAACACCGAAAGGTTTCTCTATTTTATTGGTTACAAAACCCGGGCCGCAAAGGCAGGTGCTTGGTAGTTTTAACCAGGCATAGCAGTCGGCTCGACGCCAATCGAGGCAACAAAAATCTCACCCGTGTACTTAGTGGCGGCCTTTGACAATGTAAAACCCTTTTTAACCGCCGCAAAAGTCACTGTCCAGCTCGCTTTGACAGCCGCCCCGAGCGGCTCACCCGTATCGCAATCCAGACCCGATGGAATATCCACAGCCAGAATAGGACAATTCTGAGCGTTTATGCTTTCTATCAACCGCTTATATTCTTCTTTAAGCTCACCCTGCAGCCCCGTTCCGAAAAGACCGTCAACCACCATATCAGCGCCGCTGCAAAAAATCTTTAGCCTCCCCGGCACGTTGGAATCGCTCAAGTCCAGCCCCTCAACACGCTGGCCCAGCCCCTCTAAAATATCCAGATTTATCTTCGCATCGCCTTTGATTTTGTCACGGTCGCCGCAGATAACCACCACAACTTCAAAACCGCTGTTCAAGAGGTGTCTCGCAATTACGTACCCGTCCCCGCCGTTGTTGCCTGTCCCGCAGAATATACAGACCTTCGGATTCGTGGCCCCGGCCAGCTTGTCCTTAATCAGCTCCGCACAGCTTCGACCGGCATTCTCCATCAAAACCACCCCCGGCACGCCAAGTTCCTCTATCGCCCACCGGTCGAACGCACGAACCTCTTCCCGGCTCATCACAACGCACTTCTCACCAGGCAAATACTTTTTCATAACTATTACTTATTGATAAGCCCAAACTGAATGGTAAAATCAAATCAATATTAAATAATCAATATTAAATAATCAATAGACATGCAGATACTTCTGACGAACGACGATGGTATTTTTGCGCCAGGACTGGCTGCTCTTTATAAGGAGCTGGTCAAAATCGGCAGTGTAACGGTTGTTGCACCAGCCGACAGCCGTTCCTGTAGCAGCCACAGCATCACCCTCAATCGTCCTTTCGTATGCAACAAAATCGACATCGACGGCCGCTTCACCGGTTTCAGCGTTGAGGGCTCACCTGCCGATTGCGTAAAGCTCGCCTTTATGCAGCTTTGCAAAGACCCGATTGACCTCGTTGTCGCAGGTTTAAATAATGGTGCAAACATAGGAATAAACGCCTATTACTCCGGCACCGTCGCCGCTGCGATGGAAGCAGCTTTTTTGAAAATCCCCGCCGTTGCGATGAGCCTCGCCGCCGAAGAAAATATGGATTTCGAAACCGCCGCCGGGTACTGCGTTGAAGTGCTCCCGAAACTTATGCCTATTGCCGCCGGCGACGTGATAAATATCAACGTACCGTTGTTATCGAAAGGAAAGCCGAAAGGCATAAGGGTCGTGCCGCAATCGACCGAAGGCTTCGACGAATACTATGAACGCCGCCAAAACGAGCAGGGCCAAACCGTATTCCAGTTGGCCGCCGGCTCCCACCGTCACGAAGAGAACCCCACCGACTCCATCGCCCTCGCCGACGGTTTCATAACGATAACCGCCCTCGTCATCGGTATGACCGACCACACAAAGACGCGTCGGCTCCGGAAACTTTTTACTTCATAGACCGCAAAGGCAAATAGAGAAATGTCTGTTATCTTTGAACAGCCCTGGCCGCTGCTAATCACAGCGGGCGTCGTCTTTCTTTTGGTACTGATTTTCCGCAGCATCTTCCCGCAAAAAAGACACGCTTGGCAGTGGCTTTTGCCCGCCCTGCTCGCCGCAGCAGCCTTTGGATTGGATTTCTTGGTTGAAACCGACCGCGAGAAAATCAACGCTGTCATTAGCACAGGCGTAAAAGCCGTTGAAGAGGAAAACCCCGACGCAATAGAAGCGATTATCGCCGATAACTACCGCGATTCATTTCACATAACCAAAGACGATTTAGTGCGCCACTGTAGAGCAACCCTGGCAGAACCGTTAATCGAGAAGAACATAAAAAGAATCCAAACCATAGAACTCTCTCCGCTGAAAGCAACCGCAGTTTTCACGGTCCGAGTAATATTCGACAAACGCAGTCTCGCCTATCAAAGCTTCAAACAGCAGATGTTCGTAAAGGCCCAGGTGTACCTCCAGAAACAATCCAATGGCAACTGGCTCATCACCCGCGCTGAAATCCTTGAGCTTGACCTTCGCCCCGTCAATTGGCAGGACATGCATCAATTAGACTGGTAAAAAATCGCTTAGCCCCGCACCTGCCGATGCTGATAATATCAGGATTCTGTCCAGCATATCGCTTAATGAACAATGAACAATGAACTATGAACCTTGTTTTACTTGGGGGCCGCCGATTCTATCTGATGTAATTTCGGCCCAAGTTTCCTGCCGGCATATTTAAATGATTCAACGAATAGGAGCAAAAATAGAACCAGCGTAATAATCAGGATGATTGCCGTGGTCCAGTGGCGAGGCCGAAATTTCCTTAAAGACGGAGCAAAGGCAATTAACGCAAATCCCGCCGACAGCACAACTACCGCGTCCCAGCTTGCTCGCTGCCAGTAACCTCCGCCTAAATGTATCCACATCCCGAACTCATCGAATGTAAGTGCCATCCCTACACCATAAAGTCCGGCTGCGATTTTGAGGTTTCTGCCTTCCGGCCGGCCAAACAACAGATAGGCACCAACTGCGGAAAGCAGAAAAATGCCGTAATTAAGATGATGGACGTGCGTCCCTTTGAGATACAGGTACAGGTCGGGTATCCGATGGGACATAATCAGGAAAACTGCAATCCGTGCCAGGACAAACGTAAACAGAAAGGCTACCAGAACAATGCGGGCGAAATGCGTGTATTCCCGCTTCGAAACTTTTTCTGGTGGATTATCAGCCTCTCCTGCTCTCATCGTCAGCTCCCTTTATTCCTGAGCCTGCTTGCCCTGCGTAGCCCCGTCGTGTGGGGCGAAGTCGAAGGGTCGAAGTGTCGGATCTACGCTCCTTGAGCCGTCTTCTGGCTTGATGATACAACAAGCCAAGACCCCCGGCTACCAGCATACCAAGGATTATCCACTTCTCCCAATGCTTCACATCTTTCAACAAAACGGCAAGGAATCCCCCAAACCCATAGCCTAAGCAGCTGATGACGACCGCCCAGATAATGGCGCTGATGGCATTGATAAGCAGGAATAATTTGGCGCTGAATCCGCTCATCCCAATGACAAATGGCGTTATGATGCGCAGCCCATACAGAAACCGAAATCCTAATACAATCTTAATCTGATGATGCTCAAACAGCGTGCGTACCCTGACAGCCTTTGCTTGCCACTGTGGCCGGCGTTCGAGTAGTGCCGCCCCGCTTCTTCGTCCTAAGTGGAAGTAGAACTGGTCCCCCGCAAGTGTTCCGATGAACGCAGCTAAAATCACGTATGGCAGCGCAAGATACCCCCGATGCGCCAAAAACCCAGCTATGACCAATATCGTTTCACCTTCCAGCGCCGTCCCCGCGACCAGCGCCGGGTATCCATACCGTGCTATAAGGTACTCCAGTGTCATACTTCCTCGACTCCTCTTCTTATTGCAAACGTTTTGCGACAGCCCTTTTACAAACCGATATCAGTTTCCCGATTGCAAAGAATAATAGGCCCTGAGTGACCAGCATCAGGGCATAGCCGAGGTAATGGATATACTCTGTGGAAAGCACAAATAGGGTAACCACGCTGACGACCACTATCCAGACAGGCATGCACGTAACTAAAAGAATCAGGTGAATTACCCTGCCCGATGCCGTGTTCGAAAGAAAAGGAGCTACAACAGAGCCTTCTACCGGGTTTACGCGCCAAACTATCGTCAGGGCCATAAGCACGACGCCGACAACAGCCGTCGCAACGGCTGCTTTATCAGAAAATATGTTTTTTAGTTCCATTCGCATCCACCGCCGGGTATCCATACCGTGCTATAAGGTACTCCAGAGTCTTTTCCCTGCTTTATTTAGCCCCCCGGCCTGCCGGGGGGTCCAATTCAAAAATTGTAAATCAAAACCTGTCAATCGTAAATCAAAAATGACTTCTGAGGTTAGCCCTGCCATCTTGATGGCAGGGTTTGTCATTGCGAGGCCGCCAGGCCGTGGCAATTGACACAAAGTGTCATCCCCGAGTGCTGCTCCTTCAGTCAAGAACAGGGGACCCACGACTATTCACTATTCACTAACGACTAACTTGTTCGCGTTCCTGCCTGTTGAATTATTACAGAGCCGCGCACGTAAGTAAGCGGTAAATTCCCAATCCGAAAGCCCACCGGTTTATCCGGTGGGTTTATTGACCATGCTGGCTTTTGTCATTTCCGCGAACGCGGCGTATTTAGCCCCGCCACTCTCGCCTGTTGTGTGGCGGATGGCTGGCCCACCTGTTACTTGGCCTTCACTACTTCGATAATCTTGGCCACTGCTCCACGACAGTTAAATCCTACGTAGAATCCGACACTGTCCCCCTTAGCAAGAGATGCTGTGTCACCCGTCCGCCTCCAAAAGTATGCTTGAAAGTTCTCCGGGACGGCTATTACAAATCCACCTGCTCCAGCTATTTGGCTCACCTTCCCAGCGAATTTCCTCCGATACCCTCTCTCATCCACAAACCAGTGATAAATCTTATGCTTTGCTTGGCTATTAATTGGTAATTGGTCAGCCTGCATGAAAACCTTCTTAGCACCTTCATGATCACCCTCTTTAAAGAGATACGCTGCCATCTCCACATATAGACTGACTTCTTTTTGGTTGCTTCTAATAGCGGCTCTATAGTGCTCGGTTACAATGTCATGTGCCACACCCTGTTCCACTAGAAGCCTCGCCATATGCTTATGTAAGCGCCATGAATTTGGCGAATGTGCTATACCCTTATTAGCTACTTCTTTAGCTTTGGCTAGGTTGGATGCTCTCAGTGTTTTATCTTTTTGAGATTGCTGTATCAGAAACTGGATCAGAAGGTTGGCAATACGTTCGTTACTTGGTTGTCTATTCAATGTTGCCTCAAGGGTAGCGATAGCATCACTTATTTCACCCAGTGATTTCTGCTCTTTTGCCATCTCCCCCTGCAGAACAGGAGACTCATCTGTCTCCTCACTTCCAGTTTCCAAAACCGAGAGTATTTCCGCTTGCAAAACCATCCGCCTGTCGGCGGAAGGTTCTTCATTCATTTGCTGCCGCAGGACGTACACTTTACCGAGGTAGCCGAATGGATTCTCCTTATCACTACTTATGCCACTTTCGAAGAGCGAAGTTGCTTCTCTCAAGAAAGCCTGTCGTCGCATTGGCTGTCGTTCGCTCCTCGCTGCCATCTCCAAAGCGAGCCCCAAAGTATTGTCGACCGCTGCATTATGCGGCTCGATTTTTTTTGCTTCATAAGCGAAGTCGAGAGATTTTTCTATGTCCCCTAACTCTCGTTCCAATATAGATCTGTGCTGATAAACAAAGGCGTTTTCTGGCAGCAATTGAGCAAGGCGGTCGTACACTCCTCGTTGGTTCTCTGGTGATGCTAATGTTTTAACTAGTTCGCGCCTCGATACCATCGCGTTCAGTAAATACCGGTCCTCATGGTAACCAGGGTCAAGCGCGCTAAGTATCGAATTAATCACTTCAAGCTTCTGGGCATCATCAGACGCAGCAGTTGAAAATACAACCGATGCGATCACAGGATGCCGGGGCCGAACCTTATATCCAATGGTATGTCGAGAGCGTCCGATTACTTGGCTACTTATCAGAACGCCCTCGGTTGGTTTAAACACAGCCTCGGCAAGTTCACTAACACTACAGTTAAGAAGCCGTAGCAATGTTTCGTTACGGATGTAGAGATCAATCTGCCCCAATGCTGCGGCGTATGCGTATGCCTTTCTAGCGAGAAAACCAGGTACTTTATTGTATTCGTCTTGAATTATTTGGTCGAATCTGGCCCCCATAGTCAGCTCTCTCAGTGCGACCAATAGGTCCTTATCGGCAACATTAGCAAAGTGCGCGATTTGCTGTCCTCTATCCGCTGATGCAAGTTGTCCTAAAGAATCGTGCTTCTCTAAAGCATCTAGTATATCGATTATTTCTTCTTTGCTTAATGAACCAAGCTCGAACACATCAGGGTTGAAATCTGATCTTATACCTCCAGCAACAACGTTCCATTGGTTTGTACGATCTTCCAGCAAGACCGTTAACGGTAGTTTAAGCTGTATGGCGTCCAAATGCAGTTGCCGTAGTTCTCGTGGGTACTCAGCCGCATCATGCACAAGGAGTATAATCCTCTTGTCAGCTTTTCCTTTCACGATTGACCGAAGATCACTAGCCCGGAGCGGAGTTCCTCCTATGTGTATCAGTACCGTTAAACCAAATTCCTTAGCTAGCGTATATGCCAAAGCGCGCAAGAGAGTAGTCTTCCCAGTACCAGCATGCCCCGTTATAAGATAAGCGTTGGGTTTCGATTTTGGATTGACTAGTTCGTCAAACATACTCTCAAAGATAGTCCAATATAATGTTCGTGGAGGTGCTATACCGTCTCGGATATCTGCCCACGTAGGTTCTCCTCCAAAGAAAAATCTCTTAGGTTCTGCCAACCCAGTACACGCTTCCGGCAGTACTTGAAAAAAGCAATCCGCAATCTTGGGGAACTTTGTCGAGGGGTCTGCCTCAAAAGTCTCCATCGCTTCTCTTTTTTCGAGAGGTATAACAACGTGTCCTTCAGCAAACCATGTTTCGGCTAAAGTTTCGAGAAATTTTTCCGCCGTAGCATCAACCAAGTGGACATTGTACTTCTCTAACCAGAATTCAGCCTCGGCATCACGAAATCCCGGGCGAATGGCATAGCTCTCTGGTAGAAACCGTGTATCAAGTGCTTGCCGACACTCTTCTAAAATATCCCTGAAATTGTAGTCCAGCATCGAATAACCAACGAACACACAAGTTCGGTTCGTGAGATCTGTCACCAAACGTTTGAAAAGGGGGCGGCGTATTTTTATGTAGTGCGCATAGTCTTCCTTTGTCAGAGTCAATCTGCCCTCTTTCGTATTTGCCAAATCAATGCTTCCATGCAGCTTATAATATGGAGTATCTTCCTCAGATAGCTCGCTGACATCAGTTTCGAATGACACAATAGGCTTTATCGGCCCAAATGCCTCTTTCCCAGCCTGTGCAGCAGCTTGCTCAAGAAGCATATCAAAGTTAGTTGTGTAAATCACGTCCCAAGGCAACTTGACCGTTGTCAAGTGTGATTGCCCGGGGGCAAAACCCGAGAAGAACTCAAAGAGATACTTGTTAACAGCCCGTAATCCAAAACGTGTTCTTGCATACTCAGCTGCTTCGTCCAACGTAAGTTGGAGAAGTTCGTCGTTAAGTAGGTCCCGACAGATGAGCTTTGCCAACCCTTCGCCAAGCGGAAACTCTTCTCCCTTGCAACTCCGAAGTCCTACGTTTATCCCAGCACCTAGAAATAGTGCAGCCCTTCTGGTGCTAAGCAATTTGCAAATATTTTCAATCGCTTCTAGCACACTTACCTTTCGATCCTAACTCTACTCTATAATTTGATTTTGTTTTTCTGAATTTTCTCTACATTTTCTTTGATTATACCCTATCCTAAGCTTCCCAATCCGTCAAAGCAAAAAACGCTTAACGTCAACTCTCTCGCACTAACCTCCCCCAAGACTGCCAACCCAAACGCGTTCTGGCGAGGCACGCCAAACCAATTTATCCGCCTGTGGTGGACTATAAATCATCATTTACCCCACGTCAACCGCTAAAATTGCGAGTCCTTTTACGAGCATCGAGCATCCAGTATCGAGCATCCAGTATCGAGTATCCAGTATCGAGCATCCAGTATCGAGCATCCGTCCTCCGTCTTCTGTTTTCTGTCGTCTGTCTTCCGTCTTCTGTCTTCCGTCGTCTGTCTTCTGTCGTCTGTCTTCTGTCTTCTGTCGTCCGTCTTCTGTCGTCCGTCTTCTGTCGTCTGTATTCTGTCTCCTGCTCTTTGTTTTCTCCTCAAATCACTAAAATACACTCTTGACATTCTATCTATTCCCGTTAGGCTGAATTCCTGACAAAAAGCGTTATGTTATTTTCAGCCAATATGAAGGAGTATGAAAATGCCTTACGAAGTCTCTTTCGACGAACAGGATGAAATCGTCCAGTTACGGGCCTTCGGCTTGGTGACCCACGAAGAACATGACGCCGCTCGCCGGCAGGCAGCTCAATTATGCAGGGAAAACAAAAGTTCAAAGATACTGTCCGATTTGCGAGAGCTCGACACAGAAAAAAGTTCAACCCTAAACTGCTTTGACTACGGCGAGGCTCTTGCTCAGGAAAATATTCCTCACTCGACCCGTATAGCCATTGTATTGCCGACAGACCCTGACTCTACGAAAGATATCCAGTTCGTCGCAACTGTAGCCGCAAACAGAGGTCGGGTCCCTTTGCAGTTTAAAACCGTGGAAGAAGCAAAGCAATGGCTGCTTGGGTCATAACCTTAAGCGCAATCAACGTCTAAAAAAATCCTCCTCGCTCTAAAAACCCTTGATTCTTAAAACCTTGATTCTTAAATCACTACATTAGTATATATGCATATACTAATATACTTCTACAAAACCTCAAATCCCTCATTCTCAAATCCCCTATTCTCAAAACCATGATTCTTAAAACACTACATTAGTATATATGCACATACTAATATACTTCTACAAAACCCCTTTCTAATCCCCGTCCCGCTGTTGCTGCCTGTTTGTCCCAGAACACTTTTATCTGGGACCCGATTACCCATCCCCCCAATTAACTAATCAACCAATTAACTAATTCGCTAATTCTCTCCGCCTCTGGCGGATTTCTCTGACTACATACGATATACGCGATACGAAGCAAGCTGCGCAACCGCATTAATCTTTGATTTTTGATTTGTATTTTTTATTTTTTCTTTTTGATTTTTAATTTTCTCTCGCGCTCTTCGGCAGTAGCCGCACAGACTTAAAACTCAAAATTTAGAACTCAAAATTGCGCGAATTGTTCGATTCGAACAATTCGCGCGAGGGGGTACTTCAATCACTGTCCAAAACGTGTCAATTTTTGTTATTTTTTGTTAATTTTTGCAAATTTTGGTTAATTTTTGTCAATTTTTGTCAATTTTTGTCAATTTTTTCACCCAACAAGCGCGTTTGATGTGAATTTTTCGCTATTTCGCACGCGCGTTTGATGCGAATTTGTTAAGTTGGGCAATTTGCAGGTTACAGACCGTCTAAGATATGCTTCGCCAATTTTGGCCGATGGCCTAACGTCTCGGTGAAATGGCTAATCAGAATCTTTTCGATTTGGGTTATAGTTTTCTCGTCTGCCTCCGCAAGTAACTTCAGGTCAGCCAGGCACTTGGCAGCCAAGTTATTCACCTTTATTTTGTCGGGAAAGTTAGCTTCGCAGTCCCGGCAGACAAGGCCGTTCGCAGCACTGCTGAAATAGACCTGCGGCCATTTGCTGCTAAAAGTGGTTTTGCAATTTACGCAATAATTCAAAATCGGCATTAACCCAACCTCTTTCAGCAAAACGAGTTGGAACAATATCAACAAAGAGACCGTCGCTCGTCGCTCCGCCTTCGCGTAGCCCGCTACGGCGGGCAGGTCGCCACCCGGCTCTCCCCTCGACTCCGCTCGGGGCAAGCTCCAATCATTGATATTTTGCAGGAATTGCAGCAGAGAATCAAAAAGCTGAGGGTGCGGGTCGTAGTCATCCGTCAGGCTGTTTAATAGTTCAATGGCAAACAAGGCGCAATTTAATGCAAAAAGGTTTTTCGATAAGCCGGTAAGAGTGTGCTCTTGCTGGAATTCGGTCAGCGTGGCAAGTTTTTCTCTGCTGGAGTCGGAGAAAACAATTCGGCCGAGCGAGAAAATTTCGATTGGGCCGTCGAAAGCCGATTTTGGCCGTTTCGAGCCTTTTGCGATAGCGGTGAATTTGCCGGTCGCCTTAGCGAAAAACGTTACAATCTGAGAGGTCTCAGAGTAATCAACGGCTCTTATGCAGATAGCTGAGTCTTTAGTTAGCATTATTTAATACGTGAGATTGCCACGGCCTGCTATGCAGGCCTCGCAATGACAGCCCATCAAATCATAAGCGACCTGTATTATACACGGTTCCGAAGCCGAACTGCCGGAGGATTTCGTCCTCGGTGTCGTGCATTTTTTTAGCGAGTTTCGGGTCAGAATCATCGAAGCCGAGGTTGTGAAGCAAGGCGTGGGTTATGTACAGGGCAAGCTCCGCCTGGACTGAGTGGCCCCTGACGTTGGCTTCTTTAACGGCTCTTTCGGCATTCACGAACAACTCAAACGATTTCACAGAGCCCGGCTCGCCATCCGATAGGTCAAAGCTCAAGCAGTCCGTCGAGGAACTGCGATTACAGAATCGCTTGTTTAGTTTTCGGATTTCTGCGTCGTTAACTATCACAACGGTAACCACTGCCCTATAGAGTCTGAAATGGCTGCAAACCACCCTGATGAGCTTTTTGAGCTTAGGCAGATTCAGTCTCAGACCATCGAAGTCTTTTGTTATTTGAACAGTTACATTTTGGGTTTGCTTTCGGCGCCTCATATTTTAGTCGTCATTCTGGTCTGACTGCTGAGGCTGAAAATCTGCATCTTCGGTTGCTTTGGTTTTCGGTTCTTTTATGAGGCTGCGCTCAAGCAGTGTATCAGGCGAGGTTGGGTACTGGATTCTGCCGTGATAGTGAGCAGCAAGAGTTTTGGACATGCTTATTTCTATCTGGCTTAGCTCCCGCAGCGACAGGTCACACTCGTCGAATTGGCCGTCCTGCAGGCGTTTCATAGCCATATTGTGTACGACCACTTCTATCTTGGTGGGCGTTATTTCCGGCAGAGACCTGATGGCACCTTCAACGGCATCAGCAAGCATAACGATGGCTGCTTCTTTCGTTCTGGGCTTTGGGCCGGCGTATCTGAACTCACTTTCGGAAGGCGCACCGAATTTTTCGTCCTGCTTCTTTTTGGCTGCGTTGTAGAAATATTCGACCAGTGTCGTGCCATGGTGTGTTTCGATAAACTGCCGGAGCACAGCGGGCAGGCCGTATTCCTTCGCCAACTCTATGCCGTCTTTGACATGGCCAACGATAATCAGCTGGCTCATCGCAGGCGATAACTCCTTATGGCGGCTCATTGGGCTGAACTCATTTTCAATGAAATAGCCGGGCTTATTGATTTTTCCGATGTCGTGGTAATAGGCACCGACCCTGCATAAAAGGCCGTTTCGACCGATTGCCTCGGCGGCGGCCTCAGCAACAGAACCAATCAACAGGCTGTGGCTGAATGTGCCTGGCGCTTCCATGGCGAGCCGCTTCAGCAACGGCTGATTCGCATCAGTATAGTCCAGCAGTGTCATACTTGTAGCTATTCGAAATACTTTTTCGATAAGCGGAAGCAAGCTTTGGATGAGCAGTCCGACGAGAATGGTAGCGGCCGCGTGCCAGCCAGCGTCAGCAAAGGCCACAGAAAATTTTGGGTCGTGGAGCAAAAAATCCATGCTGGCTGCCATTACGAAGACTATGGCCGCTGCTGTAGCGCTGACTTCGAGAAGCTTCAACCTGGTACGAATCTCTTTCAAAGAAAGGCAACAGATAAAACCGCCGGCAGCCATAGTAAGAAGGAGCCTTATATCTGCCATTTGTCCCGCAGCGAGACAGGCAAAGAGACAATAGAATATGGTCATTCCTATCGCGAATCGCTGACTATACGCAACGGTCAAAATTATCGCTGCCGTAACAGCGGTTCCGGTGGCCCAGGACGCCTGGCGGGTTACTAACAAGCCGAACTTCGTTGTCGCCAACAATAGTATAAACAGGCCTACCAGCGACGCTGCCCTGGCGTGATTTTTTATTATCCGGCCCTGGTAGTGATGGATGTAAAAAGCGGCGGCTATGGAAACCAACAACACCACTATGGTCGGTGGTATCACTTCTTCGAAACTACGTTGTTTAATTAACTCGAATGACAAAATAGAGATGTACAGGACAACAAAAAGCAGCCATAAAAGGACCGAAATGATAACATCGGTGTTGATAAGCTGGCCTATGTGGGAGAATCGCTCTGCCGCAATGGTTTTGCGGAGCTGAGTTCGCCTCGGACTCGTTTTTCTCAGAAACCACATTCTCTACACCTTCACTTATCCGACCCAGCTGAGAGAAATTTCGCAGGGCTTTTATCTTTTGCCTTCGGCCTTTCTTTTGTAGGCCTGGACGATATTCTGAACCAGGTGATGTCGGACAATGTCCTTCTGGGTCAGTGCCACGCAACCTATACCCTTGATTCGCCGGAGTATTTCGATGGCTTCGACCATTCCGCTTTTCTGGCCGGAGTCGAGGTCAATCTGCGTTATGTCGCCCGTTATTATCATTTTTGAGCCGTGGCCGAGCCTCGTCAGAACCATTAACATCTGACCTGGAGAGGTATTCTGCGCCTCATCGCAAATGATAACAGCTTCATTGAGCGTCCTGCCGCGCATAAAGGCAAGTGGAATGATTTCAATAATATCCATCTCCATAAATTTTTTCATCTGCGCGAAGTCCATCGTATCTTCGAGGGCGTCAAAGAGTGGCCGCAGATAAGGATTTACCTTGGCCTGTATATCGCCGGGGAGAAAGCCGAGTTTTTCGCCGGCTTCGACAGCGGGACGGGCGAGGACGATTTTTCTGATTTGCCTTTTCTTCAGTATTGAGACGGCAATTGCAACGGCAAGATATGTCTTTCCTGTTCCAGCAGGGCCTATACAAAACGTAAGGTCATTTGCCAACATAGTCTCGACATATCTGAGCTGTCCCTTCGTAGAAGGCTCAATAATTTTCTCGTGAGAGTAAACAGTAATGGCCTGGCTGGTTTGCGGCGTTGCCGCGGTGTCCTGAACAAGAAAGGTCTTTACGTTGGCGGTGGTAAGTGAGCCTCGTTTAATCAGATGCCTCTGCATTTTGTCGATGACCTCGGCGGCCCTGTCTACATCTTCCTGCCGGCCGCTGATTATCAAATCAGACCCTCTGGCAGTGATTTGGACGCCGAGACTTTTTCGCAAAAGTCGAAGGTTACTGTCGGCTGGGCCAAACAGCTCAAGCTGCCTATCAGTCGAATCTAATTGTATGGTGACTTCCAATTCGTATCCCTATTGTATCAATCGCCGGCAAAACCGGTGGCTAAACATAACGACTAACTGCAGAACATAAAAAACAAATATGCAAATGGTGCTGCTATCAATGGTGAGTCAACGATGTCGAGTATTCCACCGAAGCCCGGGACGATGTCAGATGAATCTTTTTGGCGGGCGTCCCGCTTAATCATAGACTCGACTAAATCGCCTAACTGGCCGATAAACGCGAAACAAAAGCCAAAGACCGCTGCCAATAACCAAGTCATTATATCAAAAGCCACGGCAAAAAGAATAGCCACTATGACGGCGACCACAACGGCACCGGCCATACCCTCCCAAGTCTTGCCGGGGCTGATTTTGGGCGAGAATTTGTGCTTTCCAAAAAGCGTACCCGTTGCGTAAGCACCTATGTCAGCGGACTTTACGACAAAAATGAACATCAGCAGCGGCCAAGGGCCGAAATCAATCCGGAGCGCAAGCACAAAAGCACTGAAAAGCCCGAGGTAAAGAATCGAAAAACAGTTCGCCCCGCAGTTAGCAACTACCCCTGAGAAACCAAAGCTGGCATACTGGTATAAGAGCAGTGCCAAAAACATAAAGACACAGACCAAAGGCAGATAAATCGCCACTGAAACCCCGACAAGCCCAGGCCAATACCAGCAGGTAGCGAGCAGAATCGAAGCAGCAATTGATACCGGCGCAAAAAGCTTTAAGTTTTTTGCAGCAAAAAGTCTCGACAACTCGAACTGGGCAGGAATGCTTAGTACGGAGATAAGTACGCAAAGAAGTGTACCCTGCAGAGGTTTGTCGTCAGCCTGACAGGCGGTTATGGAGCCGTCGAGCCAGCCGTCTAAGATAATAAGGCCGGCGAAAAATACCGTCATTAACGTGCCAAAGAGTAATCTGTGTTTGAGCATAGCTATTGGTAATTGGTAACTGATTAGAATTTAGTCGGCTACAGGCGATTTGATGTCGCCGAAGCGGCGTTGTCTCTTCGCATAAGCCAGTATTGCTTCCTCCAAGTCTCTCTCTTTGAAATCGGGCCAAAGAGTTTCTGTAACATAGAACTCAGTGTACGAAATCTGCCAGAGCAGGAAGTTGCTGACCCTCATCTCGTTTGCGGTTCGAATCAAAAGGTCAGGCTCGGGGAGAGCTGCGGTGTAGAGGTGGCGGGTAACGCACTTTTCATCAATATCGTCGAGCTGCAACCGGCCATCCCTGCACTCGGCGGCGATTGCACGAATGGCGTCTATTATTTCGGCTCTGCCGCTGTAATTTAGTGCCAGGGCAAGTACCATTCCGGTGTTGCCGGCGGTCATTTCCACGCTTTTCGCAAGCTCCGTTGTTACCTGGGGCGGCAGCGGAGCTAATCGGCCAAGGTGCATGAGCCTCACGTTGTTTTTCATAAGTGTAGGACGAATCTCGGCAAGGTATCGCGTGTAGAGATACATCAGGGCGTCAATTTCAGCTTTCGGTCTTTTCCAATTTTCCGTACTGAATGAATAAAGGGTCAGACATTCGATGCCGAGGTCGACACTGTGCTGTGCTATCCTTTCGACGGTCTTTCCGCCTTCTCGATGTCCCTCGGCTCTTGGGAGATGCTTTTTCTTAGCCCATCGGCCATTACCATCCATAATTATGGCGATATGGCGGGGTATCCGTGCAGGCGATATGCCGAGGCGCTCGGCAGTTACTTTTTGCTTTTGTCTAAAGTGCTCTTCCATTAGCTATTCAAACGCAAATCGTCGCACCCGGACTTTTTCAGCCAAGATACGAACGGCAGGTAAGACATTATCTAAAAATTGTCTGACTTCTCGCAGGCCCGACACCGATAATCGTGACTGGTTTGCCGACCATTTCCTCGATAAGACAGACAAAGTTTTGGACATTCAACGGTAACTCGTGAAAGTCATCAACGCTGGTGATGTCCTGGTCCCAGCCTGGTATTGATTCATAAACGCACTGAGCATTTAAGAGCTTTGTTGCATTTGTGGGGAAAAACATAGTTTCTTTTCCGTTGATTTTGTATGCTCTGCAGATTTTTACTTCCTTCAGGCCTGAGAGTGTGTCGAGGTGCATCAAGGCAATTTCGTCGATAGAACCTATTGTTACAGCATACGAAACAGCGACGGCGTCAAACCATCCGCATCTGCGAGGCCGGCCGGTCGTTGTGCCGTATTCATTTCCCCTGTCGCGAATATACCGGCCGATTTCATTGTCCTGCTCGGTCGGAAAGGGACCTCCACCAACCCTTGTGGTGTAGGCCTTTGCAACGCCGATGAATTTATCGACCATCTTAGCGGGCACGCCACAACCTGCCGGCATGCCGAGCGGGCTTGAGTTCGAACTTGTTACAAATGGAAAAGTGCCGTGGTCAAGGTCCAAAAGGGCGCCCTGCGCACCTTCGAAGAGTATCGGCTTTCCATCAGCAATTGATTTGTGCAGGAACTCGGTGGTATCGACTGCAAACGGCAAGAGACTATCGGCATAGAATCTACACTTATCGAAGATTTCATCCACACTGGAAGGCTCAGCGTTATAAAGAGCGGCAAAAATTTTGTTCTTGTACTCGACAACCATCCGCAGCTTTTCCTTTAGCTTATCGAGATCTCTTAAATCAGCAATACGCAAAGCATAGCCTCTGCCGACTTTGTCGGCATAAGCGGGTCCGATACCTCGAATGGTTGTTCCGATTTTGTTTTTGCCGAGCGATTCCTCCCGAAGGTGGTCTTCTTTTTTGTGATAATCGAGAACAAGGTGGGCGTTCTCACTTACGAAGAGGCGGCCGTCGAGGGTGATGTTCTTTTGTGCTAAAGCATCGATTTCCTTTATGAGTATATCGGGGTCGACCACCACTCCATTAGCGATTACACAGCTAACATTGGGACGAACGGCACCGCTCGGCAAAAGGTGCAGAGCGAATTTGTCGTTACCTATCACGACGGTATGCCCGGCGTTGGCGCCGCCACCGTAACGGACAACGATGTCATAATGCTCGGCGAGGATGTCGACAACCTTTCCTTTGCCTTCGTCACCCCATTGCAATCCGGTAATGCACGTATTCATCTTGTCTTATATCTGCAACTGTCTTATAGCAAACTGCTCAAAGGTGCCTACAAAGACAAACCGCGGTAGCTTAATGTTAGCTTATTGTGGTTGAACATGCGAATTTTAACTGTTCATCTCGAAGGATTTCAACTGATTTTTGCCACGAGATGGTCCAAAACCGCCGCCAAATTGTCGTATGTTCGGTCGCTTAGTTTCAGGCTGACTTCGCCGCCCTTTTCGTTCTTGTAGGTGATTATAAAAAAACCCTTTTCTTTAAAAAGCGTTTTATCGATTTTTTCTATGGAGCCGTAAGGAATCTTTTGTTTGTTGCTGACGACAAGTTCATTTTCATCGGCGATGAGCTTTCTATTTCTAATCGTCCAGAGCCGGATACCCAAGGCGACAGCAGCAACAGCAAGAAAGACAGGCACTTTCTGGTTAAATCTCATCGTGTCATCGGGCCGGCCATCTTTGACGTGCTTTTCATAGAAACTGCGACGATGCGACCATTCATATTTACTGAAATACCCATCATAACCAAATAGAGCGGCAAAAAACACGCAGACAACAATGTAGACTTTGAGGTTATTTTTTTTATACTTGCCAACAGGTGCCTCGACGACCATTCCAGACTCCTTACTTATCGACATCTGTTCTCTCAGGATAGTTATTATACATTTAGATATTCGTTTTGCCAGATTTTTTCTGTCAATCGCTGCAGGTGTTCGTCGTAGGTTTTGAGCGTATCGAAATAATCATTAGATTCCAACGCCTCTTTGGCTTTTTCGTCTTCGGGTTTTGCTTTTTTTGGCAAGACCGTGTTTCTGAAGATGTCATAATGGTCTCTTATTGAGCAGGGCATCAGCCAGTTATGCGGTTTTTTGCAGTTGTCAAGACCATATTCTCTCTGCCATTTTCGGCCGTTTTTCATAAAATCTGAGAACAGCGCATCAGAAAGGGTTTTGCCGTTTTGGTATAGGTCATAAACATTGTCGACGTAGTAAGGAATAAAAGCACAAGGTGTTATGTTGCCGTGCCAGTCGATGTAGAAGTACCCACCGTTCCTGCCATAGGCGATACATCCCCTCGTAAGTACGCCGCTGTTCCAGAAATCGGCGAGGCAATATTTCTTTTCGGCGAGCAGCTTCTCCCATTTTCTGTACAGCTGAATTCTCTGTTCGGGACTGACCATTAAATCCATCTCATCTTTTCCCCGCCCAATAGGCATCAACTGGAACTGCCACATATAACAGGCACCCTGCTGCTCAAAATAGAAATCATAAAATTCATCTGTCAGAAGGACATCCACATTTTTGCTTGTTGCGGTTACCGAAATTCCGAAGGGGACACCGGCTTGCCGCAGATGCTCAAAGGCCCTTAAGATTTTTTTGAAGGTTCCGGCGCTTCTTCTTTCATCGGTTTCCTTTTCAAAACCTTCGACGGAGATGGCAGGCGTGGCATTTGCAAATTTTGCGAGTTCAGCCGCGATGCTCTCATCAATAACGGTGCCATTGGTATATACCAAAAAGAGCATATCATTATATTTTTGAAAGATATCCAAAAGAGTCTTACCTTCGCTTCTGTACAGGAAAGGCTCGCCGCCACTTATCGTTATAAATCTACCTCCAAAAATGTCGTGTACCTCAGAGACTATTCTATCGGCGATTGGATAAGGAACCGTAGCACTGGTGTCGGATGCCGAATCTGCGTAGCAGCCGATGCACCTTAAATTGCACCGTTGCGTGGGAGAGAAAACTATAAAACTCGGCGGCATCTCACCATATTTTTCTTTGAATCTTTCGACAGCCTTAAAGTAACTTTGGTCCGAGCAGACGAGGTTATTTTCCACCAGAACTTTTATAACCTTTTTTACGATTTCGCTTGATATAAAGCCTTTATCCACACTCCGTATCACACAGTGCAGCATTGCCGATAAAAACTGGTATTTCTTTAGCTGTACTTCCTTCAGGTCCTGTGAATCGTCGTTAACGAGTGTATTGTAAATGTAACGGTCGGCTTTCTTGGCCAAAAGTTTTCTAAGATGCTTATGATTTGCCATACTGATGAGGCTTGAGGAAATGATTTCCGTTTTCATTTTTGACTCCTTTCACCTACGTCGAAACCATAACGAAACGGTCTGTCACAAGCTCCACTCGCTCAGGAGCCGCATCCTGCGTTAAAAGCACAAACCCAAACCTTTCGTAATTATCGCATAAACTAAAATTCCTTCAAGTGTCAATCGGCGAAAAATATCTCATAAATATAGCTATTAACAACAGCGTATCCCTGATGAATCTATGCTTTGAACAAGAGGTAAAGCATTACAAAACCCGCCAGTGCGTAACAATATAACCCGAAGTATTTAAATTTTGCCCTTCTTGAGGCCTTTATCAAGAGGTTGAGTGCCAGGACGCCGACAATCGCGGCAGCAATCGGCCCGACGATTACCGACCCGACAGAAACAGATTGCAGGATTACCTTATGGTGCTTCACAAATTCAATACCGGCTGCGCCCAGAATCGCTGGGACCCCGCAAAGGAAGCTGAACTCGACCGCCCAGCGGCGGCGCAGGCCGATAAGCACGGCTACACAGATTGTCATTCCACTTCTGGAAATCGCAGGCATAAGAGCTATTGCCTGAGCAATGCCGACAATAAGGGCGGCAAGGATACCGAACTGGCGCAGCCCCAGATGCGCGTGTTTGCGCAAATCGGTGACGATAAGAAAAGTCCCCATTATTATCCACATAGCCGCAACGACCCACAAGCTGGCCCGCGCCTGCTGAAAATATTCCTTAAGGGGCAGGCCGACAGCGGCTGTGGCCGCATTGGCTATAAACGCAAGCATTAGAAAGTGGACACTTGGGCCCTTTTTATAGATTTGGACAAGACCCGGGCCGTACTTACGCGAGTCGGCAAGGTTTATCAACCAGCTCTTTATCGAACGGCGGAAGACGTAGAGTATAGCCAGAACCGTGCCGAGGTGGACTGACAGGTCAAAGGCGAGCATTTGCTGCGATTCAGCTTGGAGGCCGAAAAAGTGTTCAAAGAGCACAAGGTGGCCGCTGGATGAGACCGGCAAAAATTCCGTCAAACCCTGAACAATACCCAATACCGCACCCTGCAATATAGAAACGCCACCTGTTTGTTGAGGTATAAATGTTGCGAGAAGATGCGGTATATTAAGAATAATGCACAAGTAGAGTACCACTGAGGCATATATACCGGCGGCGAGGTCGTCAGCAAGAATTCCCCAGCCGCCGGGCAGCTTCTCAAACCGATTTGCCGGAGGAGGTTTGATAGTATCAAATAACCTGAATAGAAAAAAACCTATCGCTGCGGTGGACCAGAGCTGCCTGGTCGAGAATGCGGTGGCGACTAAAAAAGGGGCTATTAAAAATGTAATCGCCTGGCCGGCTAACTCATCTGCGACGACTTCCTTGGGGTCATTTTTACCCGTCGCGGCAATTACAACAGAAGCGCATTTAACGCAAATAATAGAACCCGCTAACGCCAGTGCTGCCATCGCAATTGTTATTAGCACAGCCGATATCCCCATCTGAGCCATCAGGACAAAAATAATCACCGGCGGCAACGAGCCCCACGTTCCCGGCACGAGAGGCAACCAGCCCAAACCGAAGCACGATGCGAGTAACCTTTTCATGGCATATCCAAACCCCACGTAAAATGTGGGACCAAGTGTTAACCGGTCGCTTACGCTCCCGGTTCTGTTTTTACGCCTCGAGCATTTTCAGGCAGAATCTGTCGGTCATACCGGCGATATAGTCACAGACGGTGCGATGCAGGCCCTGCTCGTTTGTCAATTGCCGGTAGTAAACCGGCATCAATTTCGGCTCTTGGCAGAATTTCTCGAAAAGCTGCTCAAGCCAAAGTCTTACTTTGTCCACTATTTGTATCAGCGATTTATGCCGATAAAAGTTCACCAATAAAAATTTTTCCAGCTCTATAAACCTGGCATCATTTTCATCTGAAAGTATAACCAGATTTTCGCTTGTGGTGCAGACATCGTCAACTGTTTTCACGTTTGCTTTTGCGAGAGTTTTTTTGCTCGCGTCGATACAGTCGCTGACAAGGTCTTCAATAATTGTTTTTGCTATTCTGGTCCTTCGGATGGCCGGGTCTTTGATTGTTTCGGCATTGATTCGACTTTGTGCTTCGGCGAACAATTCAACGTTTTTTAATTGACTGCTGTTAACCAGGCCCGCCCGCATACCATCTTCAAGGTCGTGGGAACTTACCGCGATACGGTCGGCTATGACAGCAACCTGACCTTCCAGCGAACAGTTCGGTTCGGTGAAGGTTACATCTTTAGGTTCGTCATATGGGCCTTTGTGCTTTGCTAATCCCAGCCGGGTCTCATACATCAGGTTCAGGCCGGCAAAACCCGGATAAGGATGTTCGAGCAGTTCCACGATTCGCAGCGCCTGATGGTTGTGCTCGAATCCGCCGAACTGGGTCATTAAATCGTTAAGGATTTTTTCGCCAGCGTGCCCGAACGGTGGATGCCCCAGGTCGTGTGCAAGGCATATCGCTTCGGTAAGGCTCTCGTTTAAGCTGAGCGCCCTTGCGATGGTCCTTCCTATCTGTGCGACTTCGATACTGTGCGTCAGACGAGTGCGATAATGGTCGTCAAGGCCCGGCGTGAAAACCTGGGTTTTGCCCTCGAGTCGGCGGAAGGCAGAAGAATGTATTATACGGTCACGGTCGCGTTCGAAGTCGGAACGATAAGGGTGCGGCTTTTCCGGGAACTTTCGACCCCGGCTGAGACTTTCACTGACTGCGAAACAACTAAGTTCACCACACATTTTTATAAGTGGGGCAGATTGTGCTCTTTGCTTATGTGCTTTAACTGCTCAAGAAGCTCGGTCAGGCTCTGGCTTATAACAGCGGTATCACTGCACACTCGCATAAAATTCGTGTCTCCATCCCAGCGAGGGACAACGTGGATATGAAGATGCTCAGGCAATCCGGCGCCGGCACATCTGCCGAAATTCATTCCGACATTAAAGCCGTGGGGCTTTATTGCCAACGCTAAGGCTTTTTTGGACTCCCTTATCAGTTTGGTCAACTCCAGCATCTCTTCGTCGTCGGCCTGGTCAATGTCGGAAATATGCCGGGCCGGCGCTATAAGCAGATGACCATTGTTGTAGGGGAAACGATTGAGTACCACGATGCAACACTTGGAGCGCCACAACACCAGATTTTTGTCGTCATCCTGTGAGTTCTGTAAATTATGACAAATAAAGCATTCGCCTCGCTCACTTAAGCCCTGAATATATCCGATTCGCCACGGCGCCCATAGATTTTTGTGAGCCAAGCTGCGGTTACCTCCATGCATAAGTGCACAAGTTTTTGTGCTTTTACTCGAGAAGCTGCATTGTCAAGTTCTGTTTAATTTTTATTCCGGCACCGGCCTCTATACCAAATGGAACAGAGGCCTCAGCGTTTAGCTGATATTGCTGATTATACTGTTCTGTTCGGCCGGCGTCGATATTGAACAGTTCCTGTCCCTCGCCCTGCAAATCAAGGAACTTATAGCGTGTAAGGAATCCAAATGTTCCGCTCATTTGGAAACTACCTGTATAGAGTATTGGCCAACTGCTTGGGACTGACTCGGCAAGCGAGTAACTGCTTTTTATGACAGCGAGCTCGCCTTTTTCAGTCTGCCTGATTTCTTTGAGTGTATAGGTTACATCTCTTGCAAGTCTCGAGACCATCGGCGTGGGCACGGAAAGCTTCGACATCCAGTGGCGGCCAACCGATACACCTTCAAGGGGTTTTTTAATGCTGGCGACAGCATCCCACAAAAACCACTGGGTGGTGACAAAATCACCTATCATATCTGGGTTTTTGATTCTTCCTCCACTGCCGCCCTGCCGAAACGTCTTTTCGCCGATTTCGCGAATCAGTTCGTTTAACTGTGAAGAATCCTCCATTTTCCCGGTCGGGCTGACGGTAATGGTAAAAGATTTGCCGGGGAGGCTTTCCACGACATCCGCTGTGCCGCCCCGCTGTTTTCGCTCTACCTTTACTGACTCACAGGTTGCCTTGACGGTCGTCAGACCATCGCACTCGGGGCCGACGGGGATGTAGGCGACTATCATTTCCATTGACTCGTGTAATTTATCGACCTTGTTCTCGGGCTTTTTGGTGCCGCCTGCCGGAAAGCTCCAGTTGATCTCAATATCCCTACTGGACACAAATTTGTACCGCAGGGTCTGTCCAGGCTGGAAATCCACGGTGAGCAGCTTCCTGCCGCCAGCCTCACAACCCGTCAAGATACTCAAAAGAATGGCCGTAAGAATAGTCAGCGCAGCTCTCAATTTCTGCCCTTTCGATTAGGAACATAAGTGCAAAAGTCATAAGAGCATAAGTTTTTCATTACGCAGTTGTATACCTATGGTTCCGCTGGTTTTTAATCAGCTCTTTCGAGACTGTATGAACGAACAACACCCATTTTCACCGCATCCGGTTCCTCAGAGTCTTTCTTTTTAATGACCCATTGCGACTGCATCTCTTCGGAGTACTTTTGGACTTTGCCGGAGTTTAGGTTTAGCTCCAGCCAGCCTGTGTACGTCTGCTGGGTATCAATATCAACCATCCCTGAAAAGGTTTGTATTGCTCCCCCTTCGCGCATCTTTTCCACCCCCCCTAAACCAGGGGCAGCGTTCATCTGGACAACGGCAATCCGCTGGTCGCCCTGCTTTTTGATTTCTTTTACGGTGTAAATCTTTTCGTAAGACCCGGTGCCCAGCATACGGTAGTCGAAAGCTTTTACGTTGCTCCAGCTCTGCCCCGGCCGTAATCGTCCCTTGCCAGTCTCCGGAAGGACCAAAGTTCCGTGGATTTTTTCTATTGTATCCGGAGTAAGCAGCCTCGACGCAGCTTTGTTGGCCAGCCCTGAGCCCCTGACAGCAGCGAGGGCCTGTTCTGTATCAATAACCCTTTTAACCTGGCCGTCGGGGGCGATTTCTATGGTGTAACTTTGCCCGATGAGTTTTGCGAATGGATTGTCCCGGTCTTTTTCCTTGGCACTATCAAAGTCCAATAAGGTATTTCCATCGCGTACAGCCGAGTATTTGAGGTCCCGGACAGTGATCTTCACGACGGCATTGCCGTTATTATCAACGCTTTGTATTTGCCGGTTGAAGGTCATTTCAGTTTTTGTACGGTTGCCACCGCCCCTGAAGCGGGGATTTTCTGCGATGGAGCCCTCAAATGCGACGCTGTCCTCGTTCTCCATTATGAGCTTATAATCTGCCGAGTCACCGGGTGCAAACTTAAGCGCGAAGGTCGCAGCACCCCCGGCGCCCGGCCCGCAGCCGGTTACCAAAAGCAACGAAAGAACCACGATGGTAACTGAGCAGACGAAAATTCTTCTGTACATCATTATTCAATCTCCTTAAAAATCCTAAGGTTATAATAAGTTCGAGGTATAATTATACATATTGGGCTTCTCAAGACAACCGATTTTTCTTTATTTGTACCAGCAGAGGCACTAAAATCGCTTTTGTAGGCTTTGGGGGCGATTTTTAGAGAAAGGGAGCGAAATGATAAGTGATACGGTTAAAAAAGGTTTCCAGCGAGCCCCCCACCGCGGTCTGCTGCACGCGTGCGGATTAAGTGACGAGGATATTAATAAGCCGTTTATCGGTATTGCCAACAGCTTTTGTGAGATAGTGCCGGGTCACGTTCATCTGAACAAGGTCGGGCGGATTGTCAAGCAGGCGGTTCGCCAGGCCGGCGGCACAGCCTTTGAGTTTAATACCATCGCCGTTTGTGACGGCATCGCTATGGCCCATACAGGAATGAAGTATTCTCTGGCCTCGCGTGAGATTATCGCCGATTCGGTCGAGACTATGGGACGAGCACACTGCTTTGACGGCCTAGTATGTATCCCCAACTGCGATAAAATCATACCGGGAATGTTAATGGCAGCGGTTCGGCTGAATATTCCGACGATTTTTGTATCCGGCGGGCCTATGGCGGCAGGCAAAACAAAAGACGGCAGAGCCGTTGACCTTATCAGTATATTCGAGGGCGTTGCCCAATTCAGCGCCGGCAAAATCAGCGAACAGCAGTTAAAAGAGCTCGAAGCTGTGGCCTGTCCGGCACAGGGAAGCTGTTCGGGAATGTTCACAGCCAACTCTATGAACTGTCTTTGCGAGGCAATCGGAATGGCTTTGCCGGGCAACGGCACGATTCTGGCGACCGACCCGCGAAGAAAAAAACTTTACAAAAAAGCCGGCAGCCAGATTATGTTCCTGATTGAAAAAGACATCAAGCCGCTGGATATAATCAGCGAGAAATCCTTGGACAACGCCTTCGCACTGGATATGGCAATGGGCGGCTCGACAAATACTGTGCTGCACGCACTGGCGGTCGCAAGCGAAGCCGGCATTAAATACGACCTTGAACGCATAAACGCCATCAGCGCAAGATGCCCGAATATCTGTAAGGTGTCGCCTTCGAGCCACTGGCACATGGAAGACGTCGACAAGGCCGGCGGCATAAGTGCGATTCTTAAGGAAATAAAAAAAATAAAGGGGCTGCTTAATCCGGACTGCCTCACCGTTACCGGAAAGACGCTGGGCGAAAATATCGCCAAGGCGAAAATTAAAGACGCCGACCCGCTTCGCCGAAGCGAGGCGAGTTGCATACATACCATCGAAAATGCCTATTCCAAAACCGGCGGTCTTGCTATTCTCAAAGGCAACCTTGCTCCCAGCGGCTGTGTAATAAAAACCGCAGGCGTCGCAGAAAAGATGCTGACCCACACCGGCCCTGCTGTTATCTTTGATAGTCAGGAGGATGCCTGCGACGGCATCCTCGGCGGCAAGGTAAAAGCAGGCGACGTCACGGTTATCCGATATGAGGGGCCAAAAGGCGGCCCCGGTATGCAGGAGATGCTCTCGCCGACAAGTTATATTATGGGCTGCGGGCTCAGCGAATCGGTCGCTTTGATAACCGACGGCAGGTTCAGTGGAGGTACGAGGGGCGCATGCGTCGGACACATCAGCCCAGAGGCGGCGGTCGGCGGGCCTATAGGGTTGTTGAAGGACGGCGACATAATAGAAATCGACATTCCGGGCAACTCTATAAATGTGAGACTATCCGCTGACGAATTAGCCGAGCGCAAAAAGACTTGGAAACCCCCGAAGCCGCGGATTGCAACCGGCTGCCTCGCAAAGTACGCCTCAATGGCCACCAGCGCAGACACAGGCGCGGTCCTGAAGTGGTAAGATAGATGTTTAAGAAAAATAAAATTCCGTGGTACGCTGGTGGTCTGCATTTTGAGTGTCAGCAGTGCGGCAGATGCTGCTCCGGGCCTGCTGAGGGGTATATCTGGGTTACAAAGCCGGAGGTAAAACTTATCGCAGATTTTCTAAAGATACCACCTAAGCAGTTGCGGCGTGACTATCTAAAACGCATCGGGCTGCGGACAACAGTTATTGAACAACCATACACCAAAGACTGCGTATTCCTACGCGAAATCGAGGGGCAAAAAAGATGTATGATTTATCCTGTTCGGCCAAGCCAGTGCAGGGCGTGGCCATTCTGGTCGAGCAATCTGACAGACCCCTTTGCCTGGAACAGGGCGACGCAAAAATGCAGCGGTATCAACCGAGGCAGGTTATACAACTTCGAGGAAATAGAAAAAATCCGCCTCGGCGGATAAATCAGATGCTACTCTGCGAAGTAGCTCGCTACGTAGCACGAGAAGACAAAAAATGGTGGACAAATGTCGGCCAAACCGTCATCTCATAAAAAAAGTAGCTGAAGTTTACGACTGGCTCGATTCGCAAGTCGAAAGCCACAGGGACCTGGCTGGGCACTGCGAGGCCTGCGGCAAATGCTGCGACTTCGAAAGCTTTGACCATAAACTTTTTATTACCCCGCCTGAACTTGCTTACTTAAGTGCAAACCTGTGCAGCGAAAATGTAAAACCGATGAAAACCAGCCTATGTCCGTACAATGTTAACGGCAGGTGCACGATTTACAAATATCGCTTTGCTGGCTGCAGAATCTTCTGCTGCAAAGGCAATACCGATTTTCAAAACGGTTTGAGTGAATCGGCAATAAAGAAATTCAAATCGCTCTGCAACGAGCATCAAATCCCCTACCGCTACAGCGAGCTGGCAACGGCCCTGAACAGCTTCGGGCGCTAATATTTGTCAACAGGCAGGGACACATTTACCTGTGAGTACTGGAGGTTTATGTATTTTGCGCCGCCTAACAGCAGACCGTGTTCCTTGTAGTAGGCGTAGAGGTTTGTAAGTTTTTCTTCGTCCGTTGCTTCGAGATGTCGCTGCCAGGTACCGGCCTCCGCACCCCAGATGATTTCGGTGTTGTCCTTTGTGTACAGGATAATGTGGGGGAGGCGATTGTTTTTCCGGCCGTTGAAATTGCTCACATCTATTCTGTCAATTGTGCCGAGCAGTGGTTTGTCGGGGCTGATGAGCTTATCCATCTTTTGCAGCCGAGCCAATATATCGACGGCGGCGGCAAGGTCACCCCCCTGCCAGGTATCTGCGGGTAGTGGCGGCTTTGCCGCTGGTGAAAATCCTTCCACTTTTACAATCGGCAGATTCGGCATCGGCACAAAATCCATAACGACCGATTCTTCATCAATGTAAAAGCTTTGCGAACCCTGCCTGACAAGCGCCAAAGGTTTTCGCCAGTGTCCGCTGACGCGAATAGCATCGTGCGTTACCTGCACTTTCACCTGCTGTATCCAGGCGACGGACGTTTCGATATTCCGATGCACTAACGAGGCGGTGTTTTCGTCAATGCTCAGGTCTTCGTCATTAGCCCGGGCAGCAGCGTAAATCTTCTCCTTCAGCGGCTCGGTCACCCAGTCAGGGACATCGACCAATTCGATGAGCACTGCCTTTTGGGTAATTAGACCGGCCTTTTTGATGTACTTTTCGAGGAATACAAAGCCGACTACCAGGCCGATAAGAACACAGACTGCTGCCGCGACCTCCAGGATAACGGGAAAGCTCGGCATACGGAAACCCGTCCTTCGCCTTTTCTTTTTTTGACGAGGGCGAAGACTGAATGAAACACTTTCCGTTTTGTTTTTTCTTTTTTTTCTGGCCACTGGTCTAAAGTCGCTGGTATTTAGTAAACAGATTTCAGTTTGCTGCTTTGCAGAGCGGCTTCGACGATTTTCACGCACAGGCTGCTCATTGAAATGCCTGCCTTCGCCGCCGCCTTGGGTAGAAGCGAATGGCCTGTCAGGCCCGGAATAGAGTTGGCCTCGAGGGTGTAAACAGTTCCGTCGGCACTCAGAATAAAATCGACTCTCGCAAAGTGCCTGAGCCCAAGCGCGTTGAAGCAATCAAGCGCCGCAGCTTCGATTTTTTCTATTAGCGCCGGCTCATCAATTGTATCGAAAAGAAACTGCGTCCGGTCATCGATGTATTTTGCGTGATAATCATAAAAGCCGGTTCTGCTTTTAATCTCAATAATCGGCAGCGCCCGACCCAGCAGTACGCCAACGGTTATTTCTCGTCCCGCTATGTATTCTTCAATCATACAATCGCCGAACTTAGCTGAGCACTTTCGCGCTTCTGCGCAAACCAACTTTGGATTATCAACAATAGTAACGCCGATGGTGCTTCCCTGGCGAACCGGTTTGACCACGAATTTATTACTCAACTGAAGAAGCTGGTTTTCAAGTTCATTTGGTTTTGTGTTCACATCGAAGGCAATTGCTTTTGGAGTAATGATGTCCGCCTCGATGAAGCATTGTTTGGCGGCTAACTTGTCGAAAGCCAGTTTGCTCGCCTGAGGTCCGCTGCCGGTATAACAAAGCCCTCTGTCTTCGAGTATCTGTTGTAATTGGCCGTCCTCGCCGAATCTGCCGTGCATCGCGATAAAGAAAGCATCAATGCTCCTGTCTTCCAGTATATCCAAATTGTCGGGAGCAATGTCTGCAATAATTATATTCAGGCCGGCTTCTTTCAGCGCCTTGGCAACACAACTGCCGCTCTGGAGGCTGATGTCGCGCTCTTCGCTGACACCGCCGGCAAGGACGGCTATTTTCAATTTATTATTTATTATTTTCAATTTACTACTATTCTGTATTAAGCGACAAGCGGCGGGCGACGAGTCTATTCCCAGATTTCGATTTCAAGCTCAAGCTCAACATCGAAGTGCTCTTTGACTTTTCGCTTTACAGTCTCTATAAGCCTGATGACGTCGCGGCTCTTGCAGCCTTTTTCCGCGATTATGAAGTTGGCGTGCTTTTCGCTGACGACGGCTGCGCCTTCTCGCGAACCCTTAAGGCCGGCCCTGTCAATTAAAGCACCGGCTGATACACCACGTGGGTTTTTGAATATGCAGCCGGAATTTCTCGTATTTAAGGGCTGATTGTTCTTCTTGTAAATCCAGACCTCTTTTACCGTCCGCATAATCTGCTCGGGGTCGGCGGCAGTGAGCTTCATCTGAGCATTCAGGATAAAGTTGGCGGTGATATTTGTGCGGCGATAGTCGAAGACAAGCTCAGGTTTGCTTTTTTCAAGAATGTTCCCGGTGCTATCCATAAGTGTAACAGTTTCCGTAGCTGCGCCGATGTCTCCGGCGTGTCCGCCGGCGTTCATTTTTACCGCCCCACCAATTGAGCCTGGTATGCCGGTTAACGCCTCGAGGCCTGAAAGCCCCTTCTTCACACAAGTTAAAACTAGGCGTGTCAATTCGGCACCCGCCCAGGCGGTGAGGCTGTCATCATTGAACTGTATCTGTGAAAATTGCTTTGAGTCGAGTTTTATCACCGCCGCCCGCAGGCCGTCATCACCGATGAGCAGGTTCGAGCCGTAGCCCATTATGTAAATCGGAATTTTGTTCTCATTACAGCGTCTGACGACATCCTTAAGCTGCTCAACCGTCTGGGGCCTGATGAAATAATCGGCTGGCCCGCCCAGACCGTACCAGGTGCTCTTGGCTAAGGGATAATCGGTCTCAACGATTTTTTCTAAGCCACTGAATATATTCATCTGCCACCTTCCAAATATCGCCTGCACCCATAGTAACCACCAGTTCGCCGGCAGCGACATTGCTCTTTAGATAATCGCAGATTCGACCAAAATCATCAATGAACATCGCCTGTGCGCCGCTGGCCTGTATCCTCTCAACCAGTACCTGTGCATTAACCTGTTTTTTGGCCGACTCGCTGTCACGGACGAAATAAATCTCCGGCACAATAGTTATATCGGCAAACTTAAAGCTTTGCGCAAAGTCATCAAGTAAAAATCTGGTTCTGCTGTACTGGTGCGGCTGGAAGATGCACCAGATGCGTTTGGGCTGGTACTTCTGGCGTATGGCCGCAAGCGATGCCCTGATTTCGGTCGGGTGGTGGGCGTAATCGTCCAGGACGGTGATTTGGCCGACTTGAGCCTTTAACGTCAATCGACGGTCGACACCGGTAAAATCAGGCAATAGCTCAAGTATTTTTTGAGCCGGCAGGCCGGCACAGGTCGCCGCAGCAACAACTGCAAGGGCATTCAGGACATTGTGCCTGCCCGGCAGGGTAATTCGTGCCGGGCCAAGCAGCTCACCATTATGATAAACCTCAAAACTATAAAGCCCATCATTCAGCGCGAGGTTCTTGGCATAGAAATTGCAATTTTCATCGAGTCCGAAGGTTTCATAACGCCGGTCGGCTGGTAATTGTCGGATGACCTTTGCCACGTTCGAATCCTTGCCATTTGCAATTAGTACGCCACCAGGTTTTATCCCCCTTGCGAACTGCTCGAAGGCCTCGACTATTTCAGCCTCATCCTTATAGTAGTCGAGATGGTCAGCCTCGATATTTAGTATGCAGGCGATTTTGGGTTTTATATTCAGAAAACTCCTGTCATATTCACAGGCCTCAGCGACAAAGTAATTGCCTTCTCCAACGCCGGAAGAAGCGTGCGAATCAATTATTTCAGCCCCGATGATAAAGCTCGGGTCGAGACCAGCTTGTTTCAATAGATGCACGAGCCAGCCTGACGTTGTGCTTTTGCCGTGTGTGCCGGCCACGGCTATTGGCTCATAACAATCACATATTACCCCCAGCATCTCGGCGTACTTGTAAATCTTCAGTTTTCTTTGACGTGCCAGCTTCAGTTCGCTGTTGTCTTCTTTGACGGCCGCTGAGATTACGACCGCATCGGTGTCGGCAGGCAGATTCTCGGCCCTGTGGCCGATTTTCACATCAGCGCCCAATCGGCACAATCCTTCCACAACAGCGCTTGTGGCCTGGTCCGAGCCGGTAACAATTGCCTTGTGCTTTATCAAAAGTTTAGCCAGTCCGCACATCCCGACACCGCCTGCGCCAATGAAATGAAATCTCTTTCCTGCTACACTCACCTTTTTTCCGCTTCCAACAACTTCATATCGATGAACCGCCTTAACCTTTTTCCGGTGGGTTCCTATACTTGGCTGTTTCATAGACTCCTTTCTGTGCCGATTTTCCTATAGTAAAGACGCAAGCAGTGTATCACGCTACCCAGCCGAAAAAAAGAAAAAAGGCGGAAGCAATTTTCCTGTTTTTGTACAGTCAAGCATTTACAAAAAAACAGGCTTGACGAAATCTGCAGCGAGGCGCAAAATGATTTTTAGCAAAGCATTTTACCGAGGAACCGAGATGAAGCAAAGTAGTATCAAACTGATTCCTTTTACCATCCTCGTTTTAGCGGCATTTTTTGTTTCCTTGCTGGTTCAAGGGTTGGTTACTGGAAAAGATTTACCTGAATTGACTAAAGACAGGCAACAGACAGAGACCGTCGAGAAAGGAATCATTATCCTTGTGGAGTTCCCGGATGTGACGCATAACATAAATCGGAATCTCGTTCAAATGAGATTCTCTCAGCAGTTGAACAACTACGTTAAGGAAATGTCATACGGCAAGGTTTCTTTGGACATCGATGTTACAAAAAGATGGTACAAGATGCCGAGTCCCGTCAGCCAGTATAGAATCTCGTCAAGGAACCTGGAAGTGGACAAGTCACGAGTTAAGAAACTAATCGAAGACGCTCTTGATGCCGCAGATAGGGAAGTCGATTTCTCCAAGTACTCCTTCGCGGCCATTTTTATGGGGGCAAAATTGACAGACTACGGGATGATCGGTCTTTGTGGATATCCGGGTATGCTCGGCTGGAGTTCGCAAGACATTCTAAAAACCAAGAGCGGCCAACGGGTCAGAGGAGGAGTAGCGCTCTTCTGTTATCAGGCGCATCTTGGAACTCTCTTCCACGATATCGCTCATATTTTGGGAGGTGTGAAGGCAGGCAAAAGAATGGTGCCTTGCCTCTATGACCATGACCTGCAGGCGAAGCCCGGCCCTATGCGGGAGACAGCCATCGACGCGATGATTAACATGGGATTCTGGGACCCGATGTCTTGCCACTTCTATAAAACAGGAGTACCGCCACCCGGCATATCCTCCTGGACCAGGATGAGATTGAATTGGATAGACCAATCCAAGATAAAGGTCGTCAAGCCAGGCCAAAGGACTGAATTAGTCTTAGGTCCTCTTGAGGATGGTTCGTCCGACATCTTAGTCGTCAAGATACCCCTTTCTGCAACTACCTATTACCTGATTGAGAACCGCCAACCCATCGGTTGCGACAAATATCTACCCGGAAGTGGCGTCTTGATTATGTATGCCGATGACAGCATTGCTGAATGCCGCCATGGGATGGCACCGGTCAAGCTGATGGATGCAGATGCGTCTATCCCACATCTTGAAGGTGCGGCATTTGACATTGGTAAAAGAGATTCTTTTCGGGACGAGAAGAATAAAATAGCAATCCAGCTTAAGCAAAAGATAGGGGGTTCTTACAAAATCCTCATCAGCCCTTTGTGAAGCGAGCGCATTCACCTATTTCAGGATGAGCTTAACTTATTTTTCTTCCTCATCCGGGATATATTCGAGCAAATCACCCGGGGTACAGTTCAAGGCCTTGCACAGACTATTCAAAGTAGAAAATCGAATCGCACGAGCCTTGTTGGTCTTGAGAATAGACAAGTTGTTAAGAGCGATACCGGTTGCTTCAGCCAGTTCTGTTAGTTTCATCCGCCGGTCCAAAAGAACGTAATCAAGCCGAACATTAATCATTTGTGCTTCTCCTTTAGACCAGGGTTTTCGATTCTTCGATGACAGGCAGCAAACGATGTAGTATCAAGCCAATCCCGATAAGAAGCAGTACCTTTGCCGCAGTCGGCCCAAGCAATGGCTGCACTAACAAAAAACGGATTGTTTCTGACGATGCCATAATTTCGGGGAACTTCGCACGCGTAAGCCAGATGTTAAGGGCAAAGGCCCTTAGAATCAGAAAGATGGCATAGAGGTAGCACAATTTGTCTGTCATTCCGAGGATAAGAGGCGGCTTTGTCTTAGGACGGAGTAAATAATCCAAAAGGCCCGCGATAGCGAAGGCCAGAATGCCGGGAATAACAAAGTCATAAGCAATGTTGGAGCCAAGGCTGGAAGTGAGGTAAAGCACAAAATCGAGTTGCTCTTCTTTTGCTATTGTTGTTTTACTTATTTTATCCAGTGTTTTAACAATCGCAACAAGCCAGAAGACCCCTCCCAAAATCAATAACCAGCCAAGGATGCGGGCAATAAGGCAGTAAGCCTGCAACAGCCGACGGTGTTTTTCAATGAACTGTACCATAAGAATACCTCCTTTCGATATTACTTTAATCCTCGTGTAAATATACACGTTAATCGAGTAATAATCAACGAAAATAGGAAGATTTTTCAGAATTTTTAATGAGTTGCTATTGGCAAAATAGCTTGCTATTTACGTAAGTCGATTTGCAAAAAGCAGTTACATTACCACTGCGCTTCGATGTATGGGCCGGTGGGGCCTTCCGGCTTGCGGCTCGGGCGGGATTTGAGGATGGCTTCTGCGATAGCAACGTCGGCTGGGGTGGTAATTTTGATGTTGGATGAGTCGGTCTCGACTATCGAAACCTCGTGGCCGAGCGCTTCGACTAACTGGGCATCGTCGCTGATTTTGCTTTTGTCCAGATTTTTGAGATTAGCATAAGCCTTTTTCAACAGCGAAGCCTCGAAGACCTGCGGCGTCTGCGCCTCGTAAAGCTGCGACCTGTCAACGGTTTTGATTATGGTACTTTTGCAAACCTGCTTTAGCGTTGCGACGACGGGACAGGCTAATATGGCAGCACCCGTTTTGGCAGCGGTCGTTAAACATTCATCAACCCACCCACTTTTAACACAGCAGCGGACAGCATCGTGAACGGCAATAAGCTCAATATCATCTTTAATGAGTTCCAGACCTTTTTGGACGGTGTCGAAGCGTTCGGTTCCGCCGATGAGGATTTTAACGTTGAAGAATTTTAGATTCGGCCCCCACTTGATGTTTACCAGCTCTTCGTCATCGGCTGCGATGGCCAACAGGATTTGTTTTACATCGTCACGGTTGGAAAATAGCTCGACGCTTCGCAGAAAGGCCGCCCTGCCGGCCACATCGACAAAGGGCTTCTTCCTTCCTCCGCCGAACCGCTTGCTCGCACCCGCAGCACAAATAATCACACCGACTTTCTTACTCATAGCAAGTAATCCCTATACACTATCTAAAACTCGATACCGCGTCTTGCCTCGATGCCTTTATCAAACGGATGCTTAACGTTTTTCATTTCTGTTACTAAATCTGCCATCTCTATCAATTCTTTTGTTGCACCCCGGCCGGTCAGGACAATCTCGACCGCAGGGTCTTTTCTTTCAATAAGGTTTTTGATGTCCTCTAACTTAGCCAGACCTTTTGAGAGACAAAATACAATCTCATCGAGTATGATACAATCGTAGAATCTTTTCTCGGCTGTTTCGGCGATTTTCCCAAGCACTTCCTTGATTGCCGCTTTAGTTTGAGCGACTAATTTTTCATCCTCGAAGGATTTGGTCATATCCCATTCGATATCGAGCGCCTCGACTCTGATTCTGACTGCGCCCAACTTCAGGGCGAGGCGTTCGCCGATGTCAAGAGAAGGGGATTTTAGGAACTGGTAAATCAGGACCTTATTGCCCTGGCCCGCTGCGCGAAGCGCAAGACCAAAAGCTGCGGTCGTTTTACCCTTGCCGTCGCCGGTATAAATCTGAACGAGCCCCTTTTTAAGCATAGGATTATATTAAAGGAACTGCAACGGATTGAAAATCAAAAAACTTAGAAAAGTGGTCTCACAGATAACCTGATATTTTGTTGTCAGTCCGGGACGTTGTGTAACTGCTCACCCGGTCTGAAAGGCAGAGGTTCTGCAAACTGGAGCGCAACACGGCGTGAAATGCCGTTTGAATCGTCGATCCGGCAGACACAGCCGGTGCGCTCGAAACTCATCATCTCAGGAGACCTGCCCAAATCAAAGCGGGGGACATTAAACCGGGTGGTTACCTGCCGACCTGCGCACATATAAGGCTCGCCGCTGTCGCAGGTAAATGCCATACCACGGCTGCACACATCGACCATCTGGCCCTGCAGAGGTTCTTTATTAAAGTCTTCCGAAAACCATATTGGACGGTAATAACGCAGCCTCTGTTCTCTTCTTCGCTCTGTGAATTCTTTCTGTTCGGTTTCCTCCTCACCTTGAGACTCAGATGCCGTTGCGGCTGCTGGCAGCCTGGCGACAGTTGTAGATTCAGCTTTTGCCAAAACGTTCTCTATTTTTTCCACAATCAGTTTCCATTCTTTTTCGCTGAATCCGTTTTCGAACCGGTCCGGCGGCACGTGTGCGATAAAAACAGCATCTTTGGGCATAACTGTTCGGGCCCCGCAGATTAATCTGCAGTTGTGAATGTAGAGATTCATAGCAGCCTTTGTTACCTTCGGCCTGTTGTCAATCGCCTCCGCTACCAGGTTCTCAATTTCCGGTGAGGTCATTTTTTCTGCCCCTGCAATTTTTCTTTCGAACCCACAATTTAGCCATCGGCAAAAAAGAGGCGGTGCTTTGGAAGTTTATGGGTCCTCAGCGCATTTGGCACAAACACAGACAGTTAAGGAGTTGTTTCGTGCTTTTTACCGGGTTGTGGGGATTATATAGTTACGGCCTTTAGCCTTTGCTGCATTTCAGACTCGCTGGCGGCTTGTTCACCGGGTTTGAAGGGCAGAGGTTCTGCAAATTGAACCGCGATACGGCGGAGAAATTCACTGACTTCATCGATGCGGCAGACGGAGCCCATCCGCGTGAAACTCGCCAAATCGAATGATTCGTCTGAGCAAAAGCGAGGGACGCTAAAACGGCTGGTCACCCGCTGGCCCAGAGACGGGCAATCTACACCAACACAGCACGTAAATGACGCACCAGCACTGGAAACATCGACCAATTGTCCCTGCGAGAGTGTTCCGTCGAAGTCCTCGGCGAACCAGATCGGCCAGTGATAACGTAACCTCTGCTCTCTCCTTCGCTCGCGTTTGGTGTCCATCGCTTTTCGCCCCAAATTCGTTGCTTTCAAATTACAAAATCGGCAAATTGGGCGAGTTCCTTTATGAAACATTGTGGAAAAACCGCCGCCGGAGTCGTTCTCGATTGGTTTTTCCACAACCTCCGGTGTTTTATAGGGTTATATCACCATAGTTAACCACTGATTTTTCGGACCAGCTCACGAAATACCAGGCCCCGCTGCTGGAAATTTTCGAACATATCGAAGCTGGCGCAGGCTGGGCTTAGTAAGACGACGTCGCCGGGTGTGCTTAGCCGCTCGGCCAGTTCCACAGCCTCGGCCAGTGATTTCGCAAACTCGACCGTCGGAATGTCTGCTCGGCCTGCCCGAATTGCAGCCGCAATTTTTTCTCTCGTCTGCCCAATCAGAATCGCTGCCTTTGCCACACAGGCAATTTTTTCGCCGAATTTGTCAAATGATATATTCTTATCGTATCCGCCGGCTATTATTATCGGCTGTTCAAATGCTTCCAGTGCGGTGATAGCGCTCTCGGGTGTGGTGGCTTTGGAATCGTCATACCAGGATACACCGTTTATCTGCGACACCAACTCGAGTCTGTGCGGCAGCGGTTTGAATTCAGACAGGCAATTCTTTATCGCCTCGTCATCTACGCCGAAGTACTTCGCAACAGCAGTCGCAGCGGCAAGATTTGAAAGATTGGCCCGGCCAGGCAGCGTGAAACAAGAGCGAATTTCTCCACTTGCATCATCGGCAGAAAACTCCAGGCAAATTCTTCTCTTATCTTTGCTGTATTTTTCAAACCATTTGGCCCCCAGCTTATCTTCGGCGTTAAAGAACGAGACCGGCAGCGATTCTTCGTCCGGCTTCTGGAACCTGAATATGTTTTCCTTGGCTTGGCAGTAACTGGCAAATGTTTCGTAGCGGTCAAGGTGGTTCGGCGTAAGGTTTGTCAGTAAAGCAACCTGCGGCGATTTCCGGATTTGAGCCAACTGCTCAAGCTGAAAGCTCGACAGCTCTAATACAACCAGGTCGTCAGGACCAATCTGGTCTACAATCATCAGCAACGGCTTATCCCCGATATTGCCGCTGAGCCAGACGTGTCCGCCGCTCGTTGCCCGTCGCTTGTCGCTCGCACTTCTGAGCAGATGTGTTGTGAGCGCTGCTGTTGTACTTTTGCCATTGGCTCCGGTTATGCCGATTATCGTCGCAGGACACAGTTCAAAAAAAATATTTACCTGCGAAGTGATGAGTTTGTTATTTCGGCGGGCAATCTCCAGAAATTCATTGTCGGCGGGCACAGCAGGATTGACTACGACAATATCAGCCCCCTCAAAGTCAGTGGCAGTATGTGAGCCCAGATGATATTCTACGTTATTTAATCCTTCTAACTGTTTTAGTGAACTGTTTAACCGTTCGGCGGAAGCCAAATCTGTTACTGTTACCTTTGCGCCGGCGCCAGCGGCAAATTTGACGACATCAACGCCGCCGCCGAACCGCCCCAGGCCCATAACCAAAACTTTTTTACCGGCGAAGCATCCTTTGTCCCTGATTGTGTTTGGCTTTAACCTTCTTTGTGTTTGATATTCCGTATGACTAACCATCACTCTGTTTCCCGCCGAAATCACTGCTCACAGTATGATACAAAAAGTTGACGACCTTAACCAAGACTTGTGACCAAAACCAAGTATTTGTGCCGTCATATCAAATCAAGGTTTGCATTGCGTTTGCCAAATCGACCTTCGCATCGATAACTGCCTGTTCAGTACATTTCCTCCAGTCATCGCCGAACTGTTCCTTGTACTTTGGTTTTTCATAAGCGTAAATGACTGAACGTGATGCGTTAATCAACGCTCCTGTGCCGTCTGGTTTGCAGAAGCGGACGCAGTCTGCAGCAGAGGCACCCTGTGAGCCATAGCCTGGTACGAGGAACCACAGCTTAGTGTACTTTTGACGCAGCGCTGCTGTAACCTGCGGCGCAGTACCACCAATCACCATTCCGACGTTGCTATAGCCGTTTTTGCCAATGTGTTCCGGCTTGTCAGCGATTTGCGCGACGATTTCAGCGAGTTTCTCGTACATCATTTGGCCATTTGCGTCGGCAAAATCCTGAATCGGCGCTGCTGTGGGATTGCTCGAGCGGACCCAAACGAAGACGCCTTTGCCTTGCTGGTCGGCAACTCGTACAAATGGCTCTATCGATTCGACTCCTGCAAAGCCGTTGATGGTAATAGCATCAGGAGTAAGTGTGTCCTCCAGACCAACCAGTTCCGGGTTCTCCAGATGAGCAGAGGCATAAAGTTCGGCGGTATGGCCTATGTCGCCTCGTTTCACATCCCCGATTACCTCAAGGCCCAGAGCATCCGCCTCAGAGATTAAAGCGTAATAAGTTTCCACCCCTTCCCAGAGATACTTTTCAAAAAAGGCGATATTTATTTTCACAGCCGGCACCATCGGCGCAACAATTCGCAATACCTGCATGGAAAAGTCGAAAATCGCATCCACCGCCGCGGCCGCGTCAAACTCGTCATTCATATCCCGATGGTTCTTTATCGTCGCCGGCAGCCGACTATAAAGAGGGTCCAGTCCGACAATCAGAGATGTTTTCTTGGCCTTTACTGCCTCATAAAGCCTATCCGCAAAATGACTCGCCACTGTCTTTAGTCCTTTCTACTTTCTTACCTGTCAGCAAACGCCCAAAAAGTCTTTTAGTAAACGGCGAAATCACTATAATTATATCTGTGGCTCTGAGCAAGACCGAATTCGAATATTTGGTGAGGATTTGAAAATTATTAAAGAGACAAAACCACAGCAGCCTGCCAACGCCGGTTCTTCGGGCCCAGGAAAGAAGAGTTCGCTCGCTATAAAATTGATAGCAGTGGCGGTTATCTTCGTTTCGTTGTTATACCTTCTGTTCCTGTATAAGCCATCGCGGTACAACCCGCTCGACATTGGTTATACCGGACAGGTCAGCAAATATCTGACGCACGAATTACTGCCCCAACTCTACAACGGTGCCCAGGGGACCGAGCCCTTCGATTTGGTGGTCACCCAGAAAGGAATAAACGATGTCATTGCCCGGGCTAAGTGGCCGAAAAGCCACAGTGGAATCTTGTTTTCTGCGCCCGAGGTGCTTTTTTTGCCGGATACAATTGTGCTGATGGGAACGGCTGTCTTAAGAAGCGTGCAAGTGGTCATAACCATTGAATTAAATCCTTTGCTTGACGAACACGGACTATTGAACCTCCGAGTCTCGAAAGTCAAGGCTGGCGCTATGAATATCACTCCTGTCATCAAGGCCATTGCCAGAGGGATGTACGCCGACAGGCTTACTGCTGTAAAGGTTGACCCCTGCGATTTAGGGGCGCGAATAGCCGCCTCACTGTTCAATGATGAACCGTTCGACCCGGTCCTTGAAATCAAGGAGGTGCTTGACGGCGAAGAAAAAAAGGTGCGGGTCGAAAAGATAACTTTTACACCGGAAAAACTGACCATCCGTCTGGTCCCGGTTGCCGACTAAAGTTTTTACGCTTCTCTGTCAGTGGAATATAGATTTGCGCCGCACCAGACTATTGGGGCAAAGGAAATCTCGTGAAATTGACCAAACTCGCCCCAGACTATGAGAAAAAGTACCACACGGAGGCAACCAGCTTAGAATACACGATAACATCCTTTCTGTAGGTCAAAAAGCCTTGTTTTATAGGACATTTGCGGGCCAAGAGCGGTTCTTTAGACTCAAGTCTACCTCTCACAGCAACGTTAAGCGAAAAATTAAGTAAATTCGGCAAAAAAGTTATTATCGTTGACAGGCAGGACGATTTAACTATAATGACCCCTGTTATAAGGATTTAGCAAGGGTGCTACCAGAGCCGAATTAAGGGAACTTGTGATGATTTTGACAGGACTGGCGAACGGTGCAGACTGACCGGACAAATTGTCTGTGCGGCCATGCTTCTGCGCAAATGGTGGCCTATGAATCGATGTTTCTGCTTCGGTGCCGGGAAACGAGTGAGTTTGCTTGCTATGGGAGGCTGCTGATGTAGTATAAGGATGAGCTACATCGTCGTGTGTGTTTTTCGCTGAAGTGGAAACTGTAGAAGTTTCCACTTTTTTTGTCCCGAGGCTCTTCGCGGTGCTATGCAGGAAAGGGTTAAAAGGTAATGAGTCAGGAATTAATAAGGATTGTCGACAACATTGCTCACGACAAAAACATCGACAGAGAATCCATATTTGTCGACCTGGAAGAGGCTATGGTCTCAGCGGTCAGAAAGCACTTTGGCGAACCGGACAACGAGATAGTTGTGCGTATCGACCGCACTACCGGAGAGGTTACAGCGTTTAAGGGCAGCGAGCAAATCGACATAAAGCAGCTCGGCCGAATCCCCGCTCAAACGGCCAAACAGGTAATGATACAGAAAATAAAGGCTGATGAGAGGGACAGTATCTATGCTGAGTTCGTGCAGCGAAAGGGTGAGATTATAAGCGGCTCGGTGGTGCGATACGAAGGTGGGACCCTCATCGTCAATTTAGACCGTCGCATCGAGGGGTTTATGCCAAAGGCCGAGCAGATAATGGGCCAAACTCATCGGCCGGGTGAGAGAATTCGGTGCCTGATTCTTGATGTCAAAGAGGTCGCAAGCCAGGTGAAGATTATCCTTTCCCGAACGCATCCCGATTTTATTCGCAGGCTCTTCGAAATGGAAGTGCCGGAAATCGCCGAGAGCGTTATTGAAATAAGAGCGTTAGCTCGGGAAGCAGGCTATCGGACAAAGGTCGCCGTCGCTTCGCTCGATGACAAGGTTGACCCCGTCGGCGCATGTGTTGGCGTGCGGGGCAGCAGAATAAAGAATGTCGTCGATGAGCTCGGCGGTGAAAAAATAGACATCGTGCGCTGGAGCGATTCTTCCCAGGTGTTTATCGCCAATGCACTGATGCCGGCAAAGGCAAGCGAGATTGCGCTGTGTTTTGAATTGGGAAGAGCAACAGTGGTGGTCGACGAGGACCAGCTGAGCCTGGCCATTGGCAAGCACGGCCAGAATGTGCGACTTGCCGCAAGGTTGACAGGCTGGGACATCGATATACTGACACCTGACGAGTACAATCAGGGCGTTGAACTATTGGCAAGTTGTGTCAAAAGTGTAAAGGCCGCTGACGACACAATTGTGGACAAGCTCATAGCATTAGGCATCATATCTGTTTTGGATATTGAGGACGTCGGGACAGAGCCGCTTGTCAGCGAACTAAATATTGGAGCGGACGTCGCTGAACAGCTTGTCGCCGCAGCGACGGAACAGGCGGAACGTCTGGCTGCTGAGGCAGAGAAGAACCAGGCCCAAAATATGTTGAAACAGGAAACGAAGACAACGAATAACGAACAAGCAGAAGTATGACCCCGCAAGGCGGGTCACACGATACGGGATATAAATTTTATGGCCACCACAAGGGTCTACATTTTGGCAAACGAGCTTGATGTAAAAAGCTCCGCCATCATCAAAAAGTGTCGCGACGAAGGTCTGGATGTCAAAAACCATATGTCGGTGATATCAGCCGGCCTGGCGGCAACTATTCGTGAATGGTTCAGCGAAGGTAGTAACATCACAACGGTTGAGATGGCAGAGAAGGTCGACCTGAGCAAGGTGCGAATCAAGAAAAAAACAGCGAAAGAGCGTCCGCCGAAGAAAACTAAAGAGAAAAAGAAAGCTGAGCTCACAGAGGCCGCTGCCGAGCCTACCACAGAAGCTGCCGCTGCGACCGAAGAAAAGCCGGCGATAATAAAACCACATAAAGCGGAAAAACCTGAAAAGCCGAAACCGGAGCCGATAGTACCTGCAGGCCCGATGCTGGAAAAACCGGAGCCTGCCCAACTATCCGGCCCGCAGATTGTCAGAGTTGAAGCTCCGGAACCGTTAGAACCTCCCCCAAGACCAAAACCAAGAGCGAAGTACGGTGTTCCTGTTACTGAACCTTTGTTACCTGATGAGCTGGACGAGGGGCGATTTACTACGATTGCAACAAAAGGCAAAAAAGATGCCCCCAAATGGCATGGCGAACGAACGCACGGTCGCCGACGATACGACCCGGATGTGGAAGTTGCGAAAAGACTTAGATTCGCCAGTCAACGTCGGCAAAAAGACATGGAGGAAAGGCGAGCCCGGCTTGATGCCGCCACCGGCGAACGTATCAGACTAAGACCCATACGGAAAATCACCGCCAAATCGATGACACAGGCAGCAGTTACCACTGCGCGGCCGGCAAAGGTCACCATAAGTGAGCCGATTACCGTCAAGGAGTTGGCTGTCGCCTTAGCGGTCAAGTCGCCTGAGCTCATCACCAAACTAGTGCAACAGGGTATAATGGCCTCAGCCAATCAGACCATAGGCTCGGATGTCGCCGAACTGCTCGCTCTGGATTTCGGCACCGAACTGGTGGTGGAGCACAGGAAAAACCTGCAGGAGCAAATACAAAGCGAGTTCGACCGGCGCGAGCGTAAGAACCTCCAGAAGCGTCCTGTTGTCGCTACAATGCTGGGCCACGTTGACCATGGCAAGACCAGTCTGCTTGACAGAATTCGTTCGACTCAGGTAGCAGCCAGCGAAGCCGGCGGCATTACTCAGCACATCGGTGCGTATCAGACTACTATCGGCGGACACACGGTAACTTTCCTTGATACGCCGGGACACGAGGCTTTCACTGCTATGCGAGCCCGTGGCGCGAATATGACGGACGTGGTGGTACTGGTTGTGGCTGCCGACGACGGCGTAATGCCGCAGACAATAGAGGCCATACATCACGCACAGGCAGCCAATGTGCCTGTCATAGTGGCTTTAAATAAAATCGACCTGCCCGGCTGCAATTACAACCGTGTCTACTCCCAGTTGGCCGAGCACGGATTGGCGCCGGCTGAATGGGGCGGCCAGACCGAAGTCGTCAAAACAAGTGCTGTTACAGGTGAAGGTATCAATTCGCTGCTTGAGCATCTCGATTATGTCGCCGAGCTGCTTGAACTCAAGGCTGATGACACAATCCCGGCGGCGGGATGGGTCGTCGAGGCAAAAATGTCACCGCAGCGAGGTCCTGTGACGACGCTGCTGGTCAAAGAGGGCCGATTGACAAAAGGTGATGTGGTTCTGGCAGGTGCTACCTACGGCAGGGTGAAAACTATAAACGACAGCTTCGGCCAAAAAGTAAAAGTCGCCATCAGTTCTATGCCTGTTGAGGTTACAGGCCTCAGCGATGTCCCCCAGGCAGGCGACAGATTTTACTGCCTCGACGACATCAATAAGGCCAAAAATGCCGCTGAAGAAAGTAAAATGCGTTCGAGAGAAAGTACGCTTGCCAAAAGAACGCAGATAACACTCGACAATCTGTTCGCCCAGATTGAGGCTGGCAATATCAAGGAGCTGAATATAATTATCAAAGCCGACGCACAGGGTTCGGTTGATGTCTTGACGAAATATTTATCTGAGCTGAGCACCGACGAGGTAAAAATCAAGATTCTGCACGCAGCCGTCGGCGGAATTACAGAAGGTGATTGCTTGCTTGCCGAAGCCTCTAATGCGATTATCATCGGCTTCAATGTCGTTACCGAAGAGCACGTATCGAAGCTCGCCGAAGTCAAAGGTGTGGACATCCGGCTCTACACCATAATCTACCGCATAACTGAAGACCTGCGGAAATCCATGGCAGGTCTCCTGGAACCCGACAGACAGGAGAAGACGGTCGGCAGAGCTGTGGTCAGAAATACTTTCAAAGTCTCAAAAGTTGGTACCGTCGCAGGCTGTTTCGTCAGTGACGGCCTGGTAACTAAAAATGTGAAAGTTCGACTGATACGCGACAATATAGTAATCAGAGATGGTCTGTCGATAGATTCGCTGAGGCACTTCAAAGATGACGCCCGAGAGGTCAAGGCCGGACTTGAATGCGGCATAAAGCTGGCTAAATTCGACGATGTTAAAATCGATGATGTCCTTGACTTCTATGAAATTGTTGAGGTAGCCAGAACCCTTTGAATTGAATATTGACAACCGAAACAATAGTCAATAGTAAGTAGTAAATAATCGATATCGAGATGCCGACCAGGAGACAGGAAAAGGTTGCTCGGGTCGTAAAAGAGGCTGTAAGTGATGCAATTGCCAACCATCTCAACGACCCTCGCATTGAGGGATTCGTGAGTGTTACGAGA